>Ga0214542_1011207_pt1 | contig 12432 bp, 5 predicted proteins | sample CNSS1metaG_FD_160096 | JGI IMG/M metagenome (GOLD analysis project Ga0214542, IMG submission 160096) | Root nodule microbial communities from cowpea collected in UCLA plant growth center, Los Angeles, California, USA - CNSS1 | ecosystem: Host-associated > Plants > Roots > Nodule | place: USA...
ATTTACTATGCCTAATCATGTCTATTCTTTTATCTCCTCACCAAATAAAAAGCTTAATTAATCAAAGTAAAGTCTCAATTAATTTTAGTTAGAGTAAATACCTTTAATCAAAGTAAAGTCTCAATTATTGGTAAAAATTCATTCAATCACATGAAAGTTTCTAAAGAAAATCAAAGTAAAGTCTCAATTAAATTTAAAAACCCTTGAACTCATATGATCAACATGCATATAGATTTTAAATCATTACTTTTTACGTGATTCAAAGATAAAAAACATAGATGAATTAAAACTTCAACAATAATAAAAAGAACAAAGAAATTAATTGATCTAACCTCATAATCCAATTAAGAAATTACAATGGAATCAACCCAAGAAGTTTAGCAATCCATGAAATACAAAATAAAAAGAAGAATAGAGAGAGAAAGGAAACGAAAATTAGGCCCCCCTAGGGGTTCCAAAACTCCGAAGTCCCGAACTTTTTCTTTTATGCTTCTTCCTTGGTCTCTTTATATAGGAATTGGACTGGGCTTTTCTGTTGCTAAAATCTCTCAAATCTCTTTTAAAATAAAGATAAAGATAAATATTTAAAAATATTTGGAGAGATATAAAAATAAAGATCAATATCTAATATAATTAAATTAATTAATTAATTAAAGATATATGATAAATTATCACCAATTAGTATTTGTATTAATTTTCCAAATCAACCCTTTACAATCTCCTTAAATTATCTTCTAAATAATCCAATATCTTCAAGATATATTTGTTTGTTGTGGAACTACAAAGATTCAAGAAGATCTTGTCATATTTAAAAAGATTTGGTAGTTATTATCTTTTAATATTTTATGATATAATTAAATAAGATAATTATTTTAAAATATCAAATAAAATATCTAAAAATATATTTTCCCAAATTATCTTTTATCATAACGATAAGGTATAAATACACATTTGGTACCCAAATTTTTTCGGAAAGTTCAATTTGGTACCCGAACTTTAGGAATGTTCAATTTGGTACCCCAATTTTCTAAAGAGATTCAATTTGGTCCTCTCCGTTAAGTTGGAGTTAACACCGTGTCCGTACAGGACACGTGTCAAGCCATGAACTTTTCGGGTACCAAATTGAACTTTTCGAAAAAGTTTGGGTACCAAATGTGTATTTATACCTAAAGATAAAGAAAACCGCAAGGTCCAATTTTTCTTTCCTCTCTTCTTGGTTTAGCCAAACTTCTTCACTTTTTCAAGCTTTTCTTGCTGTCTTCATGCAATGCTTGGCTTGGATTTTTGTGCTTTTGATAATTTCTTATTCTTGGATTTATCTTTAAGGTGTCATGAAGCTTTAATCAATTTATTTCCACACCTCCATGAGCTCAACTTAGCTGCAGCTGCACTAACACACCTCAAAATATCCAAAGAACATTTATGCAACTAAAAAACTATTTTTAACATGTTTTTGTATCTCATGCTCAATAAACCCAATAATAGGAAATCTCAATTAAATCAATCTTTAAGCACACAAATTCAATTAAATACCCAGAATTAAACATTAAATGAGGACAAAAATGCGCACTCATCAAGTATATAGGTACTAACTATTACAATTATCTATAATATACTAGAAGAAATAGTTGAGGCACAAAATAGACATGCCAAAAGCAGAATATAAAAGTTTGATAGTTATCCAAAACAGCTTGCTCATAAAGCAAAAAAAGAAATTACAAAGGCAACCGTGTCCCAAAAGATGCTTTACAGAGCAAGATCCAACCCATGCATGCTACACTACAACATTCCCATCATCCTGATGACTGCCTAGGATTTTCACATCTGCTCACACTAATAATTTGTTGATCATTGCAAAAAGGAAAACCAAACAAGAAGCAAACATCAAATAGAAAGGGTAAGCTAGAGTAAAATAATTTTTTAACACATCATTCAGCAAGCAATATTAAATAGTTTTCAAACAGGCAACACAATAGGCACTCAAGCATGTGATGGCAAACAATAGGACTATATGACTCAATTATCCAGATTATACTCTTGATATAAAATTCTAAAGGAAGTATGCACATGTGATGGTTTCTAAACTCTGCAGAGTCTAGACATAAGGGGTTATCACCCAACCACGCCCTAGGGTTAATCCCATGATCATCTAAGGCAATTATCTTACCGAAGATTAGGACCTCCTACCACTCTCACCACATAAATCATTCTATTCTATATGAGTGTGAAAAATTATTAGAGTTCAAGATACCTTCCTTTATCTAGACATCTCCTATATCAAGATGTACACTAACCACACCATCACCAAGAGTTTCCCTTGAAACTCTTTTACCAACAAAATTCCACATGTTATCTCAAGCATCATAAATCTCATGCCATTGTACAATGAACCAGCCAATCGATGATTCATTCCATCCCAAGCACCACATATAGTAGTCACCTAGTATCACATTAAACGTACAGGGCAATCATACTTCATACAATAGAAGGGTAATAGAGCAATCCTAAAGACAACAACCAATTCAAAGGAGAAAACAACACCAAAACACGTCCCTGCACTGATCTCGCTCAAGCTAGAGATCCTCGCTCAAGCGAAAGGTGAAAGGGACTCTTTCGCTTGAGCGAGCCCATCTCATTTGGGCGAGAGCTCGAACAGTGGCCCTCTAAAGTTTCTACAAATTCTCGGTTAAGCGAGACCTCCTCGCCTAGGCGAGATTATTCTCGCTCAAAACTAGAGCTCGCCGCTTGAGCGACAACTCGAGTAGAAACTTAGGGGTGAGTTCTTGCTGCTCTCCTTAGGCGAAAGCTACTCGCTTGGGCAAGATTAGTAGGTTTTTCAACCATTCACGCATGCAAATTCAAGCACACCCAAGCAACAACACATCCAACTCATTCTCACACAACATGAACATCAACTAACCATTGGAAATGTGATTCAGAACCAGAAAACATGCAATATCATAAAAACGTTAAACCCTAGCTTCGCTTACCTTGAGACAAAAAAAGAAAACTGTGGAGGAAAGCTCAAACGGTAACAACTATTCTAACAGGGACCACACCACAACTCTAGGAATAGAAAAATGAGCTGGCAAGGTGTACACAAGAACGAGAATAGGGTTATAAGGTTGAACCTTAAACAACACCAACAAAACCAAACTGAAAAGGGAAAAGAAAGCACGAAAGTTTAGTGCTCAACTTACTTGGAGGAAGAAGGAGCCCAGCTAGCTCGAAGAAGATCGTGACTCAAACCCTAGCAGAACTTCTGCTTAAGAATTGGGAGATAGATAGGGAGCTGCTTTTGGAAAATGAGATAAAATGAGTGGGTAAGTGGTTGGAAAGGGTCTTGGAATACTAAGTGGGCTGACCTTAGGCCCAACTAAAAGGCCAAACCCTAAACATTTTAGACAGAAAGAAAATGGGGTCTTACATAAAAAATTTTGTAAACATTTGGTAAATGAATATTAAACATTACAAAATTTTGGAATTTACCTTAAAAGAAATCCTTCATGTCTAGTATTTGAAGTCTTTGTAATGGCACAAGTTTAAAGTGTAAGATCTTTGTTAAGACTATTTTTGATAAAGTATATGTAAACTTCAACATGTTGATTATATTATATAATATATTAATTATGGAAAATGTTAATGGTTGTCTTGTTATCACAGCACAAGCATAATTGCATATGAATGTCAATCTTGATTTTAAGACCTTCTACTATGATTTTTATTTAGAATAAGATACTTTATTCTATTTTTTCTTCATGTTTCTAGACTTTTTTTAACAAAACCTATATTGTTTGGATTAATATATATATATATATATATATATATATATATATATATATATATATATATATATATATATATATATATTAAAAAAAGTTTAAAGTGTCCTATTTCCTTAATAACAATCAATTTCTAGTACTAAAGAATTTTGTCAAAATTACTTGTTATATTTTTATAATAATATTGCAAAAAATAATAGCGTTGCAGTTGTTGCAACATTAGCAAGCTTCAATCCTTTTTAGGACGGTGCATGTCGTTACAACGAGATCTCTTCCACAAGTTGATCCCATATCCACATTTTAAAGGATATTATTTTCCACACCAGGTTTCAGTTACGAAACATGAATTTCTTCCATTCATCACCTATAAATAGGTTCTTAAATTCTCTTCAAAAAGAGAACCTTTCTCATCTCTCCTTTTCTTATTTTCTTTCTTTTCTCTCTTCTCTTATATCCTGGGTTACTTACTCTTTAAAGAGTACTTATCTTGCTAGGTTTTGTTATCCTCGGAATATATCCGAGATGTTCCTGTTGTACCCTAGGAAATTTACGCATATACTGCGAGTAAATCCTTAAGGACAGTATTTTTACACGCCTCAAAAAATCCTTTTATTTTATGCTTTTATCAATTTTATGCAAATTTGCTACCAATCTTAAGGATTTATTCTTTCGGTTGAAATGAAATGAATGTTTTTTTTTGTTCTTTTCACTGTCACTTTTGCAAGTTTGTGATAGCATAACTTTTCATTCATACCAATGAAAAATGTGGAAAAAAAAATTGGGTCTGCTATTGGTTTGCAACTAAAACTAGAAAACGGAAAGCACAAACTACTACCCTCGAAATTTGTAGTGTTGACCGAGTGGGCAGGAGGCAAAGAAAATCAGAGAGTGCAACAAACATGGGCACAAATCACGCTTTAGCTTCCCCCACACGCTACACTAATATTTGTCTTTCTCTCCTTCAACTTCATCCACATCCTTCCTCAATCATTCCCACTGCATCGTTTCCACTCCATCTTCACCTGAAAAATTAAAGCGAGCTTTGATCTTCACTCCTTCGTGCCGCCGGGAGGAGAAATGAAAACCCTCCACCTTTGTAGCAATCTCGGAAAATTAGAATGGAAATTTAGTGAGGTAATTCACCACGGCTGCGAAGATTTCTCTTCGTTTTCCTCTCGATGGTTTGCTCTCTGCCAAAGCCACATTCACCATACAAAATTAGAATCCTAGCGGCCTGAGCCCTAATTCAGTCGTTGAATTCACTGGAGCTGCCTCACTTGGCCATTCTGACAGACAATGTGTTTTTGTCGAGTTGCAGTGTTTCCCGACGAGCTACAATGAAGCGCAGATGATGGTTGTATAAGGGTGCTTGGTGGAAGCAATGTGTCGTCATTGTGTTTGTGAAAATGCAGAGTGGAAAATGAAGTGGATTGGGTTTGCATCCCGGATGAAAGGCGAAATAAGAGAGAATGCAACAACATAAACGATGCACGCGATAAGTTTCTCGACCAAAAGTTCTCAACCCGGTGTTACTTAAAAATGTGGGGGTACATGTGAGTAGTTTTCGCTTAATGATATAGATAATATTAATGTGATTATCTATTTAGATGACATGCTAATCATTGGTACAATGAAGTAGTATCTACAATAAGTTATTTTGAGAATCTAATATTAAAATATAAGTTGATTTTAAGTGAAATCAATGTGATTTAGAAGTTAGAATCATAAGGAGGGGTGATAGTATTACTATCCCAAAAGTATTCTTGCGAAACTTCTTAGGAAGTTCAGAAATTATAAACGAGTGAATATCCTTTATAATACTAATTATAATAATTCTAAATTAAAGAAAATAGAGGTGAATTATTTTCTCAAACTCGATATATGTTACCTTAATATTCTAATTAGGAATATTGAGACTTATGAGAGATGCTTAAGAGATTTAATGGAATATGCCATTAAATACAGTGGATTTCCCATTGTATTAGAAGGGTACAATGATGCTAGATCAACAATGAAATACGAGTTTGTTGCTCTTGAGATGTATTTCCCACTAGTGGTTATGTATTTACACTTGGTAGTAGTGTGATTACATGTAAATCAGTCAGACAAACAATGATTGCTAGATCAACAATGAAATACGAGTTTGTTGCTCTTGAGATGGCTGATAGTGAAGTTAAGTAGTTGATAAACTCCTTAGCTAACATTCCAATAGGAATGAAAATTCACCGTGTTTGCGAATCGACGGTAGCTACTTAAGAGTGGAACAATTTCCATTGATTCTACGAAGTGAAAATGAAATTTTACGAATCCTCTGATAAAACCCTAGGAAGAAATATGACTGTTAGTTTTGAAATGGTTGAAATGCCAAAAAGGGGGGGTTGAATTGGCTATTTCAAAATTTAGGCTATCTTTGAAACCTAAAAACCACCTTTGATTGAATCAATTCAATCACCAAGTTAGGATGCAAAAGCTACTGGACAGTATACTTTCAGTCGGTCAAAAACATAGTTAATCGATTGATTTTACTAAACAGATTCTGTTATGGTATAATTAACCAATTGAAACAGAAAAACAGTTGACTGAAATACTGTGAAAATGCATAAATGTAGATTCGAGTTTTAAACCAGGAACAATGCATAAGAATAATCAAGACAAGTTCTAATTGATTATGCAAACATGATCAATGCTGCAAATGTCATGAAAACATGCAAGAACACAAAAAAGATGATTAAAACTCAAGTTCTTTCAACTTTAAATGATTATGCAAGAAAGAAGGGTTAGAGAAAAGATGAGATCACAAGATTTTTATACTGGTTCAATCAAACCTGAGCTACATCCAGTTTGTCAAGGCAACCTGAGCATGACTTTGCACTATTTCAAAAGATTAAAAGAGACATTTTAACCTGTTGAAAAACCATTCAACAGATTAAAAGAGACATTTTAACCTGTTGAAAAACCATTCAACAGATTAAAAGACACACCAAAGACCAAATACATCGAATTAATGTTATAAGGTCTAGAATATGAATTACAAACTTCAAATACATTTTCTTAATGATGTAACCATGTGGAGAGCACACGTTCCAGCCTTGATCAACATGAATACCATCAAATCTCCTTATCTTCATCAATGTAGGCTTCATAAATAGTAATGGCTTCAAAGTAGTTCAAAAGGGCTTCATCAAATCTTCAAGAGGCATACCACCTTGGCTTCACATGTCAACAATGACTATAAAAACATCGAGGGAAATGAGACTTAAGCCACTTGAAACAAACAAGTGATGGTAACCCAACCTTGGTGATTGGAGATCCCATGAATAAGGTTCATATGGGTAAGAACAAGTCACTTGTTAGTTCTGATAGTACTAAATTAATTTTATAATCAATTATGTCCATTTCTATGGTGTGTGTGTGTGTGTGTGAAAGTGCTAAAGACTACATTATTGAGAGGCTAAACTTTGTAATTAAAATTCTCTATGGTGTAAGAATTTTAGTGGAAACAAAGTTTTAATGATTTTCATATCCCTTACGGGGTGATGTATGATTTGCAGCATACACTTGATAAAATCACCTATATGAGTGTCGAGTGGGGCCGCTTGTATGAGATCTTGGCATGATCTCTAGAGCACTCATGAATACTGGGCACACGCATGGCCTTTTAGGCACAACACATCCATAACAACAAGAATTGTGGGGGTGTATTGTGATTGATAAACCACTAACACACATCAAGTGTCCTTGGTTCATATAGCTTGCTATGCCAACTACACTGTGTGTTAAGTTTCTCAATCTACGACTGATTCATATAACTTGCTATACTAGCTCTGATGCATTACATCTTAGTTGAGACCTAGGATTTTCTTTCTTTCTTTCTATCCCTTATCTTTTGCAATATGTGGGGGATTGTTATACTTTTATAATAATATTGCAAAAAATAATAGTGTTGCAGTTGTTGCAACGTTATCAAGCCTCCCTCCTTTTTAGGATGGTGCATGTCGTTGCAACGAGATCTCCTCCACAAGTTGATCCCACATCCACATTTTATGGGATATTATTTTCCACATCAGGTTTCAGTTACGGAGCATGGATTTCTTCCATTCATCACCTATAAATATGTGCTTAAATTCTCTTCCAAAAGAAAACCTTTCTCATCTCTCATTTTCTTATTTTCTTTCTTTTTTCTCTTCTCTTATATCTTGAGTTACTTATTCTTTAAAGAGTACTTATCTTGCTAGTTTTTGTTATCTTCGGGATATCCGAGATGTTCCTGTTGTACCCTGAGAGATTTGAATATATACTGTAGATAAATCCTTAAGGGCAATGTTTTTACACGTCTCAGGAAATCCTTTTATTTTATGCTTTTATCAATTTTATGCAAATTTGCTAACACTTGTATGTGTATTTCTTTTGGATCATGCATAAGTTGGTTTACCACAAGAGTGACTTCGTAAACAATGTTCACTCACGTATGTAAGAGATAAATAAGTTTTCTTAGCAATGTCTAATATAGTCTTTCTCAAGGAGAGCTTTCTTCACTTTCAATTTTATAATTTTATTGAGTTGGAACTCCAAAAGTTATATACACGTCAAATTACTTGTTTTTTTTTTGAGAAACAATAAAAAAAATGGTTGTAGGAATAAAATTTTCTTTTAGAGTGTTCTCAAGTCTTTCCGTTTGAACTGGGATACCATATATTATTTTAAAATCCACTTTTTTTATTTTATCATTTTCTATAATAACCCTATCATCCACGTAAGTTAATAGTATAATAAGTTTATTTGTAACAACATACTTTATATGAATAAAGTATGATCTCCTATAATAATCATATCATTCACAAAGTTAATAGTATAATAAATTTACTTGGAACAAGATACTTTATAAAGTATGATATTTTGTACTTTATTTGTATATTACAGAAACCATTTCTTTGGTAAATCTTTCAAATCATGCTTTTTTTGGCTTTGTTTTCTTGAAATACCTTCCTTAAGAAACATAACCTATTCCTTCCACTATGACTTTTGACTATCAAATCTTAGAGTAGTCTTCATTTACAATTCTTTTTCTAAAAATCCATAAAAAAACATTCTTATTCAACTAATGTAAGTCTCAACCAAAATGAATTGTTAAAGTAATAACAACTCGAATTCTATTCCTCTTTACTGGAAAAGAAAATGTCTCTTCTTAATCATCTCCATTAATTTGAGTGTATCTCTCTACATTCAATTTAACTTTAAGCATGTCTATTGTCCTATCTACCTTATATTTCACTGTAAACACTCATGCACCGTAGAAACATTTTTTGTATTGTTTCTCAACAATCTTCCCTTTTGAGTTTCCTTTTAATTCATTTGTCTCCTCTTATGTAATTTTAAAAATAGAAATAAATGTGTATTTTTTTTTTGTTTTAAGAATATATTAGTATATTCTATATTTTATTTGTACATAAGGCTGGAAGTAATTGTGTAATCCCATTCCCACCACACCCTCGAAGAACTATTATACTCATATCAATAACTTTAGATGAATAAAAAAAATGCAAGTTTTTATTTTGAGTGTGTCATATCTCAAGTTGTGAGCAACTCCCTCCTTAGTTTATTCTAGAGATGACCTTCTTAACCCATATCTTCTGTGGGGAGTCTAATAATAATCACATTAGTACAAATCATTATTCTTTTCATGTTTGTGAAGAAAGTTATGTATGACCAATCATATAAATGATTAAATGATTATGGATAACCATTTATTCGTAACCTTAAAAAATGCTATGTAAATTTCCACACACAAACTCAACTCTATCTTTTATGCTAAAATTTAGCGATTTGGTGTTACTCATCATCATAAGAAACCATATTAGTTAAAAGCCACATAATTCATTAAAATACGAAAAATTAAACATAGGTAACCACCATAGTTGAATTTGGATAACCATTTATTGATAACTTTAACAATTATTTACATAAAAAATGTAGAGACAATTTTTGTAAACTTTTGAAGCATGTACCCGAAAATAAACACACCGTTTAATAGCTTAGTATAACCCTACAAATCATAATAAGCCTCGTAATTTACAAAATCATAATAAGCCTCATAATTTACAAAATAATTCATCAAATTAATGTATTTAAAAAATTTTACACTTGAATTCGTTGCAAGTTAAGTTGGCATATGTGCTGAAGCTGCAAAGCCATAGATGCTATAATTCCTGTAAGACATGTCACCGTCTATTACCAAGTACCAAATAGGTATGGTCTTTGTGAGGTCTCCCTCTCCAAAGTTGGTGTGCATATCAATATACCCCTTGGTGTTGATTCTCTCCCCAGAGAAGATGAATATGGGCTCGTCATATGGGACATGGTTTCCTCCAGCAACTGCAACTTCGTGTATGTCTTCAAGTAGAGTATATATATTCAGCTGTCTTGATCCACTAAAATCTTTTTAACAACAAAGTTCTCAATCTCCACTATGATGACCATGGGGTCATCTTGCTCAAGGTCAACACCTTGGAAATCAGCATCCGTGAAGGTGATGGAAGGCTTCTTCTTCCTCCTGAAGGTTCTAGATATTGAGTTGACGAATTGCATTGCTTTGAGGTGCCTTTTCCTGGTTGATGCCGATGAGCCTCCTCTAGCAAAACCTCCTGATATCGTGTTAATAGTACTCCTGAGTGGGGGTTTGGCATCAAGTCACTTCTCCCCGTGTTGAGTTGACTCTTCTTTCTTTTCCTCCTCATCTCGATCTCTACAACCTTCTCTCCTATCGTGATATCTTCAATAGTTGGTACGTGAGCTTTCCACATCATCGCGCCTCATGAATTGTTTAAGGTGGCCGATCTGGATTAGTTCCTTAATCTTGTCCTTGAGAGTGGTGCACTCGTTCATTTTATGGCCATAATTGCAGTGGTATCTGTAGTGTTTCTTCATGTCGGGTATTTGTGATTTTTGAGGTGGTGACATAAGGTCCGCCTGCAATGCCTATTCTAGGACTCGAGATCTTGGAACATTCAGGGGTGTGTAGCGTGAGAATCGAATAGGCTTAGGCTCTTGCTGACGAAACCTACCCTTCAATATTAAGTCTCACCCAGTTCCTTTCTTTTCAACTGGCATGGTATTAACTCTGATCTTGTTTTTGTATTCTTTCATCTCTTCCAAACGCATGAATATTGCGATCCTCTACCTTAACTCATTCATACTTGCGGCCGATGTAGTACACAAGTCGTTGACAAAAGGTCCGAACCTTAACACCATAATCATGTAATTTAGAATCACTTCAGGATTTAAATTCCTGATCTTCAAGGCCACATTCACTACTAAAATAAAGCATTTTAGCGACCACCTATTCTGGTCGCTAAAAACCTTAAAATCGGTCGCAAATCCTTTAGCGACCGAAATAGCAACCAAAAATATGTAGTTGCGAAAACCTTGGTGGCAAACTCATTAGCGACCGAATTGAAATGTGGTCGCTAAATAGCTACTGAAATTTTGGTCGTTAATTTGTCCCTAAAAGTATTGGTTACTTTTTATTATGGGAAACCAATTTAGCCACAAAAATTGTTGGTGACTAATTCGGTCGCAAAAAGAAAAATTAGCAACTCTTTTTTTGGTCGCTAACTTGAATAAAAAATTTATTAAAATTAAAAATTTTCAGTCGCTAATTTAGTTGCAGATGGTAACAAAAAATAGAAACATTTAGCGACTAATATAATTCGATGGCTAAATAAGTAACAAAAAAAATATAACTAATATATTACAATGACTACTTTTATGTACATAATTTTGTGTGTTTATATACAATATTTTGACTTTATTATAAACAATTTTCTTCTCTTATTATAAATACTTCAAATTTAATTATGCTAAATAACAATCAACTTAAATATATATAATGAGTAAATAGTATAAAAATTAAAAGCGTACATATTACATGATTCAACATAAAAACAATGAAAATAATTTTAAAGAAATAAGTATGTAAGTTTTGAAGTCATCATACAAGTAAAATTACAAGTGGTATACATCACTAAACTGGTCTACTTTATTATCTCTCTGATAATGCTACTACTTTGGCTTCAAGAGTCGGAAACCGCTTCAATCCTAATACCTACAATCATTGCCATATTTAAATAAAATCATATTACTTCTTTCACACCATCAGCAGCCAAAAATAAATAAATTTAACTCAAACCTGTAGTTTGGCAATTGACTTTCTCACTACTTCCTACAGTACAAAATGAACCTGCCACAAATATAGCATATAGCTTAAGTATCATGATATACCAGTAGTTAGCTAAGTATAATAAGGATTGAAGTTGGTCCAAAGAAACCATAAAAAAAATGAATAATGAAGCAAATTTCTTCTAATCGAAGCCAACAAAGAGTGTAGGAATTAAAGAACAACATATTTAACACCATCAACAACAAAGCCAAAAACCTAAAGAAGTGGGTATAACAGCATGCAATTGTAGAATTAATTAGTAACTACCAATTGTTTATCACGCAAGTGATGAAAACCATCTTTGATCAATAAAAGCTATACACATATCATGAAGATGAGACAATATTTTCCGTGGGAGAAGAAGGCACAATGACTTAATTAAGAAATTAATTAAGAGCATAAACAAAATGTGTGCATATTATATATATATATATA
>Ga0214542_1011210_pt1 | contig 12428 bp, 7 predicted proteins | sample CNSS1metaG_FD_160096 | JGI IMG/M metagenome (GOLD analysis project Ga0214542, IMG submission 160096) | Root nodule microbial communities from cowpea collected in UCLA plant growth center, Los Angeles, California, USA - CNSS1 | ecosystem: Host-associated > Plants > Roots > Nodule | place: USA...
TTTTTTGTGAAACGGAATACAGAATCCGTTTCATACTGTATGAAACGGATTCTGTATTCCGTTTCATAAAAAAAATTTTTTTGAAACGGAATACAGAATCTGTTTCATACAGTATGAAACGGATTCCGTATTCCGTTTCCCATACATTTTGAATCCCAAACAATGCCTTCAAACAAATTCAATTTAAAAAACTTATGCTGGTATGAAGGCTAACCTGACTGACGGAAATACCACTTCGACGAGCTAACGTAGTTACTTAGAAGAACTTCCTTCAAAGAATGAACCTTCAATCACAATAATAATCAATAGTGTGACAGAATAAACAAAACAGCATGAATAAAGAAATGAGGATACAAACCTCCAGGGACCACCACGAACGAGCAAAGATACGAGGGACCACACTGCAAAGAATGAAGGGCTGAAGCACTGCAGAGAATGAAAGGCTGAAGGATGCAGAGAATGAAGGGTTGAAGGACGAGAGGGACCACACAGAATGAACTGAAGAAGCAAGAATGAATTGATGATGGAGAACAGAGGGAGTTCACGTTTTGGGGATGCAGCGAGGTTGACGCAGTAAATTTCATTTACTGCGTCCGTACCATTTTCAACCGTTCTCAACCATTCTCACACGATATTAAATAAGGACAGAAATGTAAATTTGGGGGGTACAGGAGATTTATTGGAGGTGCAGGGAGAAGGCCCCACACACTAAATTTGAAACATTTTTCCATTGGGCTAAAAGAGAAGAATCCAAGTTGATTGCTTTCCACATTTGAGTTTAAATGTGTTTTACTCTAAATATATGGTTACCTTTTTTTCCTTTAAAAAATGAAAATAAGATTATTTGTGATACCTCAACCTATATATAAAATATATAAAAAAAGTGATTACTGTATATTTATCTTAAATTACTCTCAATTAAAATCTTCCAAAAAGTTACAAATTGCCTACACACGTCACAAGTGTGTCTTAGGTACTAGTAAGTGTATTTATTTTTCATATACTTTTCTCCGCCTGCATTAATATTTTCTTAGCAAATGGATCATTAATAGGGTTAAATATATCTTTGGTGTCTTAACTTTAGGTGAAATTTGAAATTAGTCACTCTTCAAAATTTTGATCAAATTTAATCTTCCAACTTAGTTCTTTTAACTAAATGCGTTTTAAACATTAAATAAACTTAACAAAATTTAGTTAAAAGAACTAAATTTACACATTTCTAAAATTGAAAGACTACATTGAATCAGTTTTAAAAAGAGACTAATTCTAAATTTCACTTAAAAACATATCGTAAATTAATGACCCTCTGGAACAAGTGATGCATAAGTAACTTCTTATATTACCTTCATATATAGATGCTCCTCCAAAAGCTAGGACATTGAAATTCAGTTCTCAAAAATCACTAGTCAATCTTTATTTTGTTTCCCATCATATTTTACCAAATCACTCCTATTCAAAGATGCATAAACAATAGGAAAAATAAGACCCTTAAATCACCTCCACCAAACCCAAACATTCAAACTCGGTCTAAGTCATTTGAAATAAATCTATGGCCTTGAAGCAAGTCACAGCCCCTGTATGAAATGCTTATTAAACAAGCGGCATATTATGTTAAGGTATTTGAAAATCGGCTTGCGTTGTGATCGCGACAGCTCACGAGCCCATTATTAAAAAAAAAATGACATTATTTATAAGAAAAGGTTTCTTTAAAAAAAAATTGAAAGAAAATTTGATTACATTTCCTAGTACATATTTTTCCACTTCTAAAATTGATTACATTCATTTTGTCTCGCCAAAGTATCTCCATACAAGCAAAATTATGAAATTAAAAATCAAATAACTTCACTTTCTCCTCCGCTTTCTCTGTCTGTCACTCTCATCAGAACTACTTGAATCTGAGTCTGAACTAGCTGTTCCAGAATCAGATGAATCAGAACTCTCCGACTCATCATCTGATTCAGATTCTGAAACTTGTTTTTGTTGTTGCATGATAAGACGTGGCATATTCTTCAAATACTCACGTAGGTTCTCCGTAAGACCACCAAGACCAATGGATGTAAAGAAATTAATGCAGAACCGTGTGTTTTTTGGATTATCTTTCGGAAATATGGATTCGAAAGATTCCTGCATAGTTGGATCGTTTAACCGTTCATTTAGCAGCCGGATTCCAAGATGCTCTGATAATTCCTGCAACATCATAAACAGAAATCAACATCTTCCACATACCATACATGAGTGCATAATTTACACAGTCAGAAGACAAGAAGCCCAAATAAGTATATTTCTAAAGCTGGCAATTCAAACTTCGAGAAATAATACTGCAGGTGCATAAGCAAGAGAAATATTTGATTTTGATTATGAATACCTGGAAGAGAATCTTAATAAATATACGTGAAGAAGAAGTTGTGTCCTCTTCAGTCAGGCGTATATACGATAAAACATGCCAAGGTAAAGCATCTGTGCCAAGTAAATGAGCAAAAAATTTTGCCACATTACGCAGTTTGTTTGTTTCAAGTCGGTGAATCATGGAGTACTGCTGCACAAAGCACTTCTCAAAATTTTCTTGGTGTACTTTGTTGATCATGCAGAAACGCTGCCCCAGAAGACCATAATATCGGAGATAGGTTCTCTCTTGGCTGCAACATTCCAGAAGCATAATGCACAATTCCATCTGCCACCAATTATAAAAATACAAAATTATAATTAGTTCAAATAAGCAAAAGGCATAACTTAAAGAAATGGAGAACAATACATTCTATTCTGGAAATGAATGTTCGATCTGAGTAACTACGTATAGATACAGAGTCTATGCTTGGAATAGTTAAAAGCTTATAACAGCTAGGCATTGATGCACCGGTTATATAAAAGAGCATCAAATCAGATAAAAATAAACGAACAAATAACCTTGATCCGAAGAGATAATAAGTTAAATTCAGTTCTAAATTCTAAAAGACCAAGTAGTGCCAAGATACAAATTGGCAAATTAGTGAGTTTATACAAGGGATACATAAAGAAAGAGAGCATTCAATTTTTCAATATATTGAACTAGATTCTAATGTTCTTCCATGTTCATAAAATATAAATTTGACATACTAAAAAATTTAAATAAGAAAAAGGCAGCAAGTAGATAATTTAGCAAAAGAAAATGAATTCTAGCAATGATTCCGATCTCACCTCTTGACCTGGCTCAAGCTTAATTTTCAGAAGCTTATGACCAGCTTCCTCAAAATCAACACTAGACATAATTGTTAGGTATATTGTCCTTCGAAGATTGACAAGATTTGTCTCTGTTTCATCTTTTATTTGCATCTGTTCTTCATCCTCTTCATCAGACTCATCTTCTTCATCTTCATCATCTGACTCAGCATCCACACCTTCCTCTTCATCCTCGGATTCCTCACCCAGCATTGATTTCTTCAACTCTTCATAACGCTTTTCATTCTCCAGGAAATTGGGATCTGGCTTGAATATATCTGAGAAAAAACAAAAATAGAATATAAAGAAATCAAAATGACCAATGACCACAATCAATCAAATAAGAAACATATACAAACTTCTCAAAACAAAATATACCAAGGGAAATCTCAGGATTTATCTCTTCATCCAAGGAAACTTCATGAGTTAACTGATCTTCCTGCTCCACCAGATCTAGCTCAGGACGAACAGCTGGATAGCCCTGTTAATCATTGCAACACATTCTTTAAACTACTCCTTTAAATTTTTTTACAAATGAGTTAAATTATGTCTTATTATGTTAATGTGTCATTCCTATCACAAACCATAAAAAGTACCTGAAACTTCGCTTTTCTTATTGCAAACAAGCCTTCAATCAAAAACTGAACACGTTTGTCAATTTCTCCTTCATGAAGAATCCCACGAAAACGCTCAAAGATACCTGCAAATTATAAAATCTTATTTGCCAGAAAATTTAAGGACAGAAGATTATCTCAAGCATCATTTGCCCATATACACAATGTCTTGCAAGACCAGAACAAAACCTGAAGCGTGGAGCACTTGGATAGGGCAATAACTAGAGGAACGGTTATGTACACTAGCATATTTGCTTTTGTTTGGGTATTATAATCAGTTAGAAAACTTAATTATCATAATCAAACGAGGGAGAAAATTCACATGGAGGCTTTTGATATTTTAAACAAGAACTGCATGCCCTACACCAAGGACTCAAGCTCATATTTTAACAACTCACGACACCAGACAAATTAATTTTTATTTTTTGTAATGATATATTATCTAATACTCCTTCAAGTCACCTTTGATCTAACTTGTTTCTTGTTTCCTAAATCTTTTAATCTTTCCAGCCTCTTTCCTAAGTCCTTACTCTCTCCGGCCTCCTTAATCCTTAATCTCTCCGGCCTCTCCTTAATCCTTAATCTCTCCGGCCTCTCCTTAATCCTTAATCTCTACAGCCTCTCCTTAATCCTTATCTTTACAGCCTCAATGAAACAATTTCATACAACTCGAATCTTAAACATCATTTATTTATCTCTAACCTGCTATCGTAGGTTAGTTAATACATCAAGCATACGAAGACGAAAATAGGGTCTATGATGTGAAAGGAAGTGCAATAGAAAATAAGACAAATGCCAAAGTCATTATCACATTTGAAAATAAAACCCTAAGCAATAGGTGAGGGAATACTCACCATGAAGACCCTTGGGTGAGAGATCCTGCAGTATTGAACCACATTCTGTCACAAAACCAACTGCTACTTCAACACTATCGTCAGTAGGTTTCTCGAGTAACACAGTTAGTAACTCAAGAGCAATGATCTCATGAGCTACTTGCTGATTCACCAGATGCCCTATAAATTTAACAGCTGCTAGTAATTGAGGCTATAAATGATGAAAAACAAACAAAAAACACATCAGAAGCATAACAAAGACAAATAAAAGAAAATTAGAAGAAAAAAATTGATCTCAAGTTAAGAAGAATAACCACATACCTTGTCATTCCTCTTATAAGCCCTCTTAAGCTGCAAAACAATCCTTCTTAGCAAAAGATCTCCCACCTCAGGAAACTTTGTATTAACGACAGCAACCAAGGCAGCAAAAACATCTGTAAATCCCGGGGATGCCATCTGTGACTTCATACATGACCGACAAAAAAGTCCCCTTCCCCTGATCAGGTTTTCCGAAAACAATTCAGGAATTATATTTTTTATGTTTGTAGCATTAACCTTATTTACAAGCCCGTTTATGCTCTTTCTAAGAGCATCCCACGTTAACCTTTGATATTCGACACTACTTTTATCTTGAACTTCTTTCATCATCATCGCCATCTTAAAGGGGGGAATGTAAACACCACCACTCCTGCCCAGATTAGATGCATCACCATTCAGGTTACCTCCTGGGATACTTGTCTGTCGTTGAGGATTTGCATCTCCAACAGTTCTCCCATTTCCATTCTCTTTCTTCCTACTTTCTTCTTGATACTTGCTCACACCCTTATCCCTGTGGTTGCGCTCATTGTCATCATCCCTTTCAGCTCTTCGTCTCCTATCCCTGTCATCATCCCTTTCAGCTCTTTGTCTCCTATCCCTGTCATCATCCCTTTCAGCTCTTTGTCTCCTATCCCGGTCATCATCCCTTTCCACTCTTCGTCTCCTATCCCTATCCCTCTCTGATTTCCTCGCCAACTCCCTATCATCTTCCTCCGAATCATAACGTGAGCGTCTATCCCTGTCACTGTTACCACCCTTTTCCAATGTTCGCCTCTTATCCCTATCACTGTACCCACCTGATTTCCTGGTCAGCTCCCTGTGATCTTCTTCTGAATCATGCTGTCCGCGGCGATCCACAATTCTACTTTTGTCTTCCTCCCCTCCGCGCCATCTATCGCTGTGATGCAATCTATGACTTTCTTTCTCCACTTGCCTTTCACTCTGACCATTCACTCGACGAGAATCCCTATCACCCCGGCTATCTCCTTCAGCATCCCTCCCTCCACGTCTATCATAATCCTGCGGCAGCCTCTCATTCTCTTCACTAACTCTCTTTTTATTCACAATCTGACCCTCCTCCTCTGAGCTCTCCGACCTCTCCTTTCTCTCCCTACTCCTACTTTTCTTATCACTCCCCATTCCACCATCCCTCTCAGCCCCCTTTCTCTCTTCCCCCGAATCACTTCTATCACTATCATCCCTGCGGTGACCAGAACTCTTCCTACCACTCCTACCACCACGCTTATACTCATCCCTCTCGTCATCCTCAGATTCGCTGCCACTGCGTCTCCTCACATCATCTTCACTCGACTCGCTACTACTGCTACGTCTTCTCGCCATATCAAACCCTAATTCAATCCAACATAAGTTAAATCTACAATCAAAGAACACGGGTATTACACAAAAATTTCAAAATTGTTGTAATATCACCGCCAAACTACTTAAAATTGTAAAAATGAAGTGTGAATGGAAAAATGAAACAAAAATCACAATAGAAAACCCTAAGTAATACAGTGTCAAAGAAGAGAACAATTGAACAAACCACAAAACGAAAATGGATACCTTAGGTCGTGACAGAGAACCGAAAAGTTGCGTGAAAGAACTCGATGAAGTCTTCGCAGAGTGTATTAGGTTTAGGTATCGAAAGAAGGGTGAGAAACGGAGAGAGATGACGGTTGTTTTGCAGAGGTTCTTAGGTTTAGGTTTTCAGAAAGGAGGGTGTTTATGCAATGATTTGAAAAATTATCGATTTCAGATGAATTAAACTGTAGTATATCTAAATCACGTTATTTCACGCATATTATTTAAATATATAGATATTATTAAGTTAATATATAAAATAAAATTATATTTATTAAAAATAAAATAAAATAAATTAAAAAATAAGATAATAATGATTAATAAATATAAAAAAAATAAAAATAGATAATTTTATAAAAAATTAATAAAAGTAATGGATAATTTTAAAAAATTTAATAAATAATTATATTTTAAAGAATAAAAATAGAATTTTGAAATGAGAACATAAATGAAGGAATCATCTTTATATATTATTATAGACTAACATAAACACATGCACTATCACAATCTTCTTTCAACTTACATACACATAGTATTTATCTTTTGTTTTCTGTTGATTTGTAAGCATCATTATATTTGGCTAGCTGAATCTAAATGTGTTGATATTATTTACTTTGTTAACTACACTATCGTGCTATCTAAAATTTGTTTTGTTCTTTAGTTGTTTTAATTTTTAAAACATTCATTTCAAATTTCTTTTTATTTATTTCTGAAGTATTTTACTTATTGCTCAAGTTGAATTCATAATTATTTTTTCAGTGAGACTTATTTTATATTGTCAACACTATAATCGTGGTACCTATATGAAAGCAAGTTTATTGTATGTGTACTTTTTTTTAAAAGATTTTTGTCTTTCAGCATTTGTTTACATTTCAATCTTAGCAATCAATAATTCGTAAAAATATATTTCATGTTACATGCATGTACTATTATTTTTTGTTGTTTGTGTTGATATGTTGCTAGCTTAAATTCAATGTGTTGATATTATTTTTTTGTGTCAATTACACTATCATGCTAACTACATCAAAGAGATTAAGTTTTGCTCCATAGTGCATGTTTTGACTACATTTTTTGTTGCACAACATATATAACTTATTTCTGGTTTTCAAATGATAATAAAATGATCATTTTTTTATTAACATTGTAACAAAATGATATTTTTTTTAATTTATAAGTTATTTTTTTTATTAACATTGTAATAAAATGATAATTTTTTTATTTATCTTTTATTATTTGAAAATAATTTCTGAACACAATAAATTTTTGAATTCTAATTCTAATTAACCAAAACAAGATGCGACATTTGTTGAAAATTTACACCATCAATTAATTTATTTTATTTTTTGGAAGGAATTTATTTGTAATATTTTTTTTTGTATTCACTGAATACAAAAACTGGCATTTATTGATTATTTTTATTTATTGATTATTTTCTATTTCTATTGCTGTTTGAATTTCTAATTTTTACTTTTGTTTTGAAATTTGAATTTGAATTTTGATTCTTTAATGACTAATTAACCAAGACAAAAGATGAAATTCATTTAGACTTTTTATGCCTTTTATTTGTATAATTATTTTTTATATTTTGTATTAGTAGTTGAATTTCTAATTTTTATTTTTATTTTAATGATTTGTAATATTTGTATTTTTTTAAAAAAAATTTAAAAAAAAGATTTATTTTTAATAATGTGTAATATTTGAAATTTTTAATAAATATAATTTATTTATTATTTTATGTGTTTAAATTTTTTGTATTATTCTTTCCAACTATTAATTTGAATTTTTTTTTCTATAAATTTCTAATATTTTTAATCTTTTTATTTTTTTTAAAATTTACATTATATATTTTTTAATATTTTATTTTACTCAATTTTTTATATTACTCTTTAAACTTCCAAATTGTATTTTTTTTAAATTTGTAATCTTTTTATTCTTTAAAAAAGTTACATTATATTATTTTTAATATTTTATTTTTCTCAATTTTTGATATGACTCTTTAAACTTCCAATTTGTATTTTTTTTTTAATTTCTAACTTTTAATAAACATTTTATGTTCTATATTTATTCTTAAATTTTAATTCTTAATTTATAATTCTTTTATATATTTAATTTGTAATAAATAGATACGAAAGCATTAAAGAAGTATATTTTATTAGTAAAGTAATTAGAATTTGAAACAGTGTTTTGCTATGTATAAAACTGTTGAGTATCCATCAAATTTTGTTTATTATCAATCAACACAACAGAACGGTCACTTCCCTTCACCCTCCATGGATACCTTTGTCCCTGTGCCTGCCAGAATAACCTTAGGAAGGTTCACTATAATGCATTTTGTTCATAATCAGGTATGTTTTGTTTACAAAAACTTGAAATATATGTTCGTTCTTCAAAATTAGCCCTTCAAATGTACTGTAAATGTTTTTTCTTCCTTAAGCCATTCATTTTTGAAAACAGTGTTCGAACCCTTATTTTTTTTTTTACATAAAAATCAAAACTTTATTTTATAATGGTTTAAATCTTTGGTTTTTCTTTTTCTTCTTCACTTTTCATCTTTGTCTAACTGTTTCTTCTTTCATCAGACATGCATATCTTTGTCACTATGTTTTTTAATGTTTAAAATCTTATATTTCTTCAACAATCGTTTAAATATACGACATTTGGATGATTTCAAAATTTTTTTTCTTCATTTGTTCTTCTTCATTACAAATCTTTTTTGTCTTAAAAAAAATGTTAACTTTCCAATAATAGTTTAAATTTACAAAATTCTGCTTCCGTAAGCAAAGATTTTTCTTTTACTTTGATGTATATCTGACGTATTAATTAATTTTGCTTCCAATGTCAACTTTCTTCAATAATCCATAAAATCTTATTGTTTACATCACTCATGTTGTATATCTTATTACATTGGATTAAATCTTATTTATTCTCTGTCTTTCTTTCATTATCAGTTTAATGTTTGCTTAGTTTCAGTTTATTACAATCATTTTTTCAATTTTTTTTGACCCTGCTTTTTCTTTGTTGACCACTGGAATTTTAGGAGTTCGGTCATGTTGATCGTATGTTTGTTGCTATGTTTGCTAAAGAATTAGGACATGTTTGGCAGTTGGAAGATATTAAAGGAAATCGCCATCAGTTAACTTATAATATGGATGTCAATAATCCATTGTTGACTGATGGTTGGTCTAGCCTAAGGGTTTTTTTATAAATTGCAGCATATCCATCAAATCTTATTCAGATATGTTGGAAACTTAACATTCCAAATTACTGTATTCTCCGGCATGACTGCAATATCAACTGCCGCCAAATTTCTCTCAAACATACATCGATTGCGATCAAAACAGTTTTTTAGAGTGAAATTGACAAAATCTCAAAGCCAAGCTAGTCATCTGGTGAACAATGTACTTTTATATTGTTTTTTATATGCTATCCTCTTCATAGAAGTTTTTATTTATTTAACTGTTAATTTTTTGCAGGACCTACCAACTGACTTTGCAGCTTATGTTCGCAAACGTAGATTCAAGAGGTTGGAATTGCAGGGATCGACCAACACATGCATTGTTCAGTGTAAGCTTTTGGTGCGTAATTCACCTAAGAAGTCCACTAAGATTGGAAAGGGATGGAAGGACTTTTGCATATTCAATCGGTTGAAAGAAGGGGATGTTATTGTGTTTGCAGCTCACAACCAAATGAGAAATAAGAAGATAAAAGTCTATGTCAAAAAAGAGTTTAGCTTTTAATATTTTACTTTTCTTTTATGAACTTTAGCTGGTATTTATTTTTTTGTTTTCACTTTGAAGCAAGTTTGCTTTGTTTTTGTTTGTAAGACTATCCATCGTCATTTTGTTGCTTCTAATAAGTAGAAGCTATATCTAAAAGTATTATCCGTATGTTAATTTTGGTGAACTTTAATATTTTACTTACTTTGATTTTACTTATTTTCATGTTTCAAATTATTTTTTATAGTTATGTATTACTTTTATATATATTTCTTAAAAAACATCATTAGAACTAAGATTTATTTTAATATTAATGTTATACAAAGAATATTCATTTGTGATAATAAAAATTATTAACAAATTTAATTTTTTTTCAAAAATTTTAACACAGGATTGAAGTTATAAATATTTCTAACATTATAATTCTGTTATCTTTGTATTGTAATACTATCTCAGTACATTATTTGTTTTATAAAAACAATGCAATAAAATAAATTTAATTTGTTACTCTCAAACACACGTGTATTCAAAGTTGTAGTGTATTTATGTTTTAAAAAGTTAAACAACACGTGTATTCATTTTTTATCAAAGGACAATTGAAATTACATTAAGTTGTCATTCTTTTTCTTTCATGAATGATTTAAAAATTATTTCCATTAGTTTCATTGTAAAGTAAATGTAGAAACAAATTTCTACTTTTATGGTTGACTATTATCAAGCATAGTACTTATATGTTGGTCCAAAAAGGTATTATAGCACAAATGCAAAGTTTGAACAGAAGCATATCAGTGTCTACAAATCATGAATTTGGACATTGCATATCAAAAGGTACGTTGTTCCAGATATTGATCAAAAGTTACAGTTTCCATATTAGTGACTTGGTTGTTCTTTTTTATAAAAAGATTGTACTTACATTATCTACCTTAGGAATATTCAGCGTGGAAAACTGACTATGTCCCTTTATATTCAACACATCCTCCAACAAAATGTTTATTTTATTGAACTTCTCTTCATTGTGTAAACAAACAAAACAACAAGTGTATGTATAAACTTCTGGAAACATAACAGTGTATGCATAACAACAATTGTATACATAAACAAACAAAAACAAATGGCTGCAAATCTATCAACAAATGCAAGAAGAAAAAGGAAGAGCATTGTGTCAACAAAGATTTCAAATATGATGATGAAATCCTCAGGTAAAATAATCTTTTTGAGGTATTCATTTGTTCTTAAAACTTCTTGCCAATAAATACATTTACTTATCTCCAATACAATAACATAAACATTCAGATGTACATTTACCAACACAGTTTTTTATTTTGTTTTGTTCACTGCAGATACCAATCATCACAAATCCATTCACAGTGAAGCATTTTGTTCTGGAAATACTACACCTTTTTCTCATTATACAGATTTTGGTAATCATTTTTTCATTCAATACAAATTGTTGTAATCACTGTCTATTCAGTGACATTGTAGAATTTTGACATTATTACTTAATACATCTCTTACAGATAAGTTGTGTTCTTAATATTTTTTTAGGTATTCATAAAAAAAATGCAACTGATGCAATTATTTTATTACTTGGATTGCATACTAGACTGCTTTTAGTGATAAAGTTTAACAGTTTGGATTACATTGTTTAACAATTTTATTTCAAATGAACTTTATCTATTATGCTCTCTACTTATTTTTGAACCATTTTTGCAGTATGGAATGAATATATTACCCTAAATTCAACTATCAACAACTCCTTTACTGTTAGTGAAGATAGAAACCTCCATGCTCAAGCAATTCAATCTTCAAATAGAAATCCATTGTTGGAGTTGACATGTCGTGGTAAGTTTGTTCACTGAATTCAAATTTCATTCAAATTCCCAACAATGAAATTGAAATGCACAATGTGTCATTCATCTTTATATTTAATGTAATCTTTGTATTTTAAAGTGGATACATTTTTTTTTAATTTTGCAGACATTGACCAACTTAATTGTAAGAATGCATGAGTCAGAAGGAAAGTTATTAGGAATCAGAAGATTGCAGAAAAAAGTAATATCATGCCTGATAAATCTAATATTATTTTATCTTTATTTCAATTCCTTTAATAGTTTTTGTATTACTAATATTTACTAACATTTCATGTAAAGAAATTCATGGTTCTACCTCCA
>Ga0214542_1011212_pt1 | contig 12427 bp, 8 predicted proteins | sample CNSS1metaG_FD_160096 | JGI IMG/M metagenome (GOLD analysis project Ga0214542, IMG submission 160096) | Root nodule microbial communities from cowpea collected in UCLA plant growth center, Los Angeles, California, USA - CNSS1 | ecosystem: Host-associated > Plants > Roots > Nodule | place: USA...
CGTGAAAATTTAAAGGATAATGTAAAATAAATATTATATTCAAAAATCCAGGTTACTGCTGCAAAGATTAATATTTTTTACATGTAATCTCGAAGTCGGTTATGACAGACCCATATAAGTTTTATATATTTGCTCGTGAACCCAGCTCAGCGTGCATACTTCACGTTAAACCTTTAGAAAGGCACTTTAAGGGGTGCATTATTGATCAATTAGATTTCAGAATTCAAGTCAAAAGACTTTTTTATAGAAACTATCGCGGAATGTTTTTAAAGATCAAAATAGTTGGTGAAGAAGTAACAGATTGTGTATTATATTTAAGGTTAAATTATATCTTTGGTTTCTATTTTCTTAGCAAAATGTTAATTTGGTCCTTCTATTTTTTTTAACTCAATTTGATTTTTATTTTGGGAAATTTGATACAATCAAGTTGTTTCCATTAGTGGTGTAATAACGGCCTTAAATGGGGTGTCACGTGTCAGTTTCTAGATTTTTTGAATTTTTTATTAATTTTTTTTGAATTATTTAATTTTTTTTGAATTATTTTTTAATTTTTAAAAAAATTTAAAAATTGTCCAAGTGTCAAGCTGACATCGTGCCATGTGACAATGATAGTGTCACGTGTTACTATTATACCAGGTGTCATTTTCTCTTTCTCAATTTGGTCCCTCTATTTTAATTTCGTCTCAATTTAATCCCAATTTTTGTTAAAATTGTATAATTTCGTCCCCATCCAAATTGAAACAAAAATTAATTTTTATATAAATGTTATACAAATATTTTTATTAAATTTGATTTTTTTTATACAAATTGATATTTTTATTATATATTTTTAACAAAATTAAGTTTATTTAAATTTGTTTCACATTCAATTTTACTTGAAATTATTTTTCAATTTTTAATTTATTTGTTTTTGATTGTTACATAAACTAGTTAATTTTTTAAAATTTATATAATTGTTATTTTACACCAACTAAAACATTTATATAGAAATTATTGAATTTTACACATTTAAAAATATGTAATTATTTAAAATATAAATTCAAATAAAAAACAATATTAAAGTATGATGTAATAAAACATCAATATAAGTTATGAATTTTTTTTGTTATTAGCATTATTTTCTATTAACAACTTTAAAACAATTTTAAATAAAGTTTAATGTAAAATATAAATTAAAATAAACTTAATCTTGTTAAAAATATTTACTTGAAAATATCAATTTTGATAGAAATATTTGTGTACATTTATATAGAAATTAAATTTGGTTTCAATTTGGAGAGGGACAAAATTGCACAATTTTAACAAAAATTAGGACTAAATTGAGACAAAAATTAAAATACTAGTACCAAATTGATAATAGGGAAATGACATCTAGCATAATAGTGACATGTGGCACTGTCACTGCCACGTGGCACGATGTTAGCTTGACACGTGACAAATTTTTAAAACTTTTAAAAAATTTCAAAAAATTCAGGAACTAACACATGACACCCCATTTAACACTGTCACTACACCACTAACGGAAAGGACTTGATTGCATCAAATTTCCCAAAATAGGGAACAAATTGAGATAAAAAAAAATAAAAGGACCAAATTGATATTTTGCTACGAAAATAGGGACCAAAGATATACTTTAACCTATATTTAAAGAAACCAGGTTAGTCTGCAAGATTAATATTTGTTATATATATGTTTTATATTTTTTCTCCTGAACCTAGCTTAGTGTCCATAATTTTCTTTAAAGAAGCCTTCACGTTAAACTTTTAGAAAAACAAGTGTCTTTCTTTCTCTTTTTGATTAAAGTGAAGTGCTTGGCTCAAGATTATGGCTATGAAATTATTCTAGAAAGTATATTTGTACCTAATTTCCTATTAGATGATATCTTGAAATCTTGCACCATTCAAGAAAGAAATGTCTCTGAAGCAATAGTTTTTTTATCAATGCATCTACAAGATCATCCCCTTCAATTGTTACTTCTAAAAGAAAATTAAGAAATTGAGTCTCCTATCCTACCATGTGATGGTTATTCAAGTAAATAATTTTTAATTTTGTTAGATAACCTTAGATTACAGACTTGTTTTTATTTATCAAAGTTATTAGGTAGTTTATACTTGGTGAGTTAGATTTAAGTTAGTTTTTATTTTAATTAGTTAGAATATTTAAGATTTAGTTTGGTTTGTTAATATTTGGATTGTGCACGGGTATATAATACCCCTTTATGTATCAATGAAAATACCACAGTGAACTATGTTGAATATTCTTCTTATGTGTATGTGTTTTTTCAAAAAGTGGTATCAGAGCTTTATGCTCTGATTATCGAGTGCAAAAAAAAGGAGAGAGAGTGAAATAGTGTGAGAAAAAAAAGTGTGCGCTTGGGTGCTTTGAAAAGAAAAAAGGAAAGATGACAAAAGTTGTTAATGGTATGACTGTGCTACAATTGTCGAAGATAACCAATTATGATAATTCGTGTTTACAAATGAAGACCCTTCTAAGATCTAAGACATATGAGATATAGTGAAGAGCGAATACCAAGAACCCGCGGAGGACACAAATTAGACGGTGGCCCAGATTACCACATTGAAAAAGATGCGAGTGAAAGACAAATTGACCTTGTACTTCTTGTACAATGCGGTGGATGAGTCAGGCTTTGAAAGATTGCAAACGTTGCATCTCCAAAAGAAGCATGGGATATTCTAGAGGATGTATACAAAAGGAACGATCGCGTTAGACAAGTCTGACTTCATGATCTTAGAGCAGAGTTTAAAGGGCTGAAAATGGAATATAAAGAGCAAGTAGAGAAGGTGGCCAACCAACTCGACAGCAATGGAGAACCAATGTCGGCAAGTCAGGTTGTGGAGAAAATCTTGAGATCACTAATAGATGATTTCGAGAGCATCATATGCGCCATCGAGAAGTCAAAGGACTTGTCAGTTCTCTTAGTGGAAGAACTTGTTGGGTCACTTAAGGCCACGAACAAAGGAAAAGGAAGAAGCACGAACCGTGTGACCAAATACTACAGGCGCAACTTGATTTGAATGAAACTCAGAACACTCAGGGTCGAGATCCTAGAGTTAGAGAACGAGGTGACAGAGGACGAGGTGGATGTTATCGAGATGATGTTGAAGACGACACAGATCAGACTAGGCTATAGAACAGGCGTGACCGTGGTCAATAAAGGGGTCAAGGAGATTAGTCCAAGTCAAAAGTGGAATGCTTTAGGTGTGGCAAGCACGACCACTACACAAGAGAATACAGATCGACAAGTTGTTACAACTATGGCAAGGCTGGTCATATAACGAAGTTTTGTCAAAATGAAGGAAAAGAGAAAAATATTCTCATAGAGGAAAACGACGAGGAGGAGATAGGAATTTTGATGACGTGAAGGAAAGGAGATCAGGTGACAAGCTTAGTCCAAGCTGTTTAAACAGCTCGATTTGGTATTTAAACACTAGATCGAGCAATCACATGTGTGGAGATGAGAGTTTCTTCAACGAACTTACCATGATGGAGGCCAGATTAGTGTTATGTGGAGATGATTCCAAGGTAGCGGTAAAAGGAGGTGAAACAATTTGGCACATGCCTAAGGATGGACGAGTTAGAGAAATCAGGGATGTCTACAATCTTGAGCTGAAAAGTGATATTTTAAGCATAGGTCAAATAGTGGAAAAAGAAAACTCGATTCTGATAAAGAACCGGGAATTGTACTTGAAAGACAAACATGATTGGCTAGCAGCCCGAGTAGAAATAAAGAAAAATTAAAGGTGAATAAAGGTGATCATGACTTCGAATGACGTGCAAAGTAAATGTGAACCTAAAGACGCTCGAAATAGTTCAAAGACTATGCAGATTGAGTTTGCCTCTAATTTAGTAGAGTTAGAGCAAGAGGATGATGGACCTTTAAGCCCCAACCCTCATTAGAGAAAAAGTAAAAGAAGGAGGTGTGGAGCTCGAGTACGTAAGAAGCAAAGAGTAGAAGCTAATATGTTCACAAAACCACTACCTACACCATCATTCTAGGAATTCAGGAAATTGCTCGGATGAAAGAAGGAAAAGTTTAAAGCTTATAGGAGAGTTTTGTTAGATAATCTTAGATTATGGAGTTGTTTTTTTTAGCAAAGTGATAGGGTAGTTTATATTTGGTGAATTAGATTTAAGTTAGTTTTTATTTTAGTTAGTTGGAATATTAAGATTTAGTTTGGTTTGTTAATATTTGGTTTGTACGTGGCTATATATTAGCCCATTCTCTATAAATGAAAATACCAGTGAACTACGTTGAATATTCTTCTTGTGTGTGCGTTTGTTCAAAAATTGAAAGTGACCAAAATGAAAGACCTAAAGTTTTCGTAAATTGAAAATCCTTTTTAGAAAATGACTCTAGACCATTGAAGGCCATTGAAGTTGTTAATCTATTCTTGAAGGCCATTGAAGTTGTTAATCTATTGACACTCACTTGAGGTTCTCATACTGGGGAAGACTCCAATTTAGGAAAATTTGTTAGATGGAATATTTTTAGATGTGAAAGGTTTTGTCATGCATTGCCATTTGAGATGGAGAAGAATTTATCTTGTGTTTGGATAAGGAATTTTAACAATTTTAACAAATTCAATGGTATTTGAATTAATTACAATTGATTTTTTTTTCATTCCTTAGTTTGTTTAGATGGAATACTTGAAATATCTTAGATTTTAATTTTTTTTTTGGATAAAAAAATTAATTTCTCCTTTAGGAAAAGTTATATTCTAAAAAATATTTCAATAATTAGACTCTACATTTTAGCCCGAGTCAACTTAGCTTGACATTTGACTTAGGTTGACTCATCTCGAATTGTCAACTCTAGGCTTGGAACGAATCGTCTCAACCTTTGACATGAGATAACTCAACTTAACGCTTTGCCCCAGGCCAATTTGTCTCGACCTTTCGTTCGTGCCTAGTCCTCATAACCTACGATTCGAGCCAATTAGTCTAGACCTTAGACCTCAGCCAACTCATCAAAACCATTGACCCAATGAACACATTTATACCTTTGGTTTGAACTTAATGTTGTGTTGATTTAGCCTAGGATGAAGGTTGAGATTATTCGGCCTGGGCTGCAGGTTGAGACTAGCAGCCTACGTGTCAATGAACCACGTTCAACACGCGGCAACATGCACTAGACAACCCTGTGCACCACAACATATAACACCTTCAGCCTTTAACGCTCACACCAAAAGGGTTTTCTACTCAGTGTAATTGCATGGGTCATCTAATACATGCATTCCACACTTAACCATTTCTTAGTGTAGAATACACATGTCATCCAATCAATGCAAACTACAATTACTATTTCCCCACACTCACTAGACAAAAAACACACACCGACCCAAACGGGTTTGCTTGCCTCAAAGCATCCTTTCCTTTAGCACCACACTCATTTAATATCGCACTAAATGACTCCACCTCTTCTAGTCCTCCACTAAACATCCCCATTTCTCTTGGTCCATACATGACCTACACAACAGAGCGATGCTATGATCAAGGATACTAGGTGGCTGCTTTTATCCTTCATTGAAACAAAGATGCATTGCACGTTCCTGTTTCGATGCTGGATTGTAGATTGGGCCTACAAGCAGTGTAGTTTGGAGATTCAAGGTTGTTGGTCTCATGTTGAGTGTTGGTTGCACTTTCATGAGTATGGGTGTAAAGGGTGAAGTCGTTGCTGTTGAGGATTGGGTGGTCAGAGTGGAGTTAGATGGCGGTTAATTGTAAATGTTTAAATGTTGTTCGACTGTCAACTAAAGTAATGTCACATCATTTAAAATTATTACACACGACAATTTTCATTGGATCTATATAGAAGGACACCAAACCTCTTCTTTTAAAGGGGTACCTATAAAAGATATCAAGATTTTCGATGAAAAATGAATATTGTGTAAGTGAAAATGGAGATGATATCGGGCTTGGTTAAACATATTATCCCTAAGGTTTTCTTACTTAGATTGGTCTGATTGTGAAAAATGATGTACTAAATCTCTATTGTAGAAATTATTGTAAACTTGGATTAGGATTGATGATTTGACGAAGGAGAATCTAGGAAAAGCCAAAGAGACTTGGGAATAACATAGGAAGTAGAGGGGTAATGTATAACTCAAGATAGTGCAAAAATAGGCCTTTAAACTTGTCAATTTAAGTCTCTTTAGAAGGGAACAAACCTAAAACATGCGTAGTGGCATTTTTGTAAATAAAAGGCACTACGTTAAGTCTGTTAGTCTGATAACAAATTTAAATTTATGTTTCAAGTTTGTTCAAAGGGAAACAGATTTAAATCAATGTTTTTAAGTCTGCTAGGTAGGGATGACAATGGGGCGGGGCGGGACGAAGATGAGTTTTGTTATCCCATACTCATCCCTAGAGAAAACATTCTTCCTTATCTTCATACCTAAATTCAATAGGTATCAAATTTTTGTCTGATCCCACCAAGTATGGGGTATATGCTCGTACCCATACATGTACTCGCTTTCTTACTATTTCAATATCAATTAATTAATATTTATAAAATAATACAAAATTATGATAAATGAAACATGCTATTATTAAATATTCAATATTAAAATGAGGTTTGTTTCTTCAATATCAAATATTTAGAAAGAAATTATAATTGTATACATTTCAAATTAGAATACACATTAAATTTCATGAGAACCAAACATTTATTATAGTTGATAAAATTTTAAAAACAAATTTAAAAAAATATAAAAGGAAAAAATATCTTAAATGTTTGTTTACTTTAATTTTTTAAATTCTAATGAAATGTCTTTTTTTATACACTAATAAAAGTCATAATATACCCTTATAACACTAGTTTTCTTAACTTGTTGATGCCTAGAGGCAATCAATTTTCTAACAAGTATACTAGGTAGATGTAGAACAACAAATGCCATATCCATAGAGATTTGGAAAAGTGTTTGTATTGTGTGAGAAGTGCATCAAAATGGATTTGTATAAAAAAAAAGTGATTTCAATATCTAAACATCAAAATAAAATAATTTTAAAGAATTCTATTAGAATCTATTAAATATATAATGTAAATATCCTATTATATAATGTAATTATCCTAAATTCATAATTGAATCTTATCTTGTATATAAATTTTATATTAATATTTTTGTATTTGAAAAAGAGTCGATCAGAAAAAAACTTTGTATATTTCTCTCCATAGATCCTTTAATAATACTCAAAAAATTCAGATTCTAAATCCAATTCCAAATAGGGTCAAATAGGGATTTTTCTTTCTTTTGACCATTTTTCGATTGTTAATACAATCCCGATTTTTTATTCCTTCTTTTTGTGAAATAACATATATAAATGACTTTTTTAACATAAAAATACAAGTTTTTCCTTCTCGATTTTTATAGATATTTTTATTGATCAGTAATTATAATGATACTAATTTTTAATTTTTTGATAAAAATTCAAAATCTAATTTCTTTTATTATTGAAATCAATCCAAACCCAATATCACCATACTTATGTGTATCATTAACCAATGAGACTGTAAAGCAGACACTAATTTTAACGATTCATGCATTTCAGTTAAAAGACTCGAAGTAGCAAAGCCTTTGGTAAAAAGAATACCTATTGTTATTATTGTATTGAATTAGGTTATTTTGAGGTCATATCAAGTATTCAGAGTTTTCCTCGATGTGGTATTGCTCTTGCGGCCCACACTGAAACAGTGCTTTACCCCTAGATGTCTAGTCAAATGTTGCGCCTAAACACATTTAAGAGAGAATCAAATTCGAAGATGAAACAGAAACGAAAAAGATTACTACCTTATAAACAAAAAGTTTTAGAGTAAGCATTATGAAATGTCCAAGATAATTAAAAACCGACAAAGAAAGAGAATAAATTCTCTTATATTACAACATATTTTATTTCTTTTGGTACTCCGAAGAAACAAATTTTGATTGAATCTATATCTGTCCAATGGATACTATCTGCTCATGGATATAATAAAGATGTATTGAGATAGATTTAAGTAAAAGCATTGGTTTCAATACGATGAAGACGTGTTGAGATTAGATTTTACCACCTTGTCCTTCTCTTGTACCAATCCAATATTATTTATAAAGATGCAATTATTCATATCTTGAAAGTACTCTTAAATGTAACTTTAGGTCCATTCCAACTACAGCCTAAGATCATCAAACTTCAGTATAATTCCTCTGTTACTGCATGAATGAGTTACTTGCATTAGGATTAGGACTTTATAACCAATTAGAGCCTTAGATATATTCCTAGCATCTAAAAGCATGAGGAGAATTAGTTGGACCACAACTTGGAATCAATTCCTACTCAATCCCAAGTCGATGAAATAAGATGAGTGATTTTTTCATCCAACAACGAGTATAAACTAATCTACAAACATCTAAACAAAATCATACTTTAATAAATACAATAATACCAATTAAAGAGAGTTTCAAAGGGTTACATCATGACCACCAAAAGAGATTTAGCTCCTCATGATAGATGGAAACATTACAATGCTTTAAATAGCCATCTCTCTTATGCTCTCTAAAGTTATTCAAGAAGTACAGAGAATGTGTTCCTAAAAATCTCTCTAAAAAGTCTTTCCCCAATGTCTCTATAAAGCAGAGATTCAACTCTATTTTTATAGACTATCTAGGGTTGTACTCAATAGTGCACATGTGGTTCAGGTGTAGAGGTTTCCTTTCTATGTGTGGGTTTGCTTTAATGGCTCAGGCTTGGGCTCATCCTCTTATGCCTAGCTCTTGAGATAACTTCTTTGAAAAGGAGTCTTTATGTCTTAAGTGCAAGTTTAGATCTTGAGGTTTCTTCTCCTAAGGGGTTTGCTCTTTGTGGCTCAGCCTTAATTATGCTGCACAAAAACTTACCAAAATCAAATCAAGATAAGTGTCAAAATTATCTTAAAATTTACTCAAACTAGTATCAGTAAACTTAAGGGTTATGTATCCTCATTACACCAAGGACACGCAAAATTTCTTTTAGTACTCCATCCCTATAGATGCATATAATAGTCCACAAAATAGATCATTTAATATAAATGTTTCTTCCATTTACACATCATATGTTTCTACATCGTTCTCCCATAGTTTTTTCAATTCATCAATCAAAGGTTGTACATTTCCAAAAGCTTTAGGATCTAGAATAAATGTTGACATCTTGAAGTAAGGATCTTTCATGCACATTCAATGTGACAAGTTGAAACAACTTAAAACAACTAGTCACACATTGCATGAATCTACCACTAAAAAGTGAGATATTTCGAATCAAAATTCTTTGAGGCAGTAAAATCAACTAGATGTCTCATTTTTTCATCTTCATCAAAAGTCTTATACTTGTGTCACCTCATTTCTTCGACAATATTAGATTATACATATAATTGTTATAAACCTTGAAGCTAAAGAAGAATAACACAACTTTCTTTGGACAACTTGTTATGTAGGTCTTTATATCAAGAAAAATTACAAGTTATATATAATAAGTTATATATAATGTTGATATATAATTACCTCGAAAAGAATCAAATCATTTACACAAGCATTTGTTTTGTTTAATCAAGTCTAAGTTCACAAATAATTTATTAAGTTTCAGAATAAGATCAAGGAACTTCATTTCCTTGTGCATATGTTTTGTTAATAAAGTATGAATTGAATGTTTGCATTGAAACTAAATAAACATTTTATATTTAATAATTGAATAATAAATGATAAGTTGAAATTTTCACAACCATAATATATTCCTCCAATAGATTATAAAATTTGGTTTTTATTTTTCATTTACTTTATTTGTGGACTAATAACTTGTTTTCTTATTTTTGTTTAACAGCATTTCCAAGATTATATGACATATTATGAATCCCATAATTAGAAGTTTGTCTATTATCATTTTTATTATATTCCTCTGTTATTCTTCGTGGAGATTATATATAATATAATTTTTTTTCTCAAAGGTGATGCTTTCGTATATATGGCTACTTTGAATTTATAGAGATTATTGTAACATTTTCTCCGTGGACATGTAATTTTCTTTCCTCAAAACTATTAAATATAAATTCAACAAGTTCAAGAATTCCTTTTCCATATAAAGGATGTTGTATCAATAATTTACCTTCAATGTTTTTTATTTACTTTTATACCTATATCAAAGAAACATATTATATTTTTCACACGTGAAATCGTACAAATTAAATATGTCAAACAAATCGTGAAAATCATAATAAAAAAACATATAAAGTTATATAATAAATAATCAAAATACTAAAGTATTCTCTAATTTACTTTATTTTATATAGACTTATACTATTTAACTAACTTTATGTCTAATTTTAAATATATTTCTAAGCATTAATTTATTTTTTGTACTCGATTAGGTCTTAGCCTTCAGCAAGACTTAGGGGTGGACAAAAAATTCAATTTTCATGATCCAATTCACTTTTTCTCTGATCCAATTCCATTTAATATCTATTTTATTAAAAATTCAATCTATTTAAAATCCATTTTATTAGATTTAGATTTCAATCTGATCTACATTTTATATATTTTATGGATTGGATATGCATTCTCTAAATCTAGATTTTCAAAATGGATAATCCAAAATATTCAATCCAAATTTTCATTTTATATTTTTGGTTAGGTTAGGCTAAAGGTCAAGACAAGTTAGTCCAAATTTAGTCGTATTTGACTGAGTTGGCGTGACCCTATACAAAATTTGGCTGAATTCGGTCGAATTTAGTCAAGTCGGTCTCGATCAAAATTTGGCCCAACCGGTTCTGGATAAAATTTGGAAGTATTCGGTCGAGTTGACCCCGACCCAAATTTGACTACATTGGGCTAACTCGACCCGGACAAAATTTGACCGTATTCGACCGAGACGACCACGACCAAAATTTGGCAGTATTTAGCCTAGTTGGCTCTGGTAAAAACTCGATCAAATTCAATCGAGTTGGCCATAATTGAGAATTGGTTGAGTCAGCCCTGGCCCAAATTTGGTCGTATTCGGCTGAGACGGCATAGGATGAAATTTGGCGGTATTCAAATGAGTTGGTCACGATATAAAATTGGCCATATTCAACTGAGTTGTCCACGATCGAAATTCGGCCGAATTCAGTCGAGTTGGCTCCGGTCATAATTCGATTGTGTTGGCCTCAACATAAATTTGGCCGAGTTGGTTCTAGCCTGAATTTGGTCGTAATCGACAAAGTCGTTCGCGACCGAAATTTGGTCTTATTTAGGTGAGTCAATCCTGACCTAAATTTTGTCGAATTCAATCGAGTTGGCCATGACCAAAATTTGGTCGAGTCGTCCTAGCCCAAATTTAGCCATATTCAGTCGAGTAAGTCCCGAACAAAATTTGATTGTATTCAACTAAGTTGGTTGTGATCGAAAATTGTTCATATTTAGCCGAGTTGGTCCCGACTAACAAATTTAGTGGAGTCAACATTGACCAAAATTTGACTGATCAGGCCCTTGCTCAAATGTGGCCATATTTGGCCAAAATGGATGTGAATTGGATCATTAAAAATCCAATCCATGATCACCCCTAGCAGGACTTTAGGTCGAGTACCTATCAACCCCTTTCAAGCAAAGTCAATCCCAAGACTGCAACAAAATAGTCATACAAGAAGGTCTTTTTGACATACCCTCGAGGTCTATTGCTAGTTAGTTCTCTACAAAATCCTAAAAAAAGTGCATACTTACTCCGTTAGGATAAACCTAGGGTAATAGAATATCTTGTGGTAGGGTACTTACCGACAGACTGAAAAGTATTCGGCCTCATATCATAAACAAAACTTAGTAAAAGTAAGTTTAAAACTCAATAAGATCACCTAACAATTGGGTCTTTAAGAATCAGGTCCACAAAGCCCATAACTTGGTTCAAACCCACGATAAGGTCAAAACCACACGAGATGCCAAGTAATAATCATTATAATATTAGTATAAATACATTTGGACCCAAGTAATTCACTCACTTTTTCATTAATTGCTAATTATGCAGATTTGGCTATTGAAGAAAAGTTCTATGTTAACTTGAGAATTGAAGTATCTTTTACAAGTACATCCTCATTTTTTTACCTTAAGTAGGATGAGAACTCACAAGATGACTACTACCTTCAAATGAGAAATTCCTTATAAGTCCTAAAACATTTACGAACTATTATCTCGATAGTGTAAGAACAATTTTTATTTTCAATCTATTCTATATTGTTAATATTTTTATTATATTTATGCAAGGTTTGTTATGTTTAGTTACATAATAAATGTCTACACTTCTTAGTTGATAAAATAACAATTAACAGTTTTCGATTAGATATTTAACCTTCTGAATTAAATATTAAATATAATAAATTATTAAATTTAATTAAATATACCAGATACTACTTTTAGTAAATTAAAAATTGAATCTTATT
>Ga0214542_1011217_pt1 | contig 12419 bp, 2 predicted proteins | sample CNSS1metaG_FD_160096 | JGI IMG/M metagenome (GOLD analysis project Ga0214542, IMG submission 160096) | Root nodule microbial communities from cowpea collected in UCLA plant growth center, Los Angeles, California, USA - CNSS1 | ecosystem: Host-associated > Plants > Roots > Nodule | place: USA...
ACACACAATTTTTATTCTTCAATCTCAAGAAAACTAAATTATAATTCCGATTAAAATCTAAATAAACTTCAATACAATCCAAATAAAATCCCAAATTATGTTAAACTTCAAATACAAACCAAAATCACAAAAATATAAATTACTATCTAAGTTCAAATCATTCTTGTCACTTATCAAACTATAGTATTAGAATCTTGAATGGATAAATCCACAACATTTTCATCTCTTGAAGCATCTTCTTTATCCCCATCTACAATAAAACAAAACAAAAATAATGTTAACTAATAATATTAAAAGATTAAGTATTATATAATTAAATTAATTTTACAGTACTAACAATAATATTACCTGTTAATTCAAAACCATGCAACCAATTTTATATTAAAATGAGTACCTCAATATTTTCTAGAATAATAGAAAAACGATATTTAATTAGTATATGAAAACCAATATAAAAGCAGACTCACTAACAATATATAAATAAATATATATATATATATATATAATATATATATTATATATATATATATATATATATATATATATATATTAATTTAATATTTAAAATTTATTGGTGGGTTGGTGAGTCAATCCGGTTCATCATGGGGTTCAACACGAATGAGTTGAGTTTTTAGTGGGTTGGGTTCATTTTTAACCCGTACTAAAATTTGTAATTTTTTTTCAACCCAACCCGATCCGAACACGTGATGAGCTGGGTTGACTCGTGGGTTATAACCCATTTTGACGGCTCTAGGCTTAATGACCCTGACCTACCCAACGACCCCAACTAGCACGGCGACCCAAACGGGCTCGATGACCCAGACAAGTCAAACGACCTGAACGGATCCGACGACCCGAACGAGCCCAACAACTCGAACATGCCCGACTATCCAAACGGGCTTGAGGATCCAGTTGGGCCCGACTATTCGGTTGTGTCTGACGATCCAGACAGGCCAAACAACCCGAACCTGCGCGACAGCATGAACGGGCCAGAGGGGTCTGACGATTCTGACTGGTTCGACAATTTGGACGAACCAAACGAATCGAATAAGCATGATGACCCGGACTGCCCCGATCACCCAGATGGACCCTACAAACCAAACGGCCCAACAACACGGACAAGCGTGACGACCAGAACAAGTCCGACAACACGGATGAGCCCGACGAACCAGACAGGCCCAATGACCAAGATGAGTCCGATGACCAGAACATGCCTAACGATTCGGACGGGCCAGAAGATACGATCGAGCCAAATGACCTGGATGGGCCCGTCTGGTCGGGCCCAACGACCCAGACAAGCATAACGACCCGGAAGGGCCCGACGAACCAGATGGTCCCGATGACCACGAGGAGCCCGACGACTAGAACGGTCCTAAAGATCCAAATGGGCCCAACAAACTTGACGAGCTAAATGACATAGACGGGCCCGTCCAAATCATTGGGCCCGTCTGGATAGTCGAGCACGTCCGAGTCGTTGGGCCCGTCCAGTTCGTCAGGCACGTCCGTATCATCGGACCTGTTTGGATCATCCAGCCCGTCTGGATCGTTGGGCCCGTTCGGGTCATCAGAAGCGTTTGGATCGTCGGGCTCGTCCGTGTAGTCGATCCCATTGGGGTCATTGGGGTCGTTGGGGTCGTCTGACCCGTCTAGATCGTCATGCTTGTCTGGGTCGTCTGGGTCGTCTGAATCGTCAGGCCCGTCCAGGTCGTCGTGCCCGTCCAGATCATCAGGTTTTCGAGCTGATCCGTGTCGTTGGGCCCGTCTGGATCGTTGAGGTCGTTTGGCTCATTTGGCTTGTCCGTGTCATCGTGCTTGTATGGGTCATCAGGTCCGTCCGGATCGTCAAGCTCGTCTTGGGTGTTCAGACTTGTCCGGGTGATTAGACTTGTTTGGCTCGTCGGGCCTGTCTGGTTCTTCAGACCTGTCCGGGTCGCTCGGCTTGATCTTTTGACTTTAACTTAATGTAGTATTATTTGGGAGGCCTAACCCACCTTAGTCCTAACCCTAACCCACAAGAGAGGGGGCTTTAGAGGTTTGGACTTTTTTTTGACCCCCTCATTTGGGACCCCCCTAAAAGGAGACTTTATGAAAAGTGAGTCAGGACTGATCCGTGAACTAGGGGCCAAATTGACACTTCTAAATATAATTACTAAAAAAATAATAATTCTCTCGTAAATTAAAATTAGTTAATGCTTTTTTAAAAGATTTTAAGTATTAAATAAATAGCTTCCATAAAATGATTTGTGTTTAAGTTAACTTTTAACAAAGGTAAACTTTTTCTTTTTCTTTTCTTTAAAAGTGTTTATACAAATGTTCTTATTTGAGTATTAGAAGTGAAAAAAAATATAATGAATTTTTACACCACTACTATAATTACTAAAAGTACTATACTAACTGTCACTTTTAATTGGTATAAAAAAGATGTTATAAGTGGTATAAAGGATAAATGTCTATTTTGAAATAATTATAAATTATAATAAAATATTTATTTTAACGTATACATTATATTATAATAAAAAAAAAATAATATAATAAATATATTATAATATATATATATAAATATATATATATATATATATATATATATATATATATATATATATATATATATATATAAGCATATTATCATATAAAAGTAAATTTTTCAAAATCAACTACAAAGAAAATTAAATAGGAGATATTATAATCATACAAGTATACATAAATGAATCTAAAATATCATTTGTTTCACTACTTCTTACTATTAAGTCACTCCTACATGAAATATCATCTATTCTTGTGTATCACATGTCATTATAGTTACAACGAACACATACATAAAAAAAGGGCAAGCTAAATGATTCATAAAAACATCATAAAGTCATATATATCACAATTATTCATTCACAATATCAAAAATGAAATATCCATCAATAACAATCCATTTGGCTCTACATTTGGAAGACGAGTGTATTGAATGAATAGATTTAGATTTTGTAATTGTCATACTACATCATGCTCACATAAAGCCACATATATAAGCAATTGTCTTCCACTCATACGACAAGGTAAATTCCTATATCATTTGTGAGGCGCGATTCTTTTTCATATTGCTCCTTCGGGACATTGGAGCCTTCTTGGACTCTCACAACGTAGCATCTTCATTTATGTGATTTCAATGCTAGTAGAGTTAGGGTAATCTCATGCATGGAATTACCATTTAATACACATCTTATAGCATCTCAATGTAGTATTATCTCCTTGAAAATAACTACATTCACACATCAAACATCTCAGAGTAGATTATGACTCATGACCTAACTCTCAACTACTCACCCACACAAAAGAGTAGATTATGGCTAACGCCTTGGCTTTACTCACCTTACCCACCTATTTTATTTCAAAATATAAAAGCATTTATTTTCATATGTAAATTCTCTTCTCGCTCAACTATACTCATCTCTCACCCAATAATCCAACCACCTCGAGCTCACTAGAATTCACAAAAATATTGTTATCTAGTGAGTGGTTTACTCACCCAACAAATAAAACCTCTGGAAGCCTTTCTTAAAGCTAGCCTAATGAGTCTTAGCTCGTCCAACGAGTAAGATCACTCAAGCTCTGAGTAATCTCAAAATTACATTTTTGTCCAATAATTGACTGACTTTTCAAACAAGTTTGCACAATTTTCAAAAGTTGAATTGATATATCAAATTGCCTATTTGTCTATTCAGACTATTCTATTTCTTTTTTAGGTTATAAAATATTACCACTTAATTCAAAAACCTCCAGATAGAATAAATTGACCAAAATGATAAATCAAAATCAAATCAACATAATAATCATCACAAATTTCAGTTCAATTTTTGGATATCTAATATTCAACGGTTCACTAACTTATATACAATCACATTCTATCAACAATCACTACTAAGCACACTAACAAATCCCAATTCTGAAAATTAGTTCATTAAAACAATACTACTAATAGGAAAATATACTAACTTCTCTTACATGGATGGAGTTCCTAACTCAACTTTTGTTCAAAAAACTCTAATTCTCACAAGGCACTCTATTTACACAAAGAAAACTTAAATCAATGATTTGAACATACCCTCATGATCACATTCAGACAAAAATTCATCTTGGACTCTCTTGAATCACATGTAAAAAAGAATAAAAGATGAACTTACTCTAATCACAAATTTAATCAAGTAGATTTGTTGTGCTCTAAACAATAATTCTTATGATAGATTTTGGTCTTTAAAAAGATAAAAGATAATGTCAGAAATTTAGAAAAAGGGTAAAGAAAAGATAGAGAGTAGTCTTTAGAGGAAAGGTAACCTCTATAAATTGAAACTTGATTAATTAATTTTTTTATTTATAGTTTGATATTTTAATATTAAAATGAGTGTCATTTAGAAGATTACTTTTACTCTTTTAACTAATTTGTAGGTCGATACAAATAAAATATATTTAATCTATAATAAATAGTTAAAATTATAAAATAAAATGTTACTAATACGTTTTTAGTATTAGTTAGATAACAAAGAGAGCTACTTGACAATCCTTCACCTTGCCCACCCAAGACAAATCATGTTTAACAAGGTACATCTTTTTAGTCAACCCTTCTTTGAGCTTCAAGTGTTTTCTTGGAGAAAAGGTTAACGGTTAATCTCACATTTTATTTTGTTTTAGTAAGAAGGATATACAACTCTTTCTTTTTCATTAAGAGAATACATTAACAAAATGAAGAAGAGGGAGAGAGAGAGCAAATATGTTTTGCAAAGAAAAAATGTACTCGTAATTACATTTCACTTAAGTTTAAACATTGTACCCAAAAGACTAATGGTTGTTCCTAATTAATTGGATTTGTTAATTATTTTATTTTAAAATAATGTTTTACACTTTTTACCATTTCTAAAATGTATAATACTTGTAATGGTTTCATTCTTTCATAAGTTTTATTGCATTGATTATTACAAATTTATAACTTAAAGAATTGAGACCCAAAAATAATTTTATATATTTTATTTGATGTCCTGTGGTTTTAGCTCTTTAATTATGTGCATGTGTTTTGTGTACTATTTATTTGATTTGATGTCCAACTTATCTTAGTCAACTTTACTTGGTGCTTTTTGTAGTGTGCTAAAAGAAATGGACAATTTTTAAAAGGGGTTTCACCATACAAATAGGGCATGCAAAAAGAAGATTATTAGAAGTTGATTTCAGAAATCTTGCTGCACATTCAGAAGAGGGAAACATCCTGATGATAGGGACAACATTACGAAAGCATGTTAACTAAGGAAAATATGATATTTTAAATTTTCTTCTATTATGAGACTTGAACAATGGAAACAAAAATAAAGTGTTCTGAGATATCGTTAGAAACAAAAACAGCATTCTCGAGATATTGTTCCTTTTTGAAGTAGTGTGAAACTCTGTCACAGATTATTCTTAAAAGGCGTATCAAAAAATAGAGAAATAAAAATATTTAAACTTCGCTTAACTTTGATTCTTAAGTGATATACGACTTTATTAAATATATCAGAACACAAAAAGTACACCAATTTGAGATATAAAAATGTAAAATACGAAGTAAAATGAATACCATATTTTTTTATTTATATATATATATATATATATATATATATATATATATATATATATATATATATAGAAATGTTATTTCTGGAAAATAAGTGTACTAATTTTAATTTTTATTAAAAATTAAAGGATAAAATATATTTAATCTTTTATTTTGTTAATAAATAATATATTTTTAAAAATGATTTTTTTTTTCTTTCATGCGAAGGCATCCGAGCACAACAACAGGTCAAAATTATAAAATAATTGAAGTGCTGGAAGGTGATTACTTAAAATAATATATAAGGAAGGTAACTATTGAAATCAATATTTTTGTTGGAAGGTGATTACTTATATTTTTATTTTAACTTTTAACTATTGAAATCAATATTTTTTATTCTGTATTTTTTTTTTAATTTTCCTATCATACAAAAATCAAAAGTTTACATGTTTATTCAAAATAGATAACTAAAACAAAAGTTTTAAAATGTCAGAAACTCCCGTTTTGCCACGCCTAGAAACTAAAATCAAATTCAGAACTTTTTCAATAACTAGAAGCACCACTAATCCAAAATGGAAATGGAAAAAGAACGACAAATATTACATTATCTCATCATCGCCACTTACGTTTCTTTCCTTTTTTATATTCCTTGCTTATTCAGATCCCATAATCAATTGCTGTCATGCATTTTGTACTTTTTAAGTTTCTTTGTAGAACCCTTACTTCTAATTGAGAAAATACACAATGAAAAAGAAAACCCACTGCATGGTTAAAGAATCACTACATCAGAAGTTTTAACTTTCTCACATGTTAGCATCGAAAGCAGAGGAGACAAAAGCTTTAATGATTTATCATAAATCCAACATTGATTACAATCATTATATAGATTCACAAAGTGGCCAATAAATAACAAAAAAAAATTAAAAATCACTGCATGAAGACAAAACAGAATCATCTATAGTTTGAAATTTTCACACTGATTTAGTATAAACTACAGAAAAATCAGTAGATTTAACTTAACTTATTCGAGTTCCAATAAGAATTTCAGAAGAAAAAAGTGTACAGAAATTTAAATATTTATAATATAAACTAACACTGATTATAATACATAGATTAACAAACTTGTTTCATTCAAGTTTGCAACTCGGCATTTTGCTTCTTGGTACAAAAAAGGAAATTAACAAATTTTTTCTCTATTTCTTGCTAAAAAAAGTTCTTAATTTCCCTCTTTCCAACCGTTCATGCAGCTTTTTAGCTCCTGGAATGTCCATCTCAGTAAGTTTCTTGAGATACCCAATTGCCCCATACGAGATCATTAGCTTCTTACATTTCTTACTTGAAGAAAGTGATCCAAGGCATGAAACTGCATATTTTTTTGCAGTGTTCTGAGGACTCGGATCAAGCAACTGAACCAAGTTTGGCACACTTTTATCATCCTTCTTAACTTCTCTCCTATTCTGAGACACAACCATAAGGCTTGCAATTGCTTGAGCAGCAACCTCTCTAGCACTGTTTGACTTGGCCTCAAGCATTTTCACAAGGAGAGGGATGCATCCAGCTTCACCAACCATTTTCTTCATGTCTGTGGTGCTGCAAACTCTGCATATGGCGGCGACCGCGGCTTGCTGGGCACCTAAAGATCCGGACTTTAACACGTGAACCAATCGGGGGACCAAACCCAGAGAGACCAAGGATGTCTCAGGGACCGATCCGACCAAATTCCTCAACGCTCCGACAGCGGATTCTTGAGGAAGTGGACCGTCAAGATATGTCAGAAGACTCCTAACACCACCTTCTGATATCACATTCCTCCTTAGATTCTCATTGCTTGCAGTGAGATTCTGCAAACATTCTGCAGCATGCTCTTTGGAACCTAGCAGAATACCACAGTTAAGCAGATTGATCATGGTCCTCACAATCCCTTCTTCAGACAGAGTTTGTCTCACCTCAGGCACAGCTGATATGTTCTTCAGAGTACAAGCAGCCGCAGCCTGTGACACAGAGTCACCGATTTGACAAAGTTCAACCAACGGAGGAACCCCACCATGCCCCACTATTGCGCGTGCTGTTTCGGCTGACATAGACAACCTCTGAAGCGATATCGTAGCCTTCTCCTTCCCCACCGCACTGCCGGATTCAACAAGCCTTATAAGAGGTGGCAGAACCCCCTCAGAAACCAGCCAGTTTTCGCAACTACCAGATTCTGCAAGCGAGCATATAACAGTTACTGTTTTCTCTCTTATCCTGGGAGAGGTAGCTGTAAGCAGTTGAACCAAAGCAGCAATGTTGCTCCGACCAAGAGCCGCTAAAACATTCTTCTCGTCTTCTTTCATGGCCTCAACAACGCTGTCTAAAGCTTGGTGCTTTGCTTCCAAGTGCCCAATCTGAAGACGCGCCAGCAATTCCCTTATGTGTGTTGCAACATCTGATTCTGCCACAGAACTTGACACAGCCAATGGTAAAGTAGCCTCACCCAGCACACCGGTTTTGATCAAAAGCCCACAATCCCTCAAATTCAAATCGAGCTTCCCAGTCAATGCATCTAGATCACTCTGCATCCGAAGCTTCCCCTCATACTTCTCCTTCATACACAACTCAGCTAATTCAATCGCTTCCCCAAGCGTCCTTGACACGGCCTGCAACTGCTCCTTGCATAGAGCATTTTTTGAGAAGCATGGATGGCTTGACAAATCTGATAATCGTGACGGGATCTGTTCCAATTTTGCAATGATCATCTTCCATCTACCGGCAAATCCCTTGGCCTCTCTTGCTTTATCAAGAACAACGGGAACAAGTTCCTGTGCATGCAACAACCAGTCTTCTGTGGAACGTGCATCAACTGCAACCTCATCACCATCTTCCACCATGATTTCGGTTTGGTAGGCGAACACAACAAAACCAAACCAAGCCTTCAAAGAAATGACCCAGATGCAAATTGGTAAAATAGAAAAACGATATCAGCGTAGAAAATTATAAGGCTGTGGTGGAGCAGTTGCAATCATATGATCCGTAAATTATAAACTAAGACTCCATTAGAAAACTCTGAGGCACAAAAAAACAACCACCCCAATAACCTCAACAACTTCGAGAATCTCTTATGATCACACAAGAAGCTTGTTTACTGAAAGCATGACTCGACCAACAAAACTGAAGTACCAAAGCATGCCCCACTAGTCTTTTCTTTTTCTCTCAGTTTGCCAATTCAATGCCCCTTGAAAAATCACAAGTACGTATTAAATTTGTTGTAAATTAAACATTATTATTGTCATTGAAGCTAAACCATGGTAGATGAAATAGAATGGTTGCTGAAAGCGAAGGAAAATAAATACTTTTAACAGCAAACAATAAAAAAGCCGTCGGCAGATATTTTAGACACAAATCCAAGAGTGCCCTTCCAAAAGGCACACCTAACACATGGCACTGATGCAATATGGTATACTTTCTAGGGGTATATTGGTCAATAAGAAACAAAACCCCAACTTTACTTTTGAACCATGATAGTGAGATTTGTCAAAGATGAATCTAGAGAGAAAAGTGAGCTTAATCAGCTAGATTCTGACCCTTATCAATGGTTTGAGAAAAATAGAAGTCTTTCTTAGCTGTGTGTTTTCCCTTCTTTCTCCTCATAAATGAGGCAACTGGTATGAGAAAGGGAGAGGCTTTCCTTTGAAGGGAAGACACAAGTCCCTGTCTACAGTTGTATACACGCTAGTTCGTACAATGAACCATCACCAGACAAAATATTTATAAATAATATATGATATATACCTCAAATTAAGGTGATTTGCTTAATATTGCAAGAGTTTATCCACCTGAGAGACATTGGATGATGCACAAAACATCCTTGTTCTTCAATCCTCAATGTTTCTGTAAAACCCAAAACCATTAGAGTCCCATGTTCCATGATATGATCGGTGATAGCTACCCACATCTAGAAAGACAAAAATCTGATTTTGCAAAAACAAAAACATGAAAAAAGAGTAAAAGAACACTACTTTTCTTTCCGGAAAATGAAGATCAAATCAAAGCAACAAACCCAAAAGCAAAAATAAAAAATATCGAAAAATTTATAGAACCAACCAACCGACCTTTTCAGAATAGATAACTGAGAAAGCAAATTGCTGTAGCTTAATCTTCAAACTTCACAGAGCAACCACACACTGTATATCTCTGACAAAGACGCACACTAAAGTAGTGACACACAGAAATGCCAGAAAGGATCACAAACCAACCCCAAGCCTTTGCTTTTGACAACTCTCGACAACATTGAGTCATTTAAATGTAACGCTTAGAGCAATCAAGGAAAACCTTGATATTCTGAAAAAAACGCGTATTCATGCTCAAATCACACAACACTACAAACCAGAAGCAGTTTCAGCGGACTCAGAAACATCCAGAAACGGTTTCTGCTTCATAATTGAGAAACGGACACAAAACACTCAAAATCTCATTTAATAATACTATAAAAAAAAACTGAAGATATCAGAAGAAAGAATCTTTCCACCCAGAGTCAAAGGTTACAATAAAGTCTGGAAATTTCAAATAAAAATTAAGAGACAAAAAAAATTACCAGCTAAGCCTGAGAAAGTAACCAAGTTAACTACCAAGTGCAGTATAGAAGTATTCACTTCACTTCAAGGTTCACAGCCAGCCACAATTCAAAAATCAAACTTGATTCTTCCAACCGTTCTCTCTCTCTCTCTCTACAAATGGAAGATAATATGTCAGTCTCGCTGTCTCGAAGATGAAGATTCTCTCTGTAAAAGGCATTATTTTACACTGTCAACGGAGAAAGGGACTTAAAGCTCGAACATGTTTTTCCATCCAACGGTCAGGATTGGTTTTTCTACAGACATTGCGACCGTTGTGATTGGGTAAATTTTGAATATGTACGAAATTCTAAAAATCTTTGATGTACTAAAATTTTAAATATACCAAGTCTTGTTTTTTATTTTGTTAAATACTATTTTGTTTTAAAAATAGTAAAGAATAATACTACATTATATTTATCATTTTAAAAATAATTTGAACTAAGCATACTACTATAACGTGTTTACTTTATATTAGCGAAAATATAGGTGGTTATGTTTTATTTTTAAAAATTTTCAAAATAATCGGAGTCATTATTAAATCTTAATACAGTAATTGAGAGAAAAATATAAAGTATGAGATATTTTGCATGATAAAAGTTAAATAAAATGGTTTAAAAAAGTAATATATATATATATATATATATATATGTTATGTTATACAAAATAAATAATTATATTTAAAGATAATTCAAAAAATATTATATAAATGGTAATATAATCAATAATTAGAATTTTTAAAAATAAAATATTTATGTTATTAAAATATATGTGCACATTGCATGATTAAAATTAATTTTGAGTCTTATATTTGAAAGTTTTAATAATATATTCATTTATATCTTAAATGTAATATTTTTTATCTTCAAATAAAGTAAATTTTAAATTTTCTTAAAACGTATATCAAACAATCGGAGGTAAATCGAACTGATCCTTACTTGAAAAAGATGATGACTTAGATGAAACCGCCATGTGTAAAGTGGGCCTTGCTTTTTTAAGGCTGCGTACAGCTGGCAATACACACGTGTGAAGTGCACAAACTGTTGAGACGTGCCTTTAGTTACATGCTACATGTCGGTATGTGAAATCTATTATTTAGAGGAATAAAAAAAAACATGACTGTGATTACTATTATAATTTAAAGAATTTATCTAGAAAATAAATTTCATGTATAATTTTATAGATGTTATTTCGGTTATTTCCCTAACAAGGGTCGTTGGGTTTAATATTAGTGTAATCATCTAGAAAACCAAATTTTCCTAATTCCTTAAGATATTTATGTAAATACTACTTACATAAAGAATAAATGCAAATTGTTTTTTTGTTCTATGAAATATTGTAGACTTCATAATCCTCAAATAATGTTCTTGATAAAATTCATGTCACCTTTTCTTACGTCAAATATAATAAGACAATTTGTGGTGTTTGTCGCTTAGCAAAACAACAAAGCATGTTTTTTTTTCTTTTATATCTATAACTTTAATTATTACACAAACTTTTGATTTAGTTCTTGCATGACTTTGTTATCCTGGTTAAAAGTCAAATTCAAATGTGTGTCAAGCCATAAGTCAAATTCAAATGACGTAATTACTAACGTTAATGCACATAAAAAGACTGAAATTGTTATAGTAAGAAATCTATAATCTCTCTTAAATACTAAAATAATAAAAAATTGTTAATTTTAATTATTTAAGATTAATTTTTTAGTTTGTTGAAAGATGGTAAAAGCACATGGCAGTCATGATTCTGGTGATTTCATTCACTTAGTTTATGATAATTAATTATGTCAGATTATGAAGTAACGTTGACTTCATTTTTTTAAAGTTCTACTACCCCTATTTTAAGGCAGGGTTCGACCTTTTTTCTAATAAAATTAGGTACTATTTAATATTGTACCTATAAGTAATTCATTGACATTTAATATAGAATAATAACACACAATATCTTTATTTTATCTGTACTTGTTTTTTCTTTCTATATTTTTCTTTTCACATTATATAACATATACATTTATCATTTCACTCTCTCTTTAGGTGTATATTAAGTATTGATGTACCTTTTATGTCCATGAATTATTTTTCTTTAATATAAAATTTATCTTTCGTTATATATACAAAACTCGCTTGGGCTGAGAATTCTTTTTTTTTTTTTTCTAATTTTGCTGCTGTATTATTTTATTTGTAAGCGTATCTTTATTTTTTTATTTACATATATTGTAACGTCCCATTTAATTATTAAACGAAATTAAAGAAAACGTCACGTGA
>Ga0214542_1011223_pt1 | contig 12409 bp, 6 predicted proteins | sample CNSS1metaG_FD_160096 | JGI IMG/M metagenome (GOLD analysis project Ga0214542, IMG submission 160096) | Root nodule microbial communities from cowpea collected in UCLA plant growth center, Los Angeles, California, USA - CNSS1 | ecosystem: Host-associated > Plants > Roots > Nodule | place: USA...
ACCTATATTATTTAATTATTTGGCTTTATTTGAAGGAAAATATATGAAAATTTCTCACTCAAGAACTAGTTTCACGAGATAAGAGTATTAGCAGTAGCAGTAAGATTTTTCTTTTAATTAAAAAAAAGGAAGGGGAAAGGATTACGAAAGAATTTATATTATAACGTATTACCGAAAATAGTTCATATTATAATATGACTTATTATGAAAAAAATTATTTCTAAAATAAATATAATATTATAAATAGTTTCCACAAATATTGTATAGAGTTTCCTATCTAAAAACTCCGCAGAGAAATCAGCATGTTAAACGTTTGATCACGTATTCATATATTTAATATTAATTTTTATTTTGATGTCTTTCCTAGTTAATTAGAAATATAAAGGATTTGATTAAAAGACTGAGAAATATGGTATCTAATATAAAGGATAATAAAAAATAAATAGAGAAAATTGATAGTTATAGTAATATGCTAAGGGTTAGTACAGCCATAGTTTTAAGGGCTATTATTGGTTGACAAAGTTTTTTAACAAAGTTTTTGACAAACTTTCTTATTTAGGTAAAAAATATTATTTTATTTTAATTAAAAAATCAAAATTTAAGTTTGTTAATTCCATTTTTAGAAACTTTGTTAACTTTGTAAAAAAAAAATTGTCAATAGGTAATTTTCCAAGTTTTAAAGTAGGTAGAATGATATGGAAAATTCCTATATGCTTAAAATACCATTTATTTATATCCGTTTCCTTGGAGAGAGCTTCTGAAACATAGCATTTATTTCTTCATATCTGCAACAGCCTTGGACATACCAAACATCTGAAATGAAACACAATGTAGGTTAAGAAGGAGCTTCACACAATTCCCCATATAACAAAGCTTACGAGTTCAACACAACACAAACCTTCTCAAGTTTTTCCTTCAAGCAAGTTTTATGGTCATCCATAGAAGCATGAATAAACTCGTCAATATGATCTTTCACGTTCTCAAAAAAAGTAGCTTCTTCATTCTTCTTCTTTCGACATGAAGTAGCACTTGCAGCTAATGAAGGTTTCCCGGTATCCCCTTTTGTGGAATCCATAGGATATGTTTGACAACTGTACAATTGAAATTATTCCAAAAATCAATTTTATAAAATTCAATGTTGGAATTCTTCAGATAAATTTATAGAAAAAATACTTTTAAAATAATTGATTTGATCTGAATGTAAGAAAATCAGTTTTTACACAAGAAAAGTGGAGTGAACAAAGCTTAGATTTAAGAAATTGACTTATTTTTCAAATTTTGTTCGATACAGAATTAAACCATTATTCTTGACACAGTTGATTTTAAAAATAATTTCATTCAAACATATTTCAAGACTGAAATTATTCCAAGCAAAAGTCAGTCAGCATTATTAAAGGCAGTAAACTAATACGAACTTAGATCCCAAAACACTGTGCTACAATACAATGGTTAACCTAATTGTTTATATGCATAGGTTCCAAGTAATCTTTTTCAATACAAGAGACAGGGGAAATTACATTGATTATACTGTAAGACCTTAGCAACGCAATACAGTCTTCAATAGTTCTAAAAATAAAAATTGAAAAAAAAAAAAGAGAGCGAATGAATGAAAACGATGAGAAGTAGTAATGGTGAGAGAGAACCTTGTTGGCAGAGCGCAGGTTACGAGAGAGTGATGGCGTTGTTAGTTGCAGAGAAAGAATGAAAGACGATAACTTATAAGAGACTGATAGAGATGAAATAGGAGAAAACGGAGATATAGAATAATCTAACTTGTAAGCTACGACACAACGTTCTTTTTACGGATAAATTAACATGTAATTTTGCATTTAAATTTTCTTTCCAAATACATTTTTTTATCTATTCTATTATATAAACTTATTTTGATATACATAATTACTTTTTATTTTTACCTTTTAAATAATTATTTGTTTAAATTAAAATAATTAATTTGTCAATCTTATATTTTAAGTGATTGTTTTCAAAAATTGATTTTTTTTATTTGATATTTTTTTAGATTTAACTATTTTCTTAAAACTAAACTTTTTATAATAAAATTATGAAAATTATTCGTACTTATTTTAATAATTATAATAATAGTAACTTTTACCTTAATAACTTTGTCTTACTAACATTTTGTTTGTATTTTCTAAACTATAATGGCACATCTTTTTATATATCTTTACAAATATTATCGTATGATAAAGTTAAGAAATTCATATTATTATGTAAAAAATCATTTAAACAATGCTTTGCACGATAAAAATAATAAATAAAAAAATTAAAATATAGTAAGAATGATCGAGCTCTAAAAATGATTTGATAAACTATCCAACAAAATTGTACAAAAAAAAAATCTATAGTTAAGATATGATAATATAGAAATACCTGAATGACAAAAAATTTCATCGAACTACTTAAAAAATTATCAGATAATGAAAATTTTTAAAACGAAACAAAATATTAATGATTTAAGAAAATATTTTTTTGTAAATTATCTAATAAATAAAAGATTTACATGATTAAACACTTGAAATCGAATATTCAAATATTTTGATTTGAAAAATTAATATAAAAAATACTAAAAAGAGTAAAAATAGTATAATTGAAACCTACAAAATATCTTATTAATTGGAAATGACAATACATTATTTAAATATAATTATACAAATAAAATATGTGTAATTAAAATTTTGACTAAAGAAGATACCATTGAGTGAAATAAATATAAATAAATATATATATATATATATATATATATATATATATATATATTAACCATTCGCTTAAGTTTGTATTTTGATCTTAAAAATTTGATGCAGACTTAAAGGGATGCAAACTTATGAATTTTTAAGAGTCATATTATAATATGAAATATTACGGGTCATATAATTACAATGTGGAATAGTATGGGTGTTGTTAGGAATTTGTAGGGATTGTGAAAATATGAGATATATGATATATATGATAGATATAAGAGATATGTTATATGACGGATTTGTTATTTATTTTAGGATTAAATATGTTTTTTATCTCTCAAGTTTTAGTGAATTTTGGAATTGGAATTAGTCTCTCATCGAAACTTTATACCAATTTAGTCCTTCATTTTTAGAAATGCATGGATTTAGTCATTCTTACATAATTTTGTTAAGTTTATTTGACATTTTAAACGTATTTTATAATAATATTTGAGTTAACATTAAAGCGAAATATGTCAAACCGTATAAACAATTCAAATACTATCATTAAATGCACTTGAAAAGTTAGATAAACTTAACCAAATTTGGTTAAAAGGATTAAATTCACATTTTTGTTAAAGATGAATGACTAAATTGTTCGAAAGTTGTGAAGATGGACTAATTCCAAATGTTACTGAAACTTGAGGGATCAAAAACATATTTAACCCTTAATTTTATTTCATTCATATATTCTTTATATATAAAAAGATGTAATAGAATATAAAATATAAGTCATTGATCTGGTCTCCATGAAGTTGAAGTTAACCAAAACAGATGCCATGAGTGAGTTGATAGATTCCCCTTATCTATCATTAGTTAAATCAAGCTAAAGTGGGTTCTGAATCGAAAATGGTCGTCAAATGACTTTATGCGGGTTTTTTTTTTCTTCTGAAAATAAAGTCACAAAATTATTGATTCGAGAATTTTCTCTTTCCAAATGTGAATTTATGCGAGATGCAAACTTAAATGAGTACAAACTTAGACGAATATCAATTTTCTTATAATATTTTATGAAAAAACTAATTACTTACCATACTTATTTGGAGAAATATCATAAATATCTTTTTATTTATAATAAATCACATCATAATATAAATTGTTTTAGGTATTATAATTCGATATACTATGAATGGTTTAATCTTTGTCTTTGTTTTTTCAAACAAGACCTGACTTTTCTTCCAATAAAAACCGACTATACTTTTATCACTTAAAATTAAAGTTGGAATAACAGTTCTTGTAGAGATTTTCAAAATATTCATATATTTAAATCCAAACAAACTCAAATAATTAAATAATATAATTGTATGAGAGGATTTTACGTTTCAATCAATAACAGCGTATAAATAAAATTAGACTTAAGAGAAAACAAAGAACTTTTATTTCTGAGATAAAAGAATATTGCAGACCTAAATACATCAGAAATGTTTATAAGAATGAAAGAGACGATTGTACATGAATGTTAACCCATACTAATTAAAGGATAACTTGAATTTTTACTCTCTCAAAACTTAAGCAAAAACTGTTCATAATAAGAACATCAAATTCTTACAAGAAACATATGAAACAAAAGTTGGAGAATGAGATCCTCATCGTAATTTGATGCCAACTATAGAGAAGATGAGGATCCTTGGTGAGTGCGTGGCATGAGATCTTGAATTTTGTAAACTCTCTGCAACTTTGGTCTTAGAGGTTTTATCAGAAGAGTTATTTGTCCTGTTAGCATTGGGGGACAGTTATCAACCTCCCATATTGTTTCTATCAAATGTTGAATTTCTGGGTCCATCTCTGCATATTCCCACGCTGCTTTTTCTTTTCTTCTTTGAACCATTCTCATCACTTTTTCAATCAACCCTAACTGCATCCTCTTTTCTTCTTCTTTCACATTTCATCCCTTCTTCACTCTTTCTACCATTACCATTCATCTTCGCCACTTTCTTTTCTCAACAACTCGATCCTTTCTTTTTCACACTTGTTTCTATACCGTTTTTACACTTCTCTACCCATTTATATATCACAAATGTTTTCGCTCTTCAATATCTTCTTTCTTGATTTTCTTGTTTATTTATTAGAATAATCATATCTTCATATCTCAGTTTATCTTTTATCATCCATCTTCATATTGCTTCTAGTAATAATTTGATTTGATTTTGTAATCAAATAAGATTTTAAATGTTACACATCTAAATAAGTTTTAATTTCATTACAACCATCAAAAGTTTAAATTTTGTTTGTTTTCAAGATTTATATAATATCTATTATATATTTTAAAAATATTGTAAATTATATTATCTATAACAATAAATAAAGAGAATTCCGCTTTTTATGTACATTTTTCATTTTCTAATTTTACCCTTAATTATTATTTTAAAAATTAATTATTTTATAATTATTTTTTCTTTAATCGTTTTCTTTAATTTTTTTTATTTTAATCGTTATTTTAAAAACTTTTTTTAAACATTTATTTTATTTAACAACTATTTTAAAATTTATTATATATATTTTAAAAATAAATATTATTAATCTTATAAAAAAAAAGAATCGATTGATAAATATATATTATTAATAAAATTTATTAATTTAGCTTAAGAAATGTGATTTTTATATTTTTTTTTTACGTTATCGATTAATTATTAAATAAAACAAGTTAAAACTTTGAATTTATATTATTATTAATATTCAAAACATATGTGTTTTGTATATCTGTGTTTAGTATAGTAGAAGAGTTATTATTATAACTTTTATTAAACTAAAAAATATAATTAAATGAATTTTTATAAAAATATAACTACGGAAGCGAATAATTTTATATTCGTTTAATGTGTAGGTAGTTTTTTTTATTATGAGATTCTTGTATGTAATTTATTTTTTTAATCTTTTAAATAATGACTTTAAATTAAAATAATTATCTTATCAATCATTTTTTATTTTTATTATTTTTTCTTTATTACCGAATTCAAACTAAAATAAATACTTATAATAAACAAATTTAAAAATTATTTATTTTAATTTTTATAATTATAACAATATATTGATTATTTTTATCATAAAAAAGTGAATATACATACTAGTCATGCATATGTTTTCACTATTGAAAGTGAATGATTTTTTTTCTAATACATAATCTTCAAAATTCGTTGGTATTTATATTTTTAATATTTGATATTTGTATTTTTAATATGCATTAAAATTAGTGTCAATCAACATATTTTAAACACACAATATTGTGATCATTGATATTATTATATTTGATTTTATTTATTTTTTATATTTTATTATTATTTTATTTTTGGATTTTGTTTAATATTTCAGATTTTATTCAATAAGAATGGATAAAGATTATATTAAATGAAGAATTCATAATAATACATTACACCCAAGTCACCTTAATAAAGAAGTGAGCTAATCTTATACATATTGAACACAAAACTACAATACTGATGTTAAAATTTGAATGTCTTCATAATGTCCTTCTACCTTTAAGTGTATATTTTTTAACCTATGTATTAGATATAATGAATATAATAATAATAATAATAATAATAATAATAATAATAATAATAAATAGATAAATAAGAAGCAATAAATACATCTAATAAAAAAAACATTAACTAATAACGATCAATAAATAATATATTAAATAAATAGATTTGAACTTTTCTTTACATTAATAAAAAGAATATTCTATATTAAATGAGTATACCTCTTAAGATACTATAAAAGTTAGAATTGGACTTCTGATTTTCTCATCTAGAAATCCAAAATGGCCACTACCTTAATTCCATTTCTTCTACTCATTGTTGTTTCAAATATAGTGATAGCAAATGCTACATTTGAATCGAATGAGGCTAATAATGTGGTCATAGATTCTGCACAACAACGTCTTATTAGCAACATTAAAAACAAAAGATTTCATGTTCTTCCGAAAGGACCTGTTCCACCTTCTGCACCTTCACATGGTTGCAGCACTCCACCTTGTCCACCTTCAAATGTTGTTAACAACATTAAAAGCAAAGGATTTCATGTTCTTCCCAAAGGACATGTTCCACCTTCTGCACCTTCACATGGTTGCAGCACTCCACCTTGTCCACCTTCAAATGTTGTTAACAACATTAAAAGCAAATGATTTCATGTTCTTCCCAAAGGACCCGTTCCACCTTCTGGACTTTCACCTCCATGCACCTAGACCTTGTGAAAATAGAGTCAACTAAATCACTATAATAGTGACATTATTGCACCAACTCAACATCTTCTTTAGATACAAATGTGTGACTTTGTTTTCATTCTCCAAAATCAATAAGGGAGGATCAAGATACCTATTTGTAATAAAACAATTGAATAATGTTAATATTAAATAATTTAATATTTTCATACTGAATCACACTCTTTAATCACTAACTCCTTAATTTTTCTTCTTATCTTTTGTTCCATTGAATTGAATTAAATTAATATAATATGTACCGGGGCAACTCAAGGGTTTGGGAGGTCTGACGCAAATTTAAAAAATGAGGCTTTTTATTTAAATTTTATTTTTTAAACTTTTTTTATGCAAAATTATTTATTATATTGTCATAATTAATTTCATTTAACATTTTTTTCAATTGATAATATGGCTAATTCATTTAATCTTTATTGGGATATTGTTATGTTAAATAAGTTTTTATTATCTTTAGCTTGTGAAACTTCTTAGGGCTGAAACAACTGACACGGGGAATTGTTAACATCCTCCTCCTCACTACTTCTTTTTCTCTATTGTTGTTTTGATCTAAATTTATACTGTTATTATCTTGTTCATTCAAAGAGTAGTCACATCTATTTTTTAATTTAATTTATTTTCATATATTACTAAGTTATAATATTTTATTAAAGCTATTTGATTTATTATTATTATTATTATTAATGTTCAAACTACATTTATATAACACATATGCTTCGATTATTGAAAGTGAAAAGTGAATGATTTCTTGTTGTCGTTGTTGTCATCTTATGCTGATAGTTCAAAATTCACTAATACTTGTATTTTATGTATATCAAAATCAAAATCAATTAATAAATTTTAAAAATACATTAGATTGACAATAGAAAAAACATAGAAGATAATTTGTATTTATATAACTTTAAGAGAACATTTATTGAAAGAGTAAAACCAAAACATATAATCTTTATTAATAGTATACATACAATATATATATATATATATAATTTTTGAACTTTTTTCTTTTGACTATGTATTAGATCTAATAATTTTGGAGTGTAGAATTATTGTTGGCATAACACATTTAAATGTTTGAAAATGTTTCAACTAATAGTATAAACCTGCTAAGATGGGATGTTGCAACACATTATTTTTATATAATACATGTGTTTACTTCTTCTTTTTTGTGATAATAAGAAATTGTAAAATTAATTTTATTATTATTGTATATTATTATAATTAGAAAATCAAATATAAATAGTTTTTATGATTTTATTGTAAATAATTTTTATGTTTTTTTGTAGGCCATTTTATAATTATAAAATATTTAAATTTAAAAAATATTAAACTGATAAAAACAATTAAATTTAAAGAAGTAGTCATTTAAGGAGTAAAATTAATAAAATAATTTTAATTTTAAAAAAATATTTAAAAGAGTAAATTTGAAAACTAATTATGGATAACATAAATATTTCCCTTTATATGTATATATAAACAAGTATATATAAAAGTAAAGATGTCTAAAATTTAAGTATTTATAATGATGCAATTTAAATATGTAATATATTTAATAAAAGTATATGAATACATTGTATTTAATGAATACTTTACATTTAAAGTTATAATATAAAGTACATTCACTAAAGTATATTAGTTATTGTATTTTTAAAAATATAATATATCTATAACAATATATAAAGGAAATTTCTTTTTTGTGTCCACTTTCCATTTTTCAATTTTACCTTTAATTATTATTTTAAAAATTAATTATTTTATAATTTTTTTAACTACTTTTTTATTTTTTTTTTATTTTGACCGTTATTCTAAAAACTTTTTTTAAACAGTTATTTTATTTAACAACTATTTTAAAATTTATTATATATGTTTTAAAAATAAATATTATTGATCTTATAAAAATTAAAAAAGTGGATATACAGACACGACAGCGCATGTGTATTCGTAATTTATTTAAACAGGGTTTAAAAAATATTTAAAAAAAAATAAACGATTAAGAAATAACAACTGTCTCCATTTTTTTTTTCTTATTTAAAACGTTCTCCTTACATATTCACATATATATTGATACATACGCAGTACTATCGATTTTATATATTGTTATATTGTTATACATTGTCATAGACGGAAAGAAAAAATTATATAACAAAATAAAATTTATCATCGCTATAGAAACAAATCTTTAAATTAATTATTGATTGTGATAATATTTCAAATCAAAATATATACTCAGATCTTACATATATCATAACGGATTGTAAAATATATTCAATCAAAATATTTACTCAAACATTAAATGCATATCATAAATACATATAAAATAAAATAATGAATAAGGATTTCCTCGCCTTTATCCAGTTAACTGTTTTGATATATCATCTAAAACTAAATTTGAATAACTAAATTGATAGTCTAAATTATTAATTTTGGTACGATTTGAAAACCAATAAAAAAATATAAATTTATATTTTTCTGGTTTAGATAACTGTAAAATTTTATTATAAGGATTATAGAGAATGTTGTACGAAGATACCAATAGGGGTGGCAAACGGGTCAGTCCGGCCCGTTTTGGTCCGACCCGTATGTGGCCCTTCAAAAACGGGTCGAGACAGACTGACCCGTCAAACAGAAACGGGCCAATAGTCACAACCCGTCTCGTATAGGACGGGTTAACGGGCTGGGCCGGGCTGGTCCGTCTAGTTTTTTTTTTTTAATTAGTTTTCAAATTTTTTAATTTGTTTTATTTTTTAAATTTGTTATATATACATATAAATTATTATTAAAGTCATATTTAATCAAATAAAATATTATTTTAACTTTTAATTGATTAGTTAATGTTTTTAATTAGATAAGTTAAAATAATTATTAAATTTACATATTAAATTATTCAATTATAACTAATAATTCAAACTTAATTTGTAGGTGTTAATGATTTAAATTACAATATTATTATATATTTATACATTTAAAATATATAATCTAAAAAATTAATCTTTTTAATTATTTTTATTTTATTTTATTTTTTTAAAACGGGCCAACGGGCCAGGACGGGCTGGCCTGTACTTTGGCCCGTCAAGTTGACGGGCTAGACGGGACGGACCAGAACGGACTGACGGGTTGAAATCTTCAACCCAACCCGTTCCTTTTAGCACGGGCTGACGGGCTGGCCCGTTGGGCCCAACCCGTTTTGCCACCCCTAGATACCAATACATCTTTTATTTATTATATAGATAGCATTCATTCTTTATTTATTTTAAAGGTTTTTTTCTCTACTTAAAAGTATTTAATATTCGAGATGTGATTCGGAATAATGAGGGGCTCCAAATTCTTATATTCTTTATTCTTTATACATTGGTTTTGTTACTATTACAGTAATATTATCTAAACCCCTTAAATTTAAATTTATTATCAGCAAATATTCAAGAGAGTTTCTTTATATATTATAGTACTTTTATTTTTAAAGATGATAATCTACTCATTCTTTAAACTATTTATCTAATTTGAGTGTTATAAATTTTGTTTTTCTATCCAGGAAATTTACTTTATTCCTTCCTCATGATTAAATCCTTATGGAATGTACTAATTGTTTCATCTTTTGAAAGTCTTTGTAATTATAATCTTTGTAACATTGTAATAAATTCTATAAACTATTGGACATGATAGTTTATCTATGATTTTATTTGGGATTTGCACGTATAATTTTATTACATTACTAGTTTTTTTTCATTTCTAACAATATTCATAGAAAAGTTTGGATAGCAATTAAGAAAGACATGAAGATTACTTTCTAATATTCCTATTACATAATGATTGAATTTTTTAAGTCTAATATCTCTTAATATCATTAATATTGTTCTTGTTACTCCTAAATCTATAATTTGGTTTTGTGACAACTTTTGTACTAATTTAAAGTGAATAAAATTATATCCATCTCAAATATGTTTCTATGAAATGTTGAATTATTCTCGGTAAAAAGAAATCTAAAAGGCTTATAATTGATATTCAAGTCTCTTATCTTTGATTTGATTTAATGTATATTGCTAAACTTGTATAATCAGTGGATCGACAAATTCATTTTAATATCTAAGGCTAGACTTATCTAATAAATATATGAACACACTTATCTAATATGAATTGGTACGCTCATCTTAATGTGTATGGACAAACTCGTCTAATGTGTATTACAAGATACGTCTAATCAGAAAATAGAGTTGTCTAATGTGTATTAATATATTCTTATAATATGTGTATAAATATACTCATATATGAAAACAAAATTATGAGAGAACAATTTTTGTATGACAATATAAATAATTTGTATTGTTAATAAATATATATATATATATATATATTATTTTTTAAATAATATTATTTTAAAAAATAAAATAAATATATCTTTCTAAATTTAATTTGATCAAATGATCAAGTAAGTAGAAATCATAAAATAATAAAATTAAAAATGAAAAGAAAAATATAGAAAATAATTAATACTTTAATATAAATAATTCTTTAACATAAGAATAAAAAAATGGTATAAACAAATTAATTTAAAAATAAAATAAAATAATATATTAAATAAAATAAAATAAACAAATCAAAAAATTGATAAAAAAGTAAAATAAATTCTATGCACGTTTAACAATCTAACAGAAAAATAAGTATGGATAAATAAAATTAAAAAAAAAATAGATAAAAATAAAATAATTTCTATACACGTGGTAGCAAAACAAATATAAATAAATAAATAAAAATTAAAAATATCAAATAATTAAAAAGTTAACTTTTAGAAAACTTGTTAACATAAAATGGACAATAAAATAAATTTTATAATATCTTCTTTTCCTTGTATTATAATAGATAATAAAAAAATATAGAATTATTATTATCATAAAATTAAATATAATAATTTTATAATTTTAATATAAAAAAGTTATTTATTTTATAGATAATTTTTTAACAAAAGAAATAGTTAAGTTTTTAACAACTATCAAAAAAATATCCTAGCATTAGATAAAAGATGAAATTGAAGAATAAGTATGGACATAAAAAATATCTTATATAGGTACAGATATTAGATTAAAGATTATTTTTCTTAATTTTATATAATTCAGAATCCAAAATTAGAGATGGCAAATAAATCCGTCCCCGTTTTGACGGGAAATCCCCGCATTGACTGGATATGGGTATGGGTATGGGTATGGGGATGGGTATAGGGATGTACATATCCCCGTCATATTACCCGTCCCATTTAAATTATTAAAATAGTCCTAATTAATTAAATAACCATATATATATATTTTTTATTTTTTATTTATTCTAATTATTTGGTTTGTCATGAAACTAATTTTGCATTTCAATTATATTTTTCATCTTATCATAATCTTTATGTAATTATGTTCAAAAATATGTATGTTAATTAAAAAATTTTATGTCTCACATTTGAATATTTCTATTATTTTTTAAT
>Ga0214542_1011224_pt1 | contig 12409 bp, 6 predicted proteins | sample CNSS1metaG_FD_160096 | JGI IMG/M metagenome (GOLD analysis project Ga0214542, IMG submission 160096) | Root nodule microbial communities from cowpea collected in UCLA plant growth center, Los Angeles, California, USA - CNSS1 | ecosystem: Host-associated > Plants > Roots > Nodule | place: USA...
TAAGGGCTAACCTTGTGGTGAGGGAGATTTGATTCATCGTAACACTTGTAACACATAGCTCGGAGATGAGCAGCTCAGAGTCGAGCAGGGGTATCCACCACAAGTGCAAGCATCCGCTGAATCCGACCAAGTTATACGTATCCGGATGAGTCGAGTCGAGTCGTAGTGTATTGAATGAAGAGTCATAACATGTTTGGTTGTTATATGGATATTGGATGATGAAATATTATTGACTATATGATGATTATGTTATTGGCTCTAGCTTACCCAGTGTATTGTATGTGGTTCTTCTTTCTTGCGATGATCATCAATTTAATTGATGGGAGCAGATGGGCGAGGTTCCAGAGGTCAGCAAGGAAGTGGAGATTCTGCTGCATAGTCCGTGTGGACTAGTTATTTCTGCATGAGTTCATTTAGGGTTGCGACCCATGTATCTGTCGTCCTTAGTTTTATGCATTCTGGTTAACTTTTCCTCTAGTTTCTTTTGGGCATCGTGGTATGCCATGGGTTGTTTGGAGTTGATCCCAGACCGCGTTTTTATGTTATCTTTATTGTGACATTCCTTTAATTTCACGTACTTAATTAAATGGGGTGTTACATTAAACATCTACAAAATTTACAAAAAAAAAAAAACTAAAGTAGATATATTTGTTCTGCTTTTTAGTAAAGATCTTAAAAATTTCAAAGTCATTGTTTTGTATCAGGAAATTATTGTCTAAAAATTTAAAAGGATATTTTGATCTTTATAAAATATGTTATATGCATTTATACTATTTTAATCAATTTATTGAATTATTTTTACTTTCAATGTAAAAATGATAAAATTAATGCATATTAATTATTCATTAACGAGTTTTCTTATGACACTAGTTAACATTTTTTTTATCTCTTTGGTTTAATTATTTGGTCCCTTTCTTTCTGTCTCAATTTGGTCCCTTTCGTGGTACAGTAACACCGTTAATGGGGTGTCACGTGTTAGTTCCTGAATTTTTTTTATTTTTATTGATTTTTTGATTTTTTTTTTAAATTTACCATATGTCAAGCCGTCATCGTGCCACATGACAATAATAGAGTGATGTGGCAGTGACAATGACACGTGTCACTTATATGTTAGGTGTCATTTCCACTTTCTCAAATTGGTCCCTTTATTTTAATTTTTGTCTCAATTTATTCCTAATTTTTGTAAAAATTGAATAATTTTGTCTCTCTCCAAATTGAAATCAAATTTAATTTTTTATATAAATGTACATAAATATTTCTATCAAAATTGATATTTCAAGTAAATATTTTTAAAAAAATTAAGTTTATTTAATTAATATTTTACATTGAACTTTATCTAAAATTGTTTTAAAGTTCTTAATAGAAAAAAAATTCATAAATTATATTGATATTTTATTACATCATACTTTAATATTATTTTTTTATTTGAATATATTTCAAATAATTGTATATTTTTAAAATGTGTAAAGTTCAATAATTTGTACACAAATTTTTGAATTGGTATAAAAATAACAATTATAAAAATTTTAAAAATAATTTTAACTAGTTCATGTAACAATAAAAAACATATAAATTTGAAATTTGAAAACAATTTTAAGAAAAGTTGAATGTGAAACACAAATTTAAATAAACTTAGTTATGTTAAAAATATATAATAAAAATGTCAATTTGAATAAAAATACTTGTATAATATTTATATAAAAATTAATTTTTGTTTCAATTTGAAGAGGAACGAAATTTGACTATTTTTAAAAAAATAGAGACAAAATTGAGGCAAAAATTAGAATGCAGGGACCAAATTGAGAATGAGGAAATGTCACCTAGCATAATACTGACACGTTATAGTATCACTGCCACATCACTCTATCACTACCATGTGGCACGACGACATCTTGACACATGACAATATTTTTATTTTTTTAAAATAATTCAAAAAATTAAATAAAAAAATTCAAAATTTTTTATAAAATCTAGGAACTGACATGTGGCACCCTATTTAACATTGTTACTATACCACTAACGGAAGGAATTAAATTGAGATTTAATTTTCCAAAACAGGGATCAAATTGACATAAAAAAGAAAAAAGAAACCAAATTGAGATTTTGCTACAAAAATAGAGATCAAAGACATAATTAAACTTATATTTTTTATATTATCATCTTTAAAAATATTTTAACCTTTTCAACACACTTAGCGGTCTGTGTATTATGGCGTCAACACAGTAGCTGAGAGACACGATGGTGCTCTGCTTTTAAATGTTTAACCTTTGCAGAAAATCCTTTTCCAAACTCTTTCCAACAAGTGTGTTTCATTTCTTTGCGTATCTCAAACCTTGGAAAAATTATTTTGCATTTTATCTGAAACCTTAGAGAGCATTAACGAGGGTTCATGGCATAATTGTTGTTTTCCTATGTTAGTTATTTCTTGAACTTTGATAAGGTAAGACTTATTGTTATGTTCTATCACTTTGTTAGACGTTAATTTGTGTTTGTTTATTGAATGATGTCTTAAAAAAGTTTTTTATGCCGATTCAAACCCTTACGGAGCATAAATGAAAAATGAAAAGTTTAAAAAACAAATCATCATTTGATATGACTACTAAATTTTTTCCAGAAAGATACATGGAGAAAGATAGACCTTTTTAAGATGTAGTTTACTTATAAAAGAGATGACAGCATTTTTATTGTAAAACCTTAAAATATAATGTTTGTAAGTCTTTTATTTTTCACATGTCATTCAATTTCTCATTTCTACATAAGGTAATGATTGAACTTGTATTGAAATTCTTAATAAGTATTTGATGATAATGAATAAGTCTCATACAACTCTTTTATTAAACTAACAATAAAAATTTAAAATTATCACTATATAATGAAAGAAAAAAAGAAATATATGCTAAATCTTGAAATAAGTTAGAACTGTCAAAATAGGTTAGAACCCGCAGGCCAACTCGGTCCATCACACGTTTGGACTAGGTTGGGTTGAAATTTTTTTACAAATGTCAGTACGGATCAATTTTTGACTCGACCCACCAAGAACCCGGTTCACCCGGGTTGAACTCATGATGAGCCGGGTTGGCCCACCAACCCGTATAGTTACACACATTATGTTGAGTTTTGCAATGTTATGCTGTTTTTTTAATCAAAGACATTAGTGAGTTGACAAATGAAAATCTAGCTTCAACTCCAAATAGATAAGGTAAAGAAGATGCTTCAAAAAATATAAATGTTGTAAATTTATTCATTCAAGACTCTAATATTATAGTTGGATAAGTGACAAGAATGCTTTGTAAATTATTTTTTGTAGTTTTGGTTTGTATTGGAGTTTAACATCATTTTGGATTGTATTTAGATTGTATTGAAGTTTATTTAAATTTTAATCCGAATTATAATTTATGACTTAAGAAAAAAAATTATATTTTACTTGAATTAAGTAGACTAGTTAGCTAATTCGTTTAACCCACCAATCCGTGGTGGGCCAAACCAAGTTCAAAATTTTTCAACTCTCTTATAAATAAGCCAGATTAGGTTAATCCACTGAGTGACCAACTCGTGATAGATTGGGTCAGACCGGCCAAACGGTCTATTTTGACAGCTCTGAAATAAGTATTACTTTATAAGTGTGAACTATGTATTTGGTTGGAAGACGGAAGCCATTGGCGGCTTGAAAGTTGAAGTTTTTGAAGTTCAACGGCGCAACTTGCATCGTAGACAACATTCTAATGTTCAACATCAAAATAATTTTGAGAGGGATTATGTGTATAATAAATGCTTTATTATACACATAAGTTAATCCTCCGGTTTTGGACTAATTAAATTCATTTAGGTGTAATTACAATAAAATAATTAATTTTACACTAATTAAAATACTTTTTATTTTATTAATTTCAGTTAAAATACTTTTAAAATTATTTTCTAAGAACTCATTTTTAAATAAAAACCATTAAAATTAAAATTACAATTAGAAAAATATTGTTTTAAAATAAATATTATATATTAAATATGATAAAGTTAATTGTATTTGTCTTATTCTTTATTATCTCCTGGATTTCCTTTTCTCATATAAAATTTTCTTTCTCCTAATCTGCATATGTTCCCAGCACGTATGTAATGTAATTGGTACGTGTTCGAACACTCTTATTATAAAAAAAAAAAATCGTATTAATTAATATAGTTATTTACATAATGTTATTTTTATTAAAGTAAATAAGTTTTACATTGCTTCTTCCTCAGAATTCAATATCATGATCATCAAAATTTTAATAAAAATAAAAGACAATTTAAAGTTATTTTCATTAAAAGCTAGAAGTAGTAAATATGTATGTAACGTTTACGTTTACTTGAACCGAGCATTAATTACAATGTAATGTAATATTAATACCATATTTGTTAACTAAAAATTATTTGTTATTAATAAATAAATTTTAAATGTTTCCAAATCATATAATGGTATTTTTTAAAAGATTAAATATAATTTTAGTTTCTTAATTTTGATACAAAATTGGAATTCATCCATATACGAAACTTTGATAAATTTTGGCCTCTAAAATTTAAAATGAATAGCCTAATTATGTTTTTTTTTTACGTGTCAAACATATTTTCAAACTGACATTAAAACAAAAATGTGTCAAACATGTAAATAATTTTTGTATGAAACGTACTTAACACGTCAACAAAATTTTAAAAAAAATTAAAAATATTGTTTCCATTCATTTCAAAAATTTGAAAATCAAAATGTATCAAAATTTTTAATAGAAACACATTCTAATCTCGTGTCAGAAGAAACTAAAACCATATTTAACTTTCTTTAAATGCTTTAATTTTAAATATTATATGGCATTTGATTACGCTGTTATAATATATATTTAGTTTAGAGATTTTCTTACAAAATACAGTAAAAGATCAGTAAATTTAATTATTTAAGTGGTGATAATATTTAATAAAATTAATTACTGGTAGAATAATTTCTGTAGTTACATTCATAGTAAATTAATAAATTTACTAACGTGTAAATATCTTACTAATGGATTTCATAATGAATTAAAGGTTTATAATAACTATAGTAGTAATTAATAATGCTTTTAAAAATGATAAATATATGCAGTGACATGTTTATAGAAGCAAAATAAAAAGTTAATTATGTATTTAATTTCATAATTAAAAATACATTTTCGTAATCTTATATTAATGGTACATTTAATTTTTATTCTGAAAAATAGTAACTTTATCAACTTTTGTCAAAAATTTGTTTGTCAAAAGACTCATTTTCCTAAAGTTAACCTTCTGAAAATATCAATCCATTCGGCTGGGTGGGACTCCTTTGAGACCTTCGAACGCGGTTCTTAGTTACGTAATTGCTCTGTCTGCGCTTCCCTGAGTCTCACATTCATGAATGTGTTAAGTCATGATTAAGGTCTTCTTGTTGAACAAAGATGCAACAACAACCTTATGCTTTTAAATACACATGGTTTTTTACAAGTCAACATTGTACTTCAGTTTTGAACATTTTAAAGATACATATTTTAGTTTGGTTGTAGGAATCTTATTATATGAGCATAGGTTGTTTGAAGATTTGCCATAATGGGGTTTCTCAACCTATTTCTGGTAGCCACTTTCCCCGTTATCAAAGTGTTACTCATAACTGCACTTGGATTGTTTCTTGCATTGGATGGCATATCAATATTGGGAAATGATGCAAGGAAGATAGTGAATCAGGTTACAAATTAATACAGATTATTCAATGCCTGAAGAAAAAAAAAAAAAGAAAACATTTTTCTTTTACTTTCTTTGTATTTTTTTCATCGTGCTGTTTTCTGAAAACGATTCTCTTTCTGTGACAGCTTGGGTTTTATGTGTTTAATCCGTCGCTGGTGGGTAGTAATCTGGCCAAAACGATTACCTTTGAGAGTGTTGTTAAGTTGTGAGTATTGATTTTTAACCTCGGTTTGCTTTGTTAATTCACAACGAGTTTGTGACATTTTTTGTTGTGATTTAGGTGGTTCATGCCCGTGAATATTCTTGCCACATTCATATTAGGCTCGGCCTTGGGATGGATTTTGATAAAAATTACAAGGCCTCCCAAACACATGGAAGGTCTAATCTTGGGTTGTTGTTCTGCTGGTATGAACTCCTCTGTACAAATAAATCAATGCTGGAAACCACATTTTTTAATCTGCATAACCTATACAGTAAACACAAACTTTTAATTCATTCTTTGATAGTAGATTTGAGAAATTCTTAAGGTTCTCTCCTGGTCGGTGTGACAGATAAAGATTCGAAATCTTGGTGGGACCTATTTGTTTTTCTCTGCTTAGTGTACCTCAGTAAACTTTGATGACTAAGAAAATACCTTGCACTTGTGGTCTCTTGCTGCCAGCATTACATTTGCAATGTATTATTTTTGTTAAAGCATCAAACACTTTGTTCTTCATTCTCTGTTTAATGCATTTTATGGTTGAGCTCATTTTTAAGATTCGTATGAACAGGAAATCTAGGGAACCTTCCTATGATCATCATTCCGGCTATATGTAAAGAGAAAGACAGTCCTTTTGGAGAACCCGATCTCTGCCATCAATATGGAATGTCTTATGCTGTACTTTCTATGGCGGTATGCAAAATGTTAATTTTGAAGTTGCATGTTCTGAATAAAATTAATGGTTTGGTACTATTAGTTTTTAAAATGTCTCCCTTAATGGACCCTATTTCATTCAATTATTGAATAATATTGCAGCTGAATAGTAGCTCTCTAAGAATAGTTTTGTCTGTAATTGATTGTGTTAATCTTTTGGATTGTGGTTCATTTGGGTAACTTTAGATTGGAGCAGTTTTTCTATGGGCATATGTTTACAACATAATGCGGATTTGTTCGAGTAGAATCCAGAAAGAAGACACTACAAACAACGACTTATTGAAGGTTTCAATGGAGATATCAGAGTCAGACCCCAACAATCTTTCAGAAACACTTAATCCTACAGAAGACACCATGGATGATGCATATACCATACTACTTTCTGATGAAGAACCAGAGAAGAAGGTATGGCTTCTTACTAACTTTCCTTTTGAAAGCTATTATTTACTGATTGTAATAAGTCAAGAAGAAAGGAACGGCTTCTGCATAACCAACATACAATTTTAAATAGCCCTTGCAATTGTAAGTGTATTTAGAAACATAATAACTTATAATTTAGGAATGTTCAATTAAACTATGTAGAATTTGAATTCCTCTGCAGAATGCATTATCCCACCAAACGTTTTACTATCTATCAGTATACAACCCCACCAACTATTGAATTTTACTATGTCAATGTATTTTCTTTTACATCTTTTACGGATCTCAAGATTGATTCTCTTGTTTAGGCAAGAGAACTTGCCAAATTTACCGTCAATAAATTATGCATTTATCACTGAGTACAAAATGTTCAGTTTTAAGTCGCATAATCTTCTGTTATTCTTTCTTTACCTTATGACAAGAAATTCAGTAACAATAATGTGTTTGTTTTAAGCAGGTCTCATTCCCAAGTAAAATTATGCACCACTTGAGGGTGATCTCAAGCAACTTAAACTTGAAGTCCATATTTGCGCCATCAACCATCGGAGCTGTATGATACAATATTCATTTCCTTGGAAACAATTTATGTTCTTGTTTTCCCTATTTATAAATCACTTATTATTTAGTTCATCTTAATACTGTTAGAATAGAACATCCAAAGTAGGGTTATTAAGTGAGTTTATGTGAGTCTCCAACTACATAATGTTTATAAATCACTTGTTATTTATTTCATCTGAATACTGTTAGAATAGAACTATCCATAGTAGGGTAGTTAAGTGTGTTTCTGTGAGTCTCCAAATACATAAGCTTGTTTTGTTTCTTTAATTGACAGATTGTTGGCTTTTTCATCGGTGTTATCCCCCAAATACGTAATTTAACCATAGGAAGTAATGCTCCACTTCGTGTGGTCGAAGACTCTGCTTCCATGTTGGGGTATGTATCTCAAAACTTGTTTTTCGGTTACAGAAGATGGAGAAATTAAAAATACTGATTTAACTGCAAAGTTCTTGTTATTGTTTGATATGATAGCTACCCACCTTTTATCATGTGTATGTCAAAGTTGTTCATTGATCAAAAGTTTCATGTGCCAATCTTATATGTGGTTACTGTCACATCCAAGAAGTTGAAATTTAATGTCATTGTTTTGGGAACTAATACTAATGTCCTTGATAGCATTAATTATGTTTGGTTTAAGAAAGAGAGTTAACTATAGCAGAAAGTGAATGATTTTTCAAGCTGTTTGGTAGAAGAGAAAATGAAAGAAAGGTAAGACGAATCATATAAGTGGTTGTCATATAAATTTAATAAAAAAATAAAATATTTTAAAATAAGGACAATTTGGAAAACATATATACTTTCAAAATAAAAGAAATATCTAACTTTCATATCTGTGTCTCTTTACATGCATGCAGTGACGCAGCAATCCCTACTGTGACTCTGATAATGGGTGCAAACCTACTTCAAGGTGAAACTTTGTTAACTCTGGTTTTTGAAGTGAACTAGTTCTTATTTGTTCTTGCTTTGATGATATGCTTAAATAAACGAGTTTTTGCAAATGGGACAGGTTTGAAAGGATCAAGCACACCAGTGTGGACCATTGTGGGGATTATAGTTGTGAGATATATTTTCCTACCAGTTTTGGGTGTGGCAGTTGTGAAAACAGCTATACATTTGAGTCTGGTGCATTCAGATGCTTTGTATCAATTCGTGCTTCTTCTTCAGTATGCACTTCCACCAGCCATGAATATAGGTATTATTTAATCTACTCTTGTTTCATCTGGTTTTATATTAGAAATTTGTGGTCTTAGTAAACCTAATTCTGTGACCACTTTAATTGGACAGGCACCATTGCTCAGTTGTTCGGATCTGGTGAAAGTGAATGTTCTGTAATCATGTTATGGACATATGGGTTAGCTTCAATTGCAGTTACACTTTGGTCAACTTACTTTATGTTCATAGTCTCTTGATTTTGTATTGCTTAATTCATATTAATGGAAAACATGCCTTATTTTTTTGTTATTTAATTAGAATAACGATTATCATAATAAAAATCAGGTATTAAATAAAAGAATATTTACTACAACAGTAATAAAAGGAGTTAAACTGTAACTCTTCAGTGCTGAGCCAAGATAACTCTCTCCTCGTTCAGTTTCCATGAGCAACATCCATAAGATTTGGAACGTATCCATTCAATCTTAACAGAGTCGTCAATTCCTTCAATGTCCGATATATACTCTCTGTCTCAGGATGTCTCTCATCCAAGGAATAAAATTCCACCACACTATCATTGCACCCAATAACACTACATCCCAGTAATTTCTTGAACCCGGTATCTCTCAATGCAATCTTCAACCGAGTAACATCCTCCAATCTTTCAAGATCCTTGTATATGTTCGAAAGCATGACAAAATTTGCAGGGTTGTTGGGTTCAAGTTCAATGAGATGCTCAAGTGCCACTTCTGTTAGTGTACGAAGAATAGTCGGTCGAAGTTAATTCCAAAGTTCATACGAAGTTGTCTTACCCCTTCCTTGATAAATAAATTTCAAAATCATTAACCGAAAAATAAATTTCAAAAGATGAAGGTGACATGGTGGCTATATTTTTTATTTCTATGTAGAGATTATGATTGGTTGAAAAGACCGGTGAATGTTTGAACTTGAGTGTTGTTAAATTTTATTTGATAAATGATTGTTTAAAATGTTTTGTATTGAATATTGTTACTTAGGAGTTGATATAGTGATTAGGTTAGGCATGATAAGTATAAAGTTTTTTTAAATAGAGTTTTGAATATAGTGTAGATAAGCAGAATAAACTTATATAATCTTTCTTATAAATAGTTATGAAATTGATATTAGCAAAAGCATGCATATGAGTTAAGGGTGTAAGGTTGCTTCGAAATAAGTAAAACATATTGTCCGAGTAAATCATGATATGGACCGAACCTTTGAGTTACTTAAAAGTTTCATGATTTAAAATGCTTTTGAAAATACTTTTGAAGTTGATTGACTCTGCTGGTAAGGATAATTTTTCTTATATTTTCACTTAAATGAAGAAATTTTGCTCAAGTGAAAATAAAATTAATTTAGACCTCACTATCAATCCTATCATAACTTAAACAAAAATAAAACTAAAAGTAACCTTGTTCTCAACCATATTTTTCACTCAAGCGAAGGATTTTTCGCAATGAAAGTAACATTACAACTCAATATAGTTTGTAAAAGTCTTCTTCCGACTCTTTAAACTCATTGATTTGAATGCTTTTTATAAATAAAAATTGAATATCGATTAATTTATGGTTTTATAGTTAAATGAGTTATATTATATAATAATGTTTAGCGTTGATTGAATTTGCATGTTGTATGAAAATGATTGTCAAGATTGATGAGAATTATGAAAAATTGTGTTCACATAGGATAATATGTGAATTATTGATTGATTTGTGTATTAAATATTGACACTTATATTGTGACACATATTTCATTACTTATTAATAATCTACATAAACTAAAATATCAAATAGTGAAAAACATATAAGGAACTTCTTACATCGTGACATGTATAGATGTATGGTATGTGTTGTAATAACATTGATCTTATATTGTTGAGTTTGTTTGTAAATCCATGTATTGAATTAGATAAGGTGGTAATTTTTAGTAGGACATACTTAATATAACACTTTCAAAAAACTAAGTAATCTTATGTTTGTTAAATATCCTTATGGATCCGTGTGTGATTTTGAATGAAAATAAATTAAAATAACTAGGATATTCGTGTATATTTATTTAAGTGATTTGTGATAATTCGTAAAAAGAAATTTGAAAGAAAAAATAGGATTTTAAACTAAGAAACTGATGAACTTGTAAAGATTAACATTTGATTCCTTTTTAATAATTCTATTTATTAGATCTTTCATTGTTTATAATTATTACCGAACATTAATAAATAGTACTTTTCTAATACTCGATATTTGTTAAGAAATACTTTTTTTTTCTACTATTTTTCGAGTGACTTTGCCTTCCAATTACTTTAAATCAATGTCTAGTTTCACATCTCATTTAAATCAATTACTTTTATGATAACAGTTTTTAAAGATTATATTTGAGATCGATCTTAAGTTGTTGAAACTACATTTATTCATATTAAATCCATTGTCTTTTAAATATCTCAATGAAAATTTATTTTAGTTTTTATAACGGATTTAATGGTTTTATTATGTCAGTTTTGCCAGAATTCCTATTAAATATATAGAAATAGTAATGTCCAATAAATTTAATAGTTTTCGTAATATTAGAGAAAATAATATTAACTTTGATTTATTCGTCATGAACAAATTTTTACACCGACGATATTATAAAAATGTTTCATACATGCTCTACATGACTTGCGGTGTATTTAAAGAAAACACAATATACATTGATAATGATCTAAAGACTCTAAATATATATAATTTTTACAATAGTTATCTTAAAAATTATTTTTGAGATACCTCTTTATTCAAGCTATAGTTTTTTGTATAATTATGCATAGAAACTAAAGTACTTACATAACTTAAATAATTTAGTTAACTATATTGTCTACACTATCATCTTATTATTGATATAATGATGATTTAGTTTTGTAATAATCTGGTATGGTGCGATGTATAAACTATTTTTCAAAAAAAATAATAATAATATATAATGAAACAAAAAATGTAATTATATTATTCAATGGTTGATTATTGTTTGATACTCAGTTATTTGTTTGAGATAATTGTGACTATGAGTAGTCATTAGAGAAATTGGAAATGATTCCTTAAGAATAGGACTTCTTGAAGTAATTCCCTGATAGGGGTATATCCAGGAGTAAGAAACAATTAACATTTTAAGATTTCATCCTCCAAAAGGAGTTTTAGAGAAAAAACATAATTGGAGGTTAGGATATGCCATAGGTATTGCATAAATTGCAACCTCAAATGTTATGTAATTCCAACTACCGATATAGTTGACTAGAATAATATTAAAGCGAGATGCAAACATTCTACAAGAGGGTTTTGTAAAATTGAATCAAATTTATTTCCGAAGGTTTTAGATTAATCTTATTATGGCTTTAAATTAATCGTTATTATAATTAATATATCTGATATAAATTGTTCTGACTTATAATTGGGAGTTAAATTTATAATTTACAATATGAATTGTCACCACTGACTTCTGAAACAGCAGAGATAATCGCTTCTCAAAAATCAACAGTATTATTTTACCTCATTCCATTAATTATGAACCTCTCAACCCTCTCCATCTTTAAAACTCCCAAATACAGGCTACCCTAAGAGACAAGTGTAATTATCAAACAATTCTCAACTCAAGGTCTGGAAATCC
>Ga0214542_1011228_pt1 | contig 12406 bp, 7 predicted proteins | sample CNSS1metaG_FD_160096 | JGI IMG/M metagenome (GOLD analysis project Ga0214542, IMG submission 160096) | Root nodule microbial communities from cowpea collected in UCLA plant growth center, Los Angeles, California, USA - CNSS1 | ecosystem: Host-associated > Plants > Roots > Nodule | place: USA...
TTTACTTAAAAAACAAAAAAAAAAAAACAAGAGAAGAGAAGAAAATAGGTATATGAACAACTTTAGATATTTCAATTTTCAACAATAAGCTATTTCATATTGGAGAGTATATATCTCATAAAAATATAATTTCTTTTATATTTTTTGTATGACAATTTATTATAAAGAAGGAACCATGTCGATTAGGAAAGAGTTACATCAGTAGAGTATCTTTCATCAAGTGGAACTGCAGCAATTCAAAGATCGATCATTTGGAGGCTGAATTTGTAAATAAATGTGTCAACATGTTTGGGGTCACGCTTTGAATAGTGTCACAGAAGGACATTAAAAAAAAAAGGCAAAGTTCCTGAAAGTGGTATCAACAGCCTCACCAGCCAAAGGCAGAGATCGACAAAGAACAGTTAAGCATGTGAACGAACGACCAAGAACCAAAGGTAACAGTTCTGAGATGCTAATGAACCCTACAATGAATGAAATTTGGTAACACTTTTATTTCAATTAGTAACCGAAGTATGCACTCATTGGTCTCGATACATAAGATCAGCATAGCTTTAACAAAAATAAAGAAAAAGAGTGTATGTGCAAAGAAAACCAAAATGCTGGCTCCAATTTACAGAACGAGTGTGAAGAAATGCTCCAATTTACTCAAAAAGCAATTGGGACAACATCTTATTAAACAACCACCCTCCCTTTTCATTCTCTTCTTTTGCCTGGCTTCTCTGTATCCTTCCAAAGCTTCTTTCTGCAAAGGAAGGCCTTCTCTTGTTTCTGTGCTATTCTATTAATGGCTTAAAGTCTCAACATTTTGGAAGATCATTTGGTGGGGGTATCAGTGATTCGTTAGGACCTTTCCCATTGTCCACCAAGAATGCCATCTTTAACCCCCATGTTGTGTGCACCTCGAAATGGCAGTGCAAGAACCACACTCCTGTCAAATATATGAAACTAGTTCAAGTTAATATGAAGAGATTAGCACCGCATAATCATTAGCCTCAACATTTTTTGAATCCGTCGTAGGACTCGGTTCAAATTTTGATCGTGAATGAGTTCAAGACGTTTTACCTGGATTATCTGCTCTGAATCTGAAAGCAACCCATCCTCCAGTTGGCACTCCAATTGTGTTCCTCTCAACAGGATCTACAAGGTTAAAGCTACTTGCATCTGTTTTGGGATCATAGTTTCCTACGCCTGACCCAACAACAAAGAAATTGAATCCATGAAGATGAATTGGGTGGCTCTCGGGAGCAATGACTCCAGTATCCTGCAAAACAACCTGAACTGTGGAGTTGAACGGTAGCCTGTAAACCTTGGTGCCATTTGTGGTCTGGGAACTCGCCGCCGCCGGAGTCGCTGTGTAGTTGTAAACTTGAGGAGGGTTGCCGGGGAAATCAGTGGTGAACACCCCCGGAGTGTTGAAGTAATGTGCTTGAAGCAATGCAGTGGTTGGCATCACAAATGTCACATTATTGACGGCAGCCACTACTCTACTTCCATTTCCAGCTTTGCAAGATGGACAAGGGTTAATCCCCAATCCAACAGTGAAGAGAAGTGAGTGATCAACTGTTGATGGAACATTTGCAGGGTATTTCTTGGAATTAAGGCTTTTAAGAGCCTTGGTGAAATTGTTGGCAACTTGTGTGGCATTTCTTGGAGGAGGTGTGGTGAGAATTGTAGGAGTGGTGGCAAGAGTTCCAGTGTAGTGCAAAGTGGCTGTAGCAGTGAAATTATCCACAGCTACCACTGGAGAATCCATGAAAGTAGAGGCTACAATTGTGTATTTACCAGAATTTTGGTCAGTGGTTAAAAGGGCATTGGTGGTTTGGCCAGGAGCTACTAAAAGAGTGTCAGTCTTGAAAGGTTTTACATATGAGGCATCAACTTCAACCACAGTGAATAAATGGCCAGCAATTTTGAAAAAAAGCTCCTCATTGAGTGCAGCGTTGATGATTCTCAATAGGTAGGTCTTGCCACTTTCCACAGGAAGCTTGTACACATCTGCTTATATTTCATATTCAACCAAGCATATCTGTAGTTAGTAGCACTTGAGGAAAATTGAAAACCATAGAAGTGAAAAGTAGCACAACATATATACCTTGTGTGGAACAATTAGCCACAGAAACAGTCCCTGGAAGTCCATTGATGGTGTGAGCATCTGAGACATTTGGTGCTAATCCTGATTTAAGAGCTTCATTGATAACATCTTCAGTATCAGACTTCCACCATTCTCCTACAGTTTATCACCATAATGATTATAATTTTAAATGGTTATGTTGAGGACTAATAAATGAGTGGAGGACAGTGGCTAAAGATTTGATTTTTTTACCTAATATTACCACCAACTCTTTATCTGGTTTGGGGAAAGGGTATGGCACACCACGCTTTGGCAAGATAACTATGGCACCATGGAGAGTTGACCTTAGCCAATTAACATGAGCGTGCCAAAGAAGTGTTCCTCTTTGTCCTGTAAGGGTGAAGTTGTACACATATGATTGTCCTGGAAGAATTGGGCACTGTGTGATGTATGCAGGCCCATCAGCCCAACCAGTTCTTATCTGTCTCACACCATGCCTGCCCAGATGTTATAGTCTTCCACTTAGAATTCAATATTTTGCTTAGTATTGGATAATATTAATTTGTGTATTTATTATGATGATTGACTCTCAAATCATAGCTACATTTTTTTTTCTCCACAGTACTTCTTGCATCTAAATTGAAGCAATAAAAAAATGAAGTCTCACCAATGGATAGTGACATTGTGGTTGACAAGGTTTCTTACATTGACCAGCACTGTATCATCTTCCCTGGCATAAAGAGTGGGTCCTGGGAACTTCCCATTAACGGTGACAATGGATTTGCTTGAACACAGTCTAGTGGTATTCTTCAGCACCACCTGCACCCATTACCAGAACAAAGTAAACTCCTTTACCACTTGGCTTGAGTAAAAATTTACTTAAACTATATCTTAGTTTGATGTACTTACATTGAAAGAATACTATAATGGCATACTTACATTGAATTTGTAGTGCCTGACTTTGCACTCAACCAAAGGAGGAAGAATGCAAGCAATGAAAAACAACATTCTAACCCAAGAGTCCATTTTGTTCAGTCTTCACAGCCCTAGCTCCTGACTCTTTGTTAAATAACTTATATTTGTCTTATAACTTATTATGTGCTTAAGTGCATTCATGCATGAGTTTCCAAGGCACCCTTATATAGGCTGAAATTGCTTCCTCCTGGTTCTTGCTGTTTGGTTTTTAGGTGAATGATGGAGGCATATACTTGGAAACTAAGGCTTAGGGGGAAAGAGAAAGAAAACCATGTTAACTCATTATTTCTTGCATGTCACATAAAGTTTTGCAATGGAAATACATATGTATGTTCTTCTGGAAGTTTTTTTTCTGATAAATACAGCTCCTAGAGGTATTTAGTTATTTGGTTTGTATTCTGAACTTCAAATATTTCTTTCTTTTGCCCCCATTAATTAATAAATATTAAGCTAAAAAGTTGTTAACCAATTACTATACAGAAAACTTGTTACTGTCGCAAAACCATTCGTCATTTTGGGCTGAATACCAGCCTTTTATATGCAAGCTAGTGCCTGAAGCCGGAAGTTATGCAGAGTTTAACAGAAATTTTTCATTCTTTTATTTGGTGAACTATAACTAGCATTGAGTGATATTAGAATTCTATAACAAATTTTTGAATAATTTTATAATTTATTGATTAAACTTGTATTGTTTAATGTATTTTGATTTTTCAATTCTTACAGCAGTTTAGATAAGAATTGTAATTTTTTTTACGTGACATAACTTGCTATAATACAATGCAATTACTCATTAATACCATTAGTTTCTTCTGTTCACCCTTATTTAAGTTTCAATATTTTGTTAATTCTCTGACCATGTTAAAGTAATTATTGATTTCAATAGTATTGTATCATTTTTTGGGTTTGAGTTGTATTATAACTTATATTGAACGAAAATTGCACTTTTATTCTTTTCTACTTTTTACATTTATATTTAACAAATGGACGATGAATCAATGAAAAGCACATGACACTAAATATTTTCAGTTTAAAACTTTTATACTGTAAGTCTTTGTTTCTATAAGAAATCTAATCATACTTAAGCAGGACCAACAAACATAAAAGTGACTTCTTCTATAAGCAACTAGTTTACTTCACCGCCGTATCAGTAACTACTTACAGTATAGTAATATATTGCAATATAGTTACTTTATAACTGATAATGAAACTGACTATAAACTTAATCCTTTTATAAATTGGGCAAGATTGATCAGTAAATATTGTAAATTAAATTTCGAAAACCAACCGATTTCTTTCAAAACTAAATTTACATGAATCAAGTTAGATATACCCGCGTAACACATGTATTATTTTATTATTGTGTACGTGTGTAAGCAAGTATTTTTTTAATAAGCATACTATTATATTAATAGGTAATGGTATTTTGTTAAATTTATATAAAATATAAATTTATATTATTAAAAACAAAATGAAATGAAGAAAAAATTAAAAATAATTGTTAATCAATAAAAATAAATGACAAAAAATAGACAATTTTATAAAAAATATATAAAAATAACAATTATTTTTTAAGAATTTAACAAATAATTATATTATAAAGGATAAAATTGAAATCACGTGAAAAACAAAAATTTTCTTTATATCTATTTATAGATAAAGGACAGGAACTTTTACATTAATAATAATATTTTTTATTATAAATATATATTATATGTACACAAAATAAATTTCAATTTATATTTAATAAACAAAAAAAATAACTACATAAAAAAATAAATTATCCAGTTATATCTTTATTTCAAGTATACATTAATATTTGTATTTAAAAATAATTTAGTTTTTTTATATTTAAATAACTTAAAACATATATAGGAAAATAATAATTAAATAAAAAAATGTTTCAAATGAAATAAAAGTATATCAGAATAATTTATTTAAAATAAACAACAATATTAAGAGATATGTATTTTTATATCTTAAAGTATACTTATTGTGTGCGCGGATGGGTGTTTAATTTTTAAAAGTCAAGTTTCATTTAATAATATATTTTGTTTAATTTTTAAAAGTCAAGTTTCATTTAATAATATATTTTTAATATCTATGTAATCCTGGTAATTATAACAAATATAAAGATGATAAAGTTAATGATATAAAATAATTGTGATAACGATTGTAATAATAATGTGATTATCTCCTTGTTATGACGATAATGATAGTAGAAATGATATATATGAAGTGAAAATGACAAGGGTGATGGTATTAATAGGAAAAAGGGCAAGTGATGAGATGGTTATAACATGGTAAATAAAGAAGTCGATTATCCGGTTCCGATCCCAGTGTCCTTAAATAAATAAAAAAATACGCGGCACAAACTACAGAAAAAAACATATAATCAATTAAGAAAATTACTTTACCGTTTTTATTTTCAAAAATCATCCTAGTAACAAAGAAATAAGATTAACACAAGAATATAATGTGAAAATTTCAAAATCATAAAAAAATCACACTCACTAAAGAATAATTACTATGTGTAAATTTATACAACATATAGAAAACACTCTTAACCTTTTGATCGCAAGTATATCTACACCCTTCAGAATAAGAATTTAACTACATCTCACGACACTTTACACTATACAATAGAAGATAAAAAAGTCAAACACTAACTTAAAATGTCTTAAACTTACTTTACTACACAAGAGAAGATAAAAAAGTTAAACACTAACTCAAAGTGTCTTAAACTTGGGACAAGAAACATCATAGATTTAGAGCTCATTATACATTTACTAACACCTACCTCCTAAATTATCTAGGTGATGTGAAACTTTTCAAGACATGTTATTTTTATCGGTCCAAGACAAACATAATGATAAAATAATACCAAATAATTATAACTAGAGTAAAGTAGGATGATGAATAATTAAAGTAAAATATAATGATTATCATATCTTATACATTGTATAGAACTATCATAACCCAAACGACTTTTATATACTTCATTTTATTATTGATAAAAACAAGTTAATGAGCTAACGTGATCAATTTAAGTTTATTATTATTATTAGGGTTAAATATGTTTTTGGTCTCTTAACTTTCAGTGAATTTTGGAATTAGTCCATTTTGAAACTTTGGACCAATTTAGTCCTCCATCTTTTGAAATGCGTGGATTTAATCCTTTTAATCAAATTTTGTTAAGTTTATTTGACATTTCAAGCGTGTTTCATAATAGTATTTGACTTAATATTAAAGCAAAAATGTGTCAAACAGTATAAACAACTCAAATACAATCCTGAAATGCGTACAAAACATCCAATAAACTAACCAAAATTTGATTAAAAGGACTAAATCCACGTATTTCGAAAGATCAAGGACTAAATTAGTCCAAAGTTTCAAAATGGACTAATTCCAAAATTTACTAAAAGTTAAAGGACCAAAAACATAGTTAACCCTTATTATTATTATTATAAATCTAAATGGTGATTATTAATGAGTAAAGATATGATTAAGGCGAAGGAACTAGAAGATGGTTACTTATGTGGAATGCTTAGATCACAAATTAGAGTGTAGTTGAGAAATGGCTTTCAGGAAGCAGATTGTATGAAATGTACACATCATGAATTGTTGTTCAAACCAATAATCTAAGTTTTGGGAAGTAAAAGCTCTGTCACCTTTTTCAGCTTCTTTTTCCATCTTTTTTGTTTGGGTAAGTAACAGACAAACACAAATGTCACACATTGGTTTACTCAGTAATTAGTAAAGTTAAAGAAAGATGATAATTATGAATTTAGGTTTATGGTCAACAACTGGTTACAAATTAGTCTACCTCATGCAATTGCTTCCTAACACCAAAATGATAGTAGGAGCTTTATTCTTTGAATATCTAACATTGATTGCAGATAAAGTCTAAACCAAAGAGATGAAAAGATGGATCATCTCTTTTTCTGTTTCATAATTTATGATCCTTTTTATTTTCGTCACTCTATACTATATATAGTAGATGTTGCTTTTTTCATTATGGGTTTGTTTCGAAGTTAAATAAATGTGATTATTTAGAATTGTATTTATTAAGAATTTAAGTAAGAGTTTAATTTATATATATATATATATATATATATATATATATATATAAATAAATATATATTTTGTAAATGATAAAGTTGAGTAAGAAAATCTATGAACCTAGATTTTGCGTTAAAGAGATATATATTATTTTATATGTATGAGTTAGACTCTTTATATAATAAGTGTTGGGAAATTATCCACTAAAAAATAATTTTTTTTCGACGAAAGTACAACTACACAGGAGAACAGAAAAATATAAATAAAAACATATAAAAAATTTAATTATAGTACAATTTTTTTGTGAACAAAAATTTAAACTTTTCATAGTGTAATTTTTTTGTGCACCGAAATTGCAAACTCTTCATAGTACAATTTTTCTGATAAAAATTGCAAACCTTGCAATGACACACAACTACCCAAACCCCTCGTACATCCAAGAGACCTATTGAATTATGATAATAATTTTAAAACTAACTTTTTACTTTTATAGTATTTTTCTACTACTTTCTTCATATTACTCTATATGAAATTTTGATAAACACCCGCTTGAAAACCATGATAAATTATGTCTCTCTCCAATAAATTTTGTAAAAGACCAAATCAGGAGTTAACAAAATGTTTCTGAACTAAAAAAAATGATTGTGTGTAGTATATGAAGTTAAAAAAGTTTCCTTTAAATTCTACTAAAATATTTATACTTTTTAAGGAGAAAATTATTTAGAAAAATATATGTTTTTGCTAAGCTCTTCACCAAGCATTACCATGGGAGAGGGTGCAAATATATCTGACATTCTGAATTAAAATAGAAGTTTACGGAAGGATGTCATAATATAATTAAGATTTTAATGAAAATAATATATTACTTTTTTCTTTTCATAGTTATACAATCATTTCTAGTAACACCTTTTACCAATAAATATTCAGCCATTTTAAGTATTATTAATATTAATTATTTTTCTAAACCAACCCCTTCAATAGTATTTTTTTTGTTTAGAATTTCATGTTTAAAAGTTTTTTCCTACATTTATGTGCAAAATTTCTAAAACAAATAACCTAATAAGTCAGTTTTAAAATACAAATTTGGATAAAAAAAATTGTATTTTAAAACACGATTAATAACAAAAAATAAGTAGTATTTAAGATGTTATTATCTCTTTCTTAATACAGACTAATAATAGAAGTACTGTTTCAAAAACATTATTCCCAATGAAAGTGTCTCTTTAGAGTGAGATTTCACTAGTAAGGTCATGTTGCTGATTAAGTGTATCTGAAATGTTTTTGATGATGTCCATAATAGCATGACAATGGTTAACATGACATCTGTGTGATAATATGAAAATGTTAATCTGCTGTCCTGATAGTCGACTAGCCAAATAATGTAGTCGACTAGGTTCGTGCCTGATAGCAGCTGTTATATAAAAACAGCTTCTGCACTTCCCGATAGTCGACTAGCAAACTAATGTAGTCGACTAGGTTCGTGCCTGATTGCAGCTGTTATATAAAAACAGATTCTGCACTTTCTCAAGAATAACCTGTTGAATCAAAAGAAAGAAAGAGAAGTGTGAAACAGGTTCTTGGAGCTATCTTGGAAGGTCTTCTTGAAGAATTCTATCAAGACACATTCAATTTTGACTTGGCAAGAAAAAGAAATTTCAGTCTTGGAAAAGGTGTACTCAATCCATTTTGTAGGCTTTGTTCTTGTGTTTTGATACAGTTTGAAACTGTTTGTTTTTGTTGTTTTCTGTCTAAAGCAAGTGTGTGTGATAGTCTTGCTGTTGTGTGGTTGTGCAAGTGTGTGGATGCCTTGCGTTTGTGTTCCTTTATCTAAGAATTTATATTTATCAAGTGTATTTGTAAATCTTGAAATTCTTGTGATATAGTGAATATATCTAGCTGTGGTTTGCTAGATGAACTGGATGTAGATTCTTAAAAATTGAACCAGTATAAAAATTTTGTGTGCTTTATCTCTTTCTCTCTTTATCTTGTCATAGTATAAATGCTCCATACATTAAGCATCAAAGCATACTATTTCAATTGATTCAAAAGCAAAGGTTATTATCAAAACAATTTCAAAAGTGCTAAAACTGGGCAAAATTTGTTAATACCAATTCACCCCCTCTTGGTTGTGAAATATTGGAGCATCAATTCTAATAGGTCACACTTCACACCGAATTTTAGTATTATTTAAAAATAAAATTATATTCAAAATATGAATTTAAATGTTGACCTCATTCAATTTGAGCGACGGTTAGCTCGAGTCGACTTGACTCAAATTGAAGGTTGAGGTAAGTTGATATATGTCGAAGTTCGACCTGAGTCGACCAAGATAAAGGTCAATTGTTTCAACAAAGGTCGACTTTAGTCAATTATATCAAATAATCGAGTTGAATGCTCAGGCTAGAGGTCAAGGCAAGTTAACTCGGGCCAAAGGTTGACCTAAGTCAGACCGGGTAATGATCCACGTGAGTTGGTCAATGCCAAAGGTTAAGGCAAGTCAGTTTGGACAAAAGGTCGACTTGAGTTGGTTCGGGTGAAGGCGATCCATGGCACCTAAGCCAAAGGTGGACTTGAGTCAGTTGGGCTGAAAAATCGAGTCGAGTCATTTTGAGTTGAAGGTCGAGCCAAGTTGACTATAGGTCAAGCTGAGTCAGTTGGAGTCGAAGGTCGATCTAAGTTAGCCTAGCCAACGGTTGACCTAAGTTGGTCTAGTGGGCCATAGGCCATGAGTCATGGGTCTGGTCCAAGGGTCATGGGTCATATTGACACCTCTAATAGCGAAGGAGTGCCTATTTATGAAATTTCAATTTTTTTCTCTTTGAGTGAATTTCAAATTCTATTGTTGTAATTATTTGAAATGCCTTCTTAAAATTCAATTTATTTTTAATTTCTGCATCCAAACAACCCATTTTGTTTCAAAGAATTTCAAATTTGCCAAATAAATAAATTACTCTTTTAAATTGCCTAATCCAAAAACATTATTAAGGTTTAAATAAAATTTAGAATTTTAAATAATTAAAACTTTTGAATGTTAGTTTCACTCGAACCTATAACTAAAGGAAATTACCCACAAGTCTATAATAACTTCATATGATGGAGAACCAGCCTAAAATGTTGTCTTAAATTTTAATGAAATAAATAGAGTAAAAGTACCGTAATATATATTCTTTCACAAATTTATACTTCGGGTTAAATATGTTTTTCGTTTTTAAACTATTAACTAAAATTGTATTTCATCTTTGTCTCAAAGTAAGTACCACTTTCATCCATACATTTTATAAAAGAATGTAAAATGTTATTCTCAACAAACTGCAGCTAACCTCTCCTCATTGCAACGCTCTCTCCCCACTCTCTCCTCACTACAACTCTCTCCCTAGAGGTGGGCCATGAGGTGATAAACTTAGTGGTGGTGGTTGGTGGAGTTGATTTGGAGGTGGCATAAGTGGACATGAAAGGTGAAGGTGAGAGATAAAGGGAGAGGTGGGAACTTAGATGACATTGCAGTTGGCAGTGGCGGAGCACTATGAGGGCAGGGGGTATGCCCCCCAAAATATTTTGAATTTTTTTTTGTATTATATATATATATATATATATATATATATATATATATATATATATATTTTATGTTATAGATTTTAAAATATATATTACAAATTAGATGATTAAATCAAATATTTTATTTCTTTTATAAACATAATAATTAATGTTAATAAATAATAAAATATAAAATTAAACATAATAAAAAATAAAGAATAAAAATATTTATCAAGATATTTTTTATTTTTTATTTATTATGGTTTGAGTTTCTCACTAATTGTTCTCATATTCCCTTCTTACATGTTTTTTCTTATTTTTGAAGAGAAAAATATATATTATTTTTGCTCTTATTTCTCCTATGTCCTCTTCCATTCTCGTGAGAGAAAAGGAGAAGATAATTTTTTAGTCTCAATTGATAGTGAAATATTAGTTTAATAATTTATTTAATGATCCTCTTTTATATTAATTGTTTATTTCATGAATATAGAAGAAAAAATATTGTATTGTGTATTTTTTTATAACCAAATTTTAATTGTGGTTCCATTATAGGTCTTGAGTTTCTCATAAATTGTTCTTAAATGTCATTCTCAATTGTTTTCTTTTGTTTTTGAAGAGAAAAAAAAAATCTATTATTTTTGCTCTTATTTCTCCTCTGTTCTCTTGCATTCTCGAGGGAGAAAATAGAGGGAAATTCTTTGGTCTCAATTGATACTGAAATATTAGTTTAATAATTTATTTAATAAGCCTGTTTTATATTAATTTATTATTTTATGAACATAGAAGAAAAAAAATATTATGTTGTGTGTTTTTTAATAACCGAATTTTAATTGTAGTTCCATTATAGGATCAATACATATTTGGAGATTAAAAAAATAAACAGATCAGTATATAATTGGAGATTAAATAAAATAAATATAAGAGGATAATAAATGAAAATAAGTTAAATGAAAGTAAAAAGAATAATATATGAGTCAAAATAAATAAAAGATTAATATAAAACCCATGAGCTTATCAAAATTAATATATAAGAGCTTAACCTCACTCTCCCATACCTTATTGATTGAAGAACACACTAATAATATTTGAAGAGGACTAGGATCTCTTTGAATCTTTGCTCTAAACTTTCTCTTTCTCTTTCTCTCTCTTCTTTCTTTCTTTCTCTCTCCCCTTTTCTTTCTTTCTTTCTTTCCTTCCTTCTCACTTTTTCTCCTTTTCTTTCTCTCTCACGTAACTTCTCATTTCATACATATATATAAGCTTATACATGTGTTTATCTTCATCATTACCTACATTAATGAATGTTTATCTCTTAGGTTTTTTTTTTCTTTCCTTCTTATCTTTTCTCATCTTATCTTTTTTTTTTTTTTTTTTTTTTTTTTTTTTTTTTTTTTTTTTTTTTCTTTTTTTTTTTTTTTTTTTTTTTTTTTTTTTTTTTTTTTTTTTTTTTTTTTTTTTTTATATATATATATATATATATATATATATATATATATATATATATTATCTCTTTTAGAAAATTCTTCATATATATTTTTTTTACACACACCTATTTAATAAAAATATTTTTATCTAATATATATATATTATATTTGTTTAATATATATATTATATTTGTTTTGTTTTGTTCTTATTTTTATTTTCAATAAGTAAAAATTACATCATAATAAAATATATTTTTAATGTTTAAACTACATCATAATAAAATACGAAACATTAGTAAACATAGAAGATTTTCTAAGTGTTTTATTTAAAATAAATAATACA
>Ga0214542_1011231_pt1 | contig 12402 bp, 9 predicted proteins | sample CNSS1metaG_FD_160096 | JGI IMG/M metagenome (GOLD analysis project Ga0214542, IMG submission 160096) | Root nodule microbial communities from cowpea collected in UCLA plant growth center, Los Angeles, California, USA - CNSS1 | ecosystem: Host-associated > Plants > Roots > Nodule | place: USA...
AGTTTTATCACAAAAAACAACAATGTAGTCAGTATAGGAAAGAAGTTTAGGAATGGAAATAAGAGAAGCAACAAAGTCTGGTACATACAAGACGTTTTTAAGGGTTAAATTGCCAATAGAAATGGTGTCAGAAAAGGAAGCAATAACAGTAGTATTATTAGGCAATTTAATATGTATTGGTGTAATAGGTGTTAAAGAATGGAAAAGATTCTTGGATGGACAGATGTGGTTAGTGGCACCACTGTCCAGAATCCAGGGGGAAGAATTGGAAATGCTACTTGAGGAAGAAGTAACAAAGGTTTGGGCAGTGTTGACAGAAGCGAAACCAAGGTTTGATTGTTGAAGAAGAGCTAAAAGAGCATGATATTGATCCTTGGAGAAAGTAAATTGATCAGGCGACTGTGCTTCAACCACTTGAGATTGTTGTGGGGCATGATCAGGGTCAACTTCTGCCAAACTAACAGAGGAATTAGATCCGGAAGAGGTAGCACGTCCAGTCTTTTTATAACCAGCAAGAAATCCAATCCAACCAGCAAGAAATCCAATCCGCCAAAAACAAGTTTTGATGGTGTGATTGGTTTTCTTGCATTTTCACAGAATTTAGCGTTTCTAGGTTTATTCGAATTCTGGGGTTTGGAATTTGCAGTGGATATTTGTTGGAAGAATTAGGTTTAGAAGTGTCATTGGATTGAAAAGAAAACGCAACCAGATCTTGAGATGAGGAAGTGGCAGGGGTGGGGAGAAATTCTCGTTCATGTTGGAGAATCATGGAAAAAACCCGAACAATAGAGGGCATGGGGTCCATGATCATAACCTGAGAACGTACTTGGGAATAATCATCATTCAATCCTCTGAGAAACCGAATTACACAATCATCCTCCATTTCTTTATTCAATTTGGAAATCAAACCACACGAACAAGAAACGGAGCAAGTGCAGAGAAGAACACACCGATGCAATTCAAGTTCTTTCCATAAAATTTTTAAACGTGTGTAATATTCAGAAACGCTAAAATCACCTTGTTTGCAGTTCAAGATTTGATCTTAAAGATCAACCACCCGGAATTTGTCTAGATGAGAAAAGCGCTCCTTAAGATCGATCCATATATCGAGAGCAGTATCCATCCACATGACAAACTGTTTGACTGAAGCACTCATAGAGCGTGTGAGCCAAGCCATGACCATGCGATTGCAGCGACACCAGGCATCGTGGAGAGGATCACTAATAGGAGGGCATGGAAGACTGTCATTGACAAATCATTCTTTGTTCTTGGTTTCGAGAGCCACCATCATTTCTCTTTGCCATTGATGGAAGGTGTTTTCTATGAGGGGAGATGAAACAAGAACAAGGGCTGGGTTTTCACCCGGGTGGAGATATAAAGGGTTTGCCGGATTTAGAAGATGATCCGGAGGATTTTGGCTGGGTTGAGCCATGGTCGATCAAGAAGCAGAAAGAAAGAAAGCGGAAACGAAGAAGGATATTACCAAACTGATACCATGTTAGTTTATTGAAGATAACAGAGGGTAATGAGCATGGAAAGGACGTATAGCTTTCATTAATCAACTCACTCTTACAAAAGCAGAAACTTAGTTAATATAAAACTAAGTTCTGAAGAAAACGAAACAGAAAAGAAACGGTTTTAACAACCCATAACAGAAAGTCAGAGACTATACTCTAATAGTTGTAGAGCTTTATGTCATAATATAAGTCATTCTTATCTAGAATAATACTGTATTTTTAAAAAACAAAGTTCATTGGTTCTAACACTTCGTGACAGATGAGCTACATTATCTCTTATCACAAACATCATTTGATTTGTTTATTATGATAGAAAAATATATTTAACTTTGTTAGTCTATAACATTAAATATATCATAAACTATTTTTTACTTCTTAATGATAACATATACATTTTAATTTTTTTACAAATATAATTATTATTTATAATTCTTTTACTATCTCTCACCATTAGAATATAATTATTTTAATTTTTATCGACTATGAAATAGTTAAAATAAGGATTTCAACCTAACTATACTTCAAATAATATAAGACATTTACGTTTCATTGATGATATATTGAAGTAGAAAAAATAACTCAACATTAAATATATAAATTTTTAATAATCATTTAATGCATATTCTTTCTTATACGTATTTTGTTATAAGTTAAAATTACTATAAATAGAAATAAAATAAATACAAAACACATCTTAATACTAATACTAATAATAATAATTTATAATAAAATTTTCAATAATAGTAATAAAAGTTATATTTAAAATTGTATACGCTGATATTTCCTTCCATAGAAAAGTTTATTTTTATAACTAACTCATCTTCACACTTTAATCACCTTAAAAGTTTATAATTATACTGAGTTTCTCAAGAAGAATGGCACAAATATAAAACGAGTGTTACTCTGCAAAACGAAAGCAAATTACGAAGCCTAAAAGTCACTCACTCACTCCTAAGGTCCATTCAGTTCTAACACCAATGTGTCATTAAGCGTACTCCTTGCTCTTCCTTGCAGTAGCGGATCTTGCCCGATAATATTGGGGGAGCCAAAAAATGTACTCAAAATTTATATTTTTAATTATTGTTACTATACAATAAAACTTAATACATAATTTAATATAACCGTAATTACAAAATAAATCACACATATCTAAAATATTGTTTTTTCAGATTCTTGAATTCATCAATAATTAAATAAAAACTAAAATTTTTAGCTATTTCTTTTAATATAAATATGAAAACCTTTCTAAATAATTAATAGGAAATTTCTCATGTAACTCGTTGAACTTTAAGAAAAGGATCTTCTAATTGAATAATATGATCATTAGTATTATGTTTCAGAATATGTAAAAAATTGAATTAGTCTTGTTTTCATCTTCACATGTAACTTTTTTTTTATCACTTTAAAACAATGAATCTATTATCTTATTCTTCATTAATATTTATCACAACCTAATAAAAGATTGAGAGTTCCTAAAAATGATTAAAATCAAAAAATAAGTTATTACAATCTAATAAAAAAATGAGAATTCCTAAAAAAATCTATGATAATAAAGTCACCATTCAAAATCGGTTATGAAAAAACACATCATACATTACTTTTACTTCTATATTCATAAAAAATAAATATAAGACTCATGAGATAGAAGATAATGCTAACTATTAAACAAATATTTCAGAATGAAGTAAGATATGAGAATTTCCTTTTTTTCTTCAATTGTAAAAGAGAAAAAATAAAATTAAAAGAAAAAAAACAATAAATTTGTATCTAACTTTTTTTCAAAAGCGAAAAAAAAATGCGAGAATAAGAGATAAATCTAATATGTAAAAAAACTCAAAAAGATAATAAAAAAGATGTATCTTAATAAATATATTTAATTTTTATTATATTTGATTTATGTTTTATCATTTATTATTATTAAATTTTATACTTTATAAAAAATTAAAAAAATACCTAATTTAATAATATTTTTTTAATATAAACTATATATAATTTAAATTTTTTAAAAAACATTAAAATTTTCTAAATTACATATAATATAAAAAAATTAAAAAAAAAAAGGGAGGGGGTGCCATGGCCCCTCCCTGCCCCTCAAAACATCTGCCATTGCTTCCTTGGGATTTATGTCACCGTCTGGATGGTCGTTTTGTCGCCGCTAATGGAGGAGGAAGGAGGAGTGGGAGTATGTGTGTGTGCGCGCGCATGCGCGTGCTCGTGCATGCACGTGTGTGTGTGTGTGGGTAGATGGGTGTGTGTAGGAGTGTCAAAGTGAGTTAATCCGGCTCATACAAGTTGGCTTACAACGAGTTGAGCTAAACAAGGGCAAGCTCAACACCGGCTCACTTTTTGGTGGGCAAAAAATTTTGCATCCTGACCCAACCCACCACAAGTTGGTGAGTTAGTGGGTTAGCTTACTTACGAATATTTTTTTTTTGTAATTTATTTATATATTTATTGTATTACAATAGAGTGAATTGACTTAATTTATTTTTTATAATGGTGGAATCAAAGTATTCACCTAATTCAATTCTCGAAATATTAGAAATATTATTATAAAGATAATAGTTATAAAGATTAGTGTATTAATGTATATAACTTAACAAACAAATTAATTGAAGATTCAAAGTATTCAAATATTATTGAACAACATTCTAGCATTTAAAAAAATGAAATTGTGAACGTATATAATTAAAAGTAGTAAATAATTATAACAAAAAATTAAAAAAAATGTAAAAAAATGTTAGTGTATTAAGTGGGTCAACCCATCTTCAACTCGGTTTGAACCCATTTAACCTGTGAGTTAAGTGAGTCAGGTTCAGTCCGACCCACTTTTGAGAAAACTGAATTTTTCTCAACTCAATTCAAACCCATGGTGACCCGCATTGGCTCACAGGTTGAAATTCATTTTGACATCTCTATATCTCTATATAGTGCAGGTAGATGTGTACGTGTGTGTATGCGCGAGGGTGTGTGTGCAAGGGTGTGTGTTTGTGCGTGTATGTGTGTGCGCGTTCGTGCATGTGTGTAGATGAAGTGAAAGAATGGACAAAGAGGAAACAAATATAAGAGCATTAATAGATAAAATTTCTTTTCAAAAGTTTAACAATACACTCTTCCATTATTTTCATTCTAACATTTAAAAGACTATAAATTTATCCCGGTAGCTTTAGATAACATTTATTCACACTCTTATCACAAGAATTATTTTGATTTGTTTATTAATTATGATGAAAAATATAATTAACTTTGTTAATATATAACATTAATATTATCTTAAACTATTTTGTTCTTCTTAATGATAACAAATAAATTTTAATTTATTTATAAACATAATTACTATTTATAATTATTTTTCTATCTCTCATCATTAAAATTTCATTTTCTTTTAATTTTTATGGACTATATAATAGTTAAAACAAAGTTGTCTTTCTAACTGGAAAACCTTAATATACTTTAAATGATATAAGACATTTACATTTCACTGCTTATACATTAAAGTCGAAAAACTGACTCAACATTAAATATATAAATTTTAATAATCATTTAATGCATATTCTTTCTTATATGAGTCTTGTTATAAGTTAAAATTTACTAAAAATAGAAAATAAAAAACAAAACTGATCTTTAATATTAATATTAATACTAATAATAATAATAAATACTTTACAGTAAAGTTTTCAGTAATAATAAAAAAAAATACATTTAAAATAATATACGCTGAGATTTCGAAAAATAATTAATTTCAATAGTAAAGTTTTCAATAATAATAAAGTTTATTTTAATTAATTAATTCATCTTCACGCGTTAATCACCTTAACATTTTACAACTACATTGAATTTTTGAAGAATGAGACAAATATAAGAGCGTTAATCTGGAAAACTAAAACAAATTGCGAAGCTCAAAACTCACTCACTCCCAAGCCCATTCAATTCTAACACCAATGCATCACTACGCGTATTCCTTGCTCTTCCTTGGAATTTGCGCCACCGTCTGGATGGTCGTTTCGTCGGCGCCAACGGCGGAGGCAGGAGTGGTGGGAATGGAGATGGCGTGGATGCCGTTGGTGGAAGAGGAGTCGGAATTGGAGATGGACAGCGAGATCAACCGGCGCATTTTAGCGAGCAAAAGGTACATAAGCTACGGAGCGATGCGGAGAGACACTGTGCCGTGTTCTCGCAAAGGAAACTCTTATTACAATTGCCAGCCTGGCGCGCCGGCCAACCCTTACCAGCGAGGCTGCAGCGCCATTACCAGGTGCAGGCGCTAGCTCTATTTTCTCTCTCTTTTCTCTCAAGAGGAAAATTCATATGTTCATGCTTATTATGCACTTTTCCTCTTCAAATAATAATAATTATTCAGAGTCTCTCATTTCTTCTTTACAAACTTAGCTATGCGTTTTCATGTAAAACCGATTTATATTCTATACTACCAACGAAAGCTAATCTCTTATGATGATCAAAATTATTAAATGTTAATAATAATAAAAAAAAAGGTAACAAATGATTATTCATTTCACCGTATTATTTTAATTAAATACATATTTTTGAAATATTTAATTATTTATATATATATATATATATATATATATATATATATATATATATATATATATATATATATATATATATATATATATATATATATATATATATATATATATATATATATATATATTTCAGGTCAGTAGTGGTTTTCCTTCCCTTGCAACTTTCCTTTTTCTTTCTAATTTCAAATGTGCTCTTTCTTCAAGATTTCATATTCGTTTTACTGGCATACTTTGAATTTAATTTCATACCATAAAATAAATTTTAAAATGAAGATTGTTTAAAATAACATTGATGTAATTATATCAATAATGGATGTGAAGTTTACATCACTTAATTAATGTACACGTTGTTATACTCGAGATATTAACATTTACAATTTTTTAAATATGTTTTCCCCAGCAGTTTGAATAAACATTTTTCATAAAAAAAATTAAGAAAAAAGAAGAAAAATCAAATATACGTTTCATAAATTACAAACAGTTTTTCATACATAGATTAAAAATCAACTTTTAAAACCTTAATATAAGAAAACATTACAAATTATTCTATAAGCAAGTCAGTTTTAACTCATAAAAATATTTATTTTCTAGAAAACAATGCTTATAAATCTACAATATCCACAGATAATTTTCCTTATGGAATTTGATTCCACTAGCTTTAACCCATAATCAGCAATTAACTTTACTCTAATGAATGTAGATCTCTATGTTTTTTCCTTATAGCTTACTACATTTACTACATTAGGAGGACAATAAGTAAGTTATTTGAAGGCTTAGAGTGTTTTTCTATTGCTTTTATTATAATAGGAAAGTGAAATAAATAAGTAGGGCATTAAAGTTTTTCATAAGTTTCACATATGCTAAGAACTTTTAGCCTTATATATTTGGAACTTGTGATTGTATGTGAGTTGTCGAAATTTGACGTGTTGAATTCAAATTTAGATTCATTGTTTGGCTTTTGGTGCTATTCTTTTGTTTTTGTTATGTTTTTAAAATACAATCATTTTAACATTTTAAAAGTTTCCTTAATATATAAATTCCTTTAATGGTATAGTAATACAAAAAAAAATGATAAAATAATAGTGAGCCCACAATGTTTAATTTGTCTATTTTGGAAGAAAGAGAAAAGAATAAAAAATGTTAAATTAGTATTAATTTATGTACTTTATTTTATTTAATTATATATATTTATGTCATTCTCTATATTTGTTCTATTCTACATAATAAAAAACAGAAAAGGATAGAAAACAAATTTCTCTTCTTTTACTTTATCTTTTACTAAACAAATTAAAAATCTTTAACATTCAAATTGAATTTAAACTCTTGTTGGATTATCTTTGGGCTCAAGTGGCCCAATTTGAAATTCTGAGAAGGGAACTTTTATTTGTTCATCTTTCTCGTGATATTTTCTTTCTCTTTTTATTTTATTTTTTCCAAATATGTTTAGTGCATTCCAAAAATGAACTTTGATATTTTGAATCGGAAAATCTTTTCCATTTCAAAATATATGGCATCCCATGGTGAGTCTTGACCAATAACAAAATAATATATAATACACATACACTCAAAATTTGTAGTTATATATCATTATGATTGATAAAATAACACGTAATGTAATTTAATTATAACTATATAAAATAACATCAACTGAAGATATTGGCCTTATAGTTCTTTTAAATAAAAGCTAACGTTTTGAATTCATAATAAAAAAAAAGTAAAGTTTTCACCTTCTTTAATGTAAATAATTATATTATTTGTAAAGAAATTTATGTTATTTTATTTCACAATGTTATTCGATAATATTCACAGCAAAAGATAGTTATTGTATTATAAGTGTAGAAACATGAAGTATTAAAATTAGATCAAAAGAAAATTGTCTATAAGTTTTTTGATTATTGAAAAATAAATTTATACAATTCAAGCATGGTAGATAACTTATTTAAATTAAAATATGAAGGTTAGAACATTACAAATAATTGAATTTGAAATTTTAATTTAACTTTTTTTATTCAATAAAATCTAAATGATAAAATTTATTCACATTATTAAAAGCTCTCTATGTGTCTTCAGGACGTCTCAAGAGATTGAGAGTCCTAAATCAAACTTAAAAAATGAGGTCTTTTATTTAAAATATATTTTTTGAATTTTTTTTTATGTAAAATTATTTATTAAATTGTCATAATTAATTTCATTTAACATCTCTTTTTCAATAGATAATAAGGATAATTCGTTTAATCTTTCTTGGGATATTTTTTATCTTAAATAAGTTTTTATTATTTTTAGTTTCGAGAAACTCCTCTCGCGTGAAGCAACTAACATTGAAATTGTTAACATTATTCTATAAGCTACATATGCATTTGGAGAAGAATATATTCTTTTTATATAATTAAGAATATCAATTGGTTTATCATTTTCCACATGTATAATTTCCCTTAAGATATTTAATTCTGAAAATAAATCAAATCCATCAATATCCAACAAATTATCATGTTTTAAATAATTTTCAAGGTTTAAGCATTTTTCTTTAAAAAATGTATAATCTAGTGATTTTAATTTTTTAACACTAAATAAAAAACCAAAAATATCTTCAATATTTTAAATTGTTCAAATCTACTTTGAGATACGGTAATTACTTTATCTATAATATACAAAAAGTAATCAATTCTAAATGAATCTTGAAGAGATTTTACAATTTCATTATCAACATTTTCATCAAATTGTTTCTTTTTGCATCTCATACGTTTTTCACAAAACTTAGGTTCTATATTCATTTCAAAAACAATTTCTTTGGAAAAAATCAATGCATTTTCAAATCCATTTCTCTATACTTTTCAAAAAATGAAAGAAGACATTTTAATGTTCAATAGCTTCATCAATGCACATATCTTTTGATTGTAAATTCTTACTAACAGACTTAACTGCAAATAAAATGTCATACCAAATATTCATGCCTAACAAAAACTCATAGTTTTCTAGTTCATAAGTTGCTAAACAATTAGCTTCACTTTTTATTTTAGGATCATCACTAACTTCAACTAATTCAAATTAAGCATCTCCTATTTATGAAGTTTGAAATCTTACAACTTTCACACTTTCAATATGACTTTTCCAACATGTATATGACAATGATTTAAGAGTTAAGTTATATATATGGTATTGTAAAATTTTCCACCTTTTTGTAGAAGAAGAAAATAAAGTATATATACATTGTAACACACAAAAAAAGATGTAGCTTTTGGACAAGAGTTAGCCATATCACAAAGTACTAAGTTTAAATCATGACAGCCACACAAAGTATAAAATGATCTAGGATTAATATCAAGAAATTTTTTTTGCACACCCTGATGTTTTCTTTTCATATTAGATCCATTATCATATTCTTGTCCTCTAAGATCGTTAATATCAAGTTGAAGATTTTTTAATTCATCAACAATAACATCAAAAAGACTTTTTCCACTTGTATCATCCATCTACTTTTAAAATTTCTAAAAAGTACTCATTAATGTGTATAGGATTTGATGAAATATCTACGCACTGTAATACACAAGACATTTGCTCTTGATGACTTATATCTGGAGTGCAATCAAGTATGATTGAATAATATTTTGCATCCCTAATTTTTTTTTATAATTTTTGTTTTGATTTCACTTGCTAACAAATTTATCAACTCATTTTGTATATTATGCCTAAGGTAATGGTTGTGAATTTCATCATCTTTAATTCGACGAATATGTTCTTGCATAATTGGGTCAAATTCTGCAATCATTTCAATTAGACTTAAAAAAATTTCATTAGGTTCTTGATAAATCTTTTCATTGTTTTCACGGAAGACTAACTTATTTTACCAAGAGTTTTAACAACTGCAATAATTTTTAACAACACATTTCTCCAATGTTCTCTATCTCTATTTATTTGTTTTTGAACATATTTGTCTATTCTTTTATTTTTTTTCCAATCTCATTTACAAATCAATTCATTCATTCATTTTAGTAATATGCTCATTTGATATTTCATGTCTCTTCAACTTATTACTAAGATTTCTCCAATCATTACTACCTTCGTTAGCTAGTTTACTTGTACGTGAAACAACATTAAACAATTCACAACAAAAATAAAAGACTCTATCTAAATCTCTAGAATAAATTAGCCATCTTTTTTCGTATTTCTCTCCATTAGGAAAAGTTTGAATATAATTTGATGAAGAAAAGTGCCTAGAATGTATATCTTTAGGAAAATCTATATCAATGATTTTAATAGGACCTTTTTCTACCAATAAATCTCTCAAATTTGTATCAATATTCTTCCATTGGCTTGGATCATATTATTTTTGTCCAAAGTAGAATCATTATCTAGTCTCTTAATCTCATCCTCGTTGTCATGGGTTTGAGAATCAGAATTATCCCCATCACTAACTACTTCTCTTACTCTATAATTGCTTTCACCTATATCTATATTATTATTATCTTGTTCATTCAGAGTGCACCCACCTGTATTTTCTAATTTATTTTTTCTTTTCTATTTTTATAAATTTATTCATAACTCCTTTTTGTGATGTAATTAGTGCCTCAATTCTTCTCTTCTTTTAGATTTTTGAATAACCTGATTCAAATTTTCTAGTTGACATATTTATATATTTTTATATGAAATAAAAAAAATTATAAGATATAAAACACTACTACAGACAAGTATATAAAACAAATGAATTAAAACAATAAAACCTAGTTTTGGTTGTTAAGAAAGTAAACTTGATAGTAGACTTGTAGTATCTTTGAAGTCTCAAGTCTTTTTCTCCTTCTGAAGTCTCAACTTTTATCACAAACTTGTAAGTTTATTTTAAGATTAATCATTAATAAAAATAATTCAAAAAATATTGTTCTTCTCAACTCGATAGTAAGTGAGCAAGATATATAAAAAACTCTCGAAACCTATAAATCGAAAAGTACTGAAAAACAAAATTGAGCAAAAGAAACACATCTATAATTCTAATACAAATCCAAAACAAAATAAAAATAACAATAACACAAATAGAAAGCAAAAACATACTAACCAAAGATGAGGATGAAAAAATTAATACACACAAACAATATGAGATTCAAGAAATTTAATATGGTAAAACCCCTAAAAAAGTGACTCTTAGAAGGGAAGAGAGTAAGGAAAGGCAAGAGAAGTCACAACGATATAAAAGAAGAAAATAAAATACAAAATGATTGTAAGAGAATAAAAATATCTACTCATTCTCTTTTTCATAAACAAAATTATAATTTACTAAAAAAAAATTTAACTTATTAATTATCATTTTTAATACTAATAAAAATTATCAGACAATAATAATTTAATTAAATTTTATTTCAAACATAACCTTATAATTAATTTAATAGAACTATATTAGTAATAAAATAGTTTTTTGGGACTTTTTTTTCTTAAACATAATTTTATAATTAATTTAATAGAGGTGTATGGTAGTACTAAAAAAAATTTTGAGACCTTTTTTTCTTAAACATAATTATATTATTAATTTAATTGAAAAATATTAGTAATAAAAGAAAATTGAGACTTTTTTTGTTAGAGATCTAAAGCGAATGTTTTACTCGCTTTATCTTTGAGTCAACCCTTTGTGTTCTAGTAACTAAATATTACTCAAAGTTAACTATTTCATTATTTGTTTACTAAATTTGTCATTTATTTTGCAAAACTCATCACATGTAATGAAACATATGTGCAGTGTCCTAGTAACTAAAATATTACTCAAAGTTAACTATTTCATTATTTGTTTACTAAATTTGTCATTTATTTTGCAAAACTCATCACATGTAATGAAACATATGTGCACTTTAAAATACTGATATGATTTTTTTTAGGTTAAAATACCTTTTTGGTCCCAATTTTCGTCAAGTTTTTTCAAATAAGTCCTAATTTTGGTTTTGTGTTCAAATAGGTCCTAATTTTCGTCAATTTTGTTCAATTGGTTCCTTTTATGCTAACACCGTTTAAATTATTAACGGCCATGAACAGTGACTGCCACGTGTCATTTCGTGGTTTTTTTGAATTTTTTTTATTTTTTTTGAATTTTTTGAATTTTTTTTGAATTTTTTTTTAAATTTTGTTAATTTTTTTAAATGTACACGTGTCAACCTAGGAGTGTGTCACGTGTCACTTCGTGGTTTTTTTGAATTTTTTTAAAAAAATTTTAAAATTTTTTAAAATTTTTTTTAAATGTCCACGTGTCAACCCAGTAGCGTGTCACGTGTCAAAGTCAATATTCTAAATTCAATTTGGTCCCTATATTTGTTATTTTTGTTCAATTAGGTCCCAATTTTTGTTAACATTAACCAATTTGG
>Ga0214542_1011233_pt1 | contig 12400 bp, 5 predicted proteins | sample CNSS1metaG_FD_160096 | JGI IMG/M metagenome (GOLD analysis project Ga0214542, IMG submission 160096) | Root nodule microbial communities from cowpea collected in UCLA plant growth center, Los Angeles, California, USA - CNSS1 | ecosystem: Host-associated > Plants > Roots > Nodule | place: USA...
TCAAACAATATAAATAATTTAAATACTATCATGAAATGCGCTTGAAATGTCAGATAAACTTAACAAAATTTGGTTAAAAGGACTAAATTCACGCATTTTGGAAGATGAAGGACTAAATTGGTCAAAAATTTTGATGAGGGACTAAATCCAAATTTCGCTCAAACTGAGGGACCAAAAACATATTTAACCCATAATAAATTCAATTAAAATTTATTTTAAACCATTGTGTTCCATGATTAGTGGGTCTTGATTTTGATTTTCACAATTTCTTGTCTTGTTAGCTGGTTTAATTTCTCTGTCTCTTACCAATGAAACCGAGCCTCTATCGGGAATCGTATGTATAATAAATTATTATAATTTGAATGATCATTTCCGTTAAACACAAAAGTATCCAAATATCGAATATATTAATTGTTTGAAAGTTAAAAGTACAATCACAGAAACCAATAATGACCGGTGATTTCAGTTTTAACGTGTTCATACATAACCTCTTGAATTTCCTATATATATTTATATACCTGCCTATATATTTATATAAAAATAAGTGCCATAAGATAAGTATCAAATTTTCTTAATATAATATTTTTTAAAAATTAATTAAATAATATTGTGTTTATTAAATACTAATACTAAATTAAATTAAACATTGAAAGGCAAGTACAAAACAAAAATTATATAAAATACTAAGGGAGTGCAGTATTTTTGTTTCTCTACATTTCACTTTTATAAAAAAAAAATATTAATAAAATGGGAAGGATGATGTTAAAAAATAAAGAATTAAATAAGAGGATGCAAGGAAGTAAATGACTTTAAGATGTTGGTGTAGAAACTTTGTTTACGAGACAATCTTGAAGCCAAAATTTCATTATTTCGGTTTAACAAAGTTCAGTTGTCATAGTGTTAAGATCGATGAATTTGAAGATAATAGATGGGTTTGATAAAAGTTTCACAAAATTAGTTGTTTTGTTGAATGAAATATTTTTAGATGGAAATAATTACATACTCATAATTATGAAGCAAAGAAAATTCTTTGTTTGACAGGAATGAAGTATAAAATGATACCTCGAAGTCTTAATGGTTGCATAATATACATGAAATAATTTAAGGGGTTGAAAAAATGTCTAAAGCATGGGTTATCACAATAGAAGGAGAAAGACAACATTGAAGATAATCAAGAGATAGAAAATGATGACCCCTTTATGAAAGTTGGTTAGTACCTTCCAATCATACTCATACTTAAGTCATTAGTGTAGAAAAACCTTTTTATACCAGTTATTTTTTTTATACTAGTTCTAGTTTTGGACCTGTATAAAAACAAGTGGTATAGAAAGTTTTCATTTTTCTACACATGTTATGGAACTGATATAGAAAATCTACATTCTATACCAATTCTAAACCCGGTATATAGAAACTCCACATGGAAAAGGAAAATTTTGAAGCCCCTCCATTGTGAAACTCAAACTTTGAAGAGACTTTGTTGTTTATCCTCAACCTTGCAACTTGTCCTATGGCTACGTACAGAATATCCCACGCATCATTTATAGCCTTCTGTCACTAAAACTACCACTTCGACTAGACCAACTTCTAATTCTAGTTAGTATAGATTGAATCATCCTAACCAAACCCTAAGCCATCATTTTATGACTTTACAAAAACCCAAGAAAAAAATGTCAATTTACCAAAAAATAAAAAATAACCAACCAAAACACTGAGACGCCGAGTTAGAGCTGACACTGGTGAGATACCTCTACAACCTTTTGCATTCCTCGCTCGAACGTTCTCTTTCATTACACCTTGGGAACAAGCTTTGTTCTTTAACGCTAATTCCCACTCTCCTCTAGGACCTCCTCCTCAACGCTTCTCCTCTGACTCCTCCTTTCGCTCCACCGTCGTCAACGAACTCTGCACCACACTCGAGGGTGACTCTACTTGCTAGATCTAATTCTTACTTTCACTATCTCCTCAATTACAAAGGCTTCCTAGCCTGCCAGATCTAAATCCTTATTCAAATATAGGGATTGAAATGCTTCATCCATATGGGAGAGTGAAGGAGTGAAGCAAAGGTTCGAAGAAGGAAACAGGTTTGAGAAAAGAAAAGAAAAAAAGTGGTATGACATAGTTGAGGAAGAACGAGGGTAATGAAGGAGAACGATGAAGGTGAAGTTGTTGGTTGAGAAAGATTTAATAATGATCCAATTGTGTGTGTGCAAAGTTTGACCCACACTACAAATGAAAAGAACAAAGTACAAAAATTACACTGGTTATAGTGAGCAATATATAGGTATAGAAAGTGATCTATCTTATTACCATTTTGCCATCGCCTAACTTTTTATATTGGATCTAGGTCTAACAACGTATGGAAAGTTTTACAATATTTACAGTTATGTCACCACCTTACTTTTTATACTTGGTGGGTTAGAATCGACATAATAAGTTGTAATAAAAAGAGTTGTTTGCACTAATGAGTAATTTTTTGTGAACCCAAAAGACGTAGCCTATAATCACATATAGGCTATGATTTTACCCAAAATCATGTTTTTTTTTGTTTAATTTATTTCTCCTTCAACTTTTGAGCTATGGTTATCTATTTCAACTGTAGACTATGATTATTGTTACGGGATTGATAAGTGTACCAAATCACACAAGTAATAAAGTATACACTTCAAGTATCGTTTCCCTAAAGGCTTATGAAACATTTGATAACTCTTGCAATTCATAACTCAATTAGATCACAAATTTCACAAAAACAAAAATAAAACTCTTTTTGTATTTTTATCAAACATATGCTGTGCAACAATTTATGATATATGTTTCACTTGGATTAGGTTTCATGATTCAATTCAAAGAAAAAACACCAAAAAATATACTTCTAATTTCTTCTTTAGCATTCATACATTTTGTAACAAGTCGTAATGTCTTACCAACAAATCTAAACTTAAATAATAAAATCCCTATGTCTAGTAATTTTTTTATAAGTTTGTATTAATGATCAAGATTCTGATGTTATAAATGAATAAATGTTTCACATTTATGTCTAGCATGTGAAATATATTAATTGTTCTATCGTAATCAAGTTTTCTAAACTATCTTTTAATTAACATGTACTCCCACATATGCAATCAATCTAGAATATGCCATTAAAACAATAATATAACACAAGAGTGGTGAAAAACAAATATTGAGTAGTGAAATTTTAAAAATACACTACACTCAATTCCTGTGAATAATGGAGTTAGCTATTTCTTAACATTATGAATAGTAGAAAAATGATAAAGATGAATGCTTCCAACATTTACAATGTCAAATTCCTTTTTCCTAAAAGTTTTATTTTCCCCTCTCTCTCCGAAAGGAATTTCCCCTAAAGGATTTTTTCAATATTCCTTTTAACTTTATGAAGCCTTCCAATTAAAGACTTTCATAATTAGATTGAGCCTGAAATTTGTATTGATTTTATAATTGAATAACCAACTTTATTAATATTTCTACTTCCTAATAACTTTGATAATTAAATTTTGTTTATATTATTCTTAATTTCTTTGATATTGTGACTTATGTGCAAAATATTAAATATGTAAAATAATTATTTTTCCAATTTTATTAAATACAACCTAAAATATCTAAAATGATAATAATAAAAGATAAAAATAAACAAAAGTTAAAACATGATAATACTAATTATCAGTTTCTTATAAAAATCATAGCCTATTCCTCTCTTCTTGAAAATGACTATAAATTTAGTTATCTAATGGAATCGTAATCTATTATGTACAATTTCCAACTATAGCCTATAATCCACCTTTTTTATTACGGAGTTCATTAACCGTAATTTAACATAAAAGATAACTATAGTCATTTTTCTTGTTTGTACTAGTGATGCAACCTACAAAGTTTCTCTTTAAACGCTGTTTAAGAATGATTTTCCAAATGAGCCTCACATGCATGCATACCGTGAAAAACCTTTTACTAATTATGTTATAAATTGTTTTTAGATAAAGAGAATGAAACATCGTAGTATATCTTTCACTATTGTGAAGTAATATTTTCTCTACAAGAAAGAACATATATTCTGATAGAGTGTAAATCTTGTAATCAAAACAAGTTTATTGCAATATAGCTTAGAAAAGATTTTATGTACTTTGTTAAGAGAGACTTTGTGTACTCATATTTAAACTCAATAAAAGTTTTACCAGATAACTTGAAGAGACTCTGTAACTTTAAAAAAATGTCATATAGTCAGATATGCAAGAACGACTTTATGTTTGCTTCTGTATTGCATGACAAACTTATTGTGTCTCCTTCTCTGTGGAATCATATAATTGATATGGAGAATTTTTCATGTTGGGCCTTCTTATAATAGATACAGATGATTCTATAAACTGATTCAAACAGATGATGGAAAATGTGTGGTTTCTACGCTATGAAATGTTGCTTCTTATCATTCCACCATCAAAATCATTGATATATGTTATGGAGATTATTTACACAGCTTTAAACTGACGGAGAAGATTGTGTTTTGCTCCATTGTCTTTTACAATAAATGCACATCAGAAACACTTGTCGATGGGCCTTTCTTTCGTTGCTTGTATGTAAACAGAATAAAATAAAAAGGATTGCGAATGTTTCAAATTCAAATTTTGATTAAGTACATTATTTATCATAGCCCAATAATTGTATTACAAGTTGCAAATGACACGTTCTTCGTTTTCCGTTTCTTTTAAATAAAATAGGGACACAATTTTTACTCTGTGGGTTTCGCAAACGTATTTGATTATAATATATCATTATTGTAATTCTTTTTACAATGAAAACTCACGGATATCAGATATGACAAGTATCCAATACGTTGATACGTTTATTTTAAAAATAATAAGATACAATATGTTATATATGCATACTAAAATATGTATAATAATTCTTAAAAATATGATAAATATATGATTGTTATAATACAAATCCAAATTAAAAAAATTATAAATTACTATCACCATAAAAGTATTATTGCTTTACAAATTAGATACTTCATAGATAAATATAGATTAAATATCCTAAAATATTGGACACATATATGTGTTGGACACGGATGTCTGACGCGCTGAATACCCATTAAGAATTATTCTAAACACAACTTTTAAATTATAACAAAAACCATCACTATTGTTTTCATTACTAAAAACTTTCATTTTACATGAAATTTTTCTTGCAAATTTGTTAAAAAATTTTGTAAGAAAAGACTTTTTTTCTACTATTTTTTCTAAAAATTAATTGGCAGATAATTCTTTTATGGATAATTATTTCTTACAAAATTGTAAAATTCATAAGTATCTTTTTACAAAATTGATTTTGAAAAGTATTTTATACAAATATTCTACAAAAAAATTGACAGTAATTTTCTACAATTTTTTATAACAAAATTTAAAAGTATTATTTACGAAAAAAAATTTAAAACAAAATTGACAAAAAATATGATTTTTTTAATAATGATTACGCATTTCATAAATGGATATAAATGTGTAAAACATATCTAATATATATATATATATATATATATATATATATATATATATATATATATATTCTACTAACATTCTTTATAAACAGAAATTGTTTTTATAAACAAAATTTTCCAATGCTACTTTCCCAAAATTTTCCTTCTATTATTTCTTTGTCACGTCGCTTTTCCGTAAAATGAACAGGAATAATGTATTATGAAAATCATTCCAATTTCGACCAATTTACTTTGCTTTTCAGTTTTTGATAAAAATCTTATTTTAGTTCAATTATTTATTGGAAGAAGGAGTTGATACATTAAAAAAACAAGTTGCACGCCGTACTTGAACAAGAATATAATAATAAAAATAACAACTCAACAGCATGATGTGAAATTTCAAAGTGCCTTTTCTCTGTGTTTGTTTATATATATATATATGTGTCTCCCTAGGCAATGGTGGCAACACAACCTATTGTTTTATTCAGATAATCAGAAATCTGTGTCTGAGTTCCTTTCTCTTTCAGCAATAGGTTGTTGTGGTAGTCGAGACCCTGCTAAGATTTTGTGTTAGCATGATGAGAATAACGGGGTTGAGAGCAGTTTTTATATGGTGCATATGGTTAGGGTTGATACAGTTTTCAGTTGGAGGAAGGGTGAGACACTACAAGTTTGATGTGGAGTACATGATCAGAAAACCAGATTGCTTGAAACACGTTGTGATGGGAATCAACGGCAAGTTTCCAGGGCCAACCATTAGGGCTGAAGTTGGTGACACTCTTAACATTTCTCTCACCAACAAGCTCTTCACCGAGGGAACTGTTATTCACTGGCATGGAATCAGACAGGTTTTTTTTTTTTTTTTTTTTTACTGTGTTTTATGTATGATAGTGTCAACAAATGTGAAACATAATTGTTGATGTTGGTTTTGCTGTTTGTTATGAAGGTTGAAACTCCCTGGGCCGATGGAACTGCTGGCATTTCACAGTGTGCCATAAATCCAGGAGAAACTTTTAACTACAGTTTTAAAGTTGACAGGGTAATTACATTTCTGCCCTCTTTATGTTCTTTTTCAATCTTTTGGGAGACACAAACGAGGCTTCCAGTCATATATAAGTTAAGTTGGACGAACTATTTTAAGTGAAGAAAGTTTTCACTTCAAATTTTCTTGGAGTAATATGGTAATAACTGTTTGTGTTATTAAGTAAAGTTTTTGATTTTCTAGACCTAAAAAATCGTGTAGTTTGGTGGAAAAACTCCCCCAAAATAATAAATTAATTATGAGAAAGGGGGTGGGATATTTTATAAAAAATTTAAAATAAAAAATTAGAAGTGGCGTTAGGATTTTTGAGGTAGAAATATTCAATAAAGAATCTCTACTCAGTTTTAACTTGTGTGAGAATGGAGATCCTATAATGCTTGCCACTTGGATCAAGCATTTGTGATTTCCTCTCTCATTTCTATAGAAAAATACATGTATATTTTACTCCAAAGTTCTGTTTGGTTCAAAGACAAGAGAGTAAGAAGGGAGAAAATGTTTTGAACTTTAATCTGAAAAGAGATTTAAAATTATTCAAAAAGTTGTCCTTTTTTTTTCTTGCTTTTCAAATGTTTCTTAAATAATAAAAAATGTACATCTCTTTCAATCTAAAATATTAATTAGACTAAAGTATTATTCGTTTTGTCTCTGGTAGGGTCTTCACATGGTTGTTCTTGAAAAGCAGTTGTGAGTTAAGCGAGAAGAATTTTAAAAATTATCTTGCACTAGATTTTGAAATAGTATGAAACATTATGAGGGGCATTTTGTTTGTGTGGTTGATTCATGGTATTTTGTTTTGGTTTGAGCTTTATGCAAAGAAGAAGATGGGTGTGTGTTTGTAATGATGAATTGGTGGTGTTAATTATACGGTGCAGCCTGGAACATACTTCTACCATGGACACTATGGTATGCAAAGATCTGCAGGGTTGTATGGGTCACTGATAGTAGATTTGCCAAGGGGACAAAACGAACCGTTTCACTATGATGATGAGTTCAACCTTCTTCTAAGTGATTTCTGGCACACCAGCTCACATGAACAAGAAGTTGGTCTCTCTTCCCTACCATTCGAATGGATTGGTGAACCTCAGGTAATTAATTAATTAATTAATTAATAACTTCATTAAATTAACCTAATATGTTGGTAATCATTTATTATTATAAAGTACCATTTTATTCTATGATAAAGAAATAAAAAAAGTTAATGATTTGAGATATAAAGACAGAAATTCCAGATAGAAATCATATCAGAGTCCATAAAGTAACCTAGAAAAACATGCACCTCTGCTCCATCTGAACAAAGTATTGGACTTTTATATTAGGGCACCACTGAATTCTTCTCTCACATTTTTCTTGCTTTTCTTTTACCCTTTTTAATCTAACCCTCTGTATCATTAAAGTGAAACATGAATAGAAGGAGAGACACTCTTTTCTGAAATTTCAACCAAGTACAACAATTTCAATAATTGTGATATTCAAATAATAAATAATTATAACTCAAACTTGTTGTCATAAATTATTACACTTTTGACATTTTTAAGTGATTTATACTAAATCTGTAAAAAGAAGAGTATGCATGTGTCTTTTCGGATCCAATCAAAATCAGTATTTCTTTATTGTTTTTATATAAAAATAAAACTTTAAAATTTCAAATAAATCAGGTTTTGGAAAGCTCACCTTAGTTTAAGAAACCATTTACACAAAGATACTTGCAAATCACTTTAAAACATTCGTCGATCTTTGATACATTTGCTCGTCCTCTCAAACTTCCAAACCTTGTATCTGTTTTAAGAATATGTCTGCTCATTCTATCTTATTGTAGAAATATATGTTTGTCAGAATTAAATTTATTCAATTATTTTTATTTATTCTCAAAAATTAATAAAAAATTAAAATATAATTTTATCTTTTTATTTTCTTACACTTTACTAACTTTTTTTGAGCATTTCAGACTTTGTTGATCAATGGAAGGGGACAGTTCAATTGTTCTCTGGCAGCTAAATTCATAAACACGACTTTACCAGAGTGCAAATTTAAAGGTGGTGAAGAATGTGCCCCTCAAATTCTTCACGTGGAGCCAAACAAGACCTACAGACTCAGAATTGCCAGCACCACTGCCTTAGCTTCACTCAACTTAGCCATTTCGGTGAGTTCCATTTTACCCTATATTTTTTTTTTTTCATTCATAAGAAAAATTTCAATCTGAATAATAAAATATTTACCGCAACTCACTAATCAGTTACACTCCTTATTATGATCACAGATATAAAGAAAACTTCTAAGAAAAAAATTATTTATTTATACATAAGCTATTTGTAAAAGTTCTCTTAATGTTTATATTTTAACTATTAATAAGTTAATTCTAATCTAGGAAGAAGTTTATTTTATTTTCTTTATATTTATGATTTTTGTTGGATCCCACCACTTTTGTCTTTAAGCACGCCTTTGTAAAGGTTTCATCATTCTCGTACGTGCATTATTGACCATTAGCTGTATGATGTGCTTAGCATGAGATATTCTTGTTTTTCATTTTGGTATTGTCCACAGTTTCCACTTAAACAAAAGAGAAACCAATTCAAGAAACCCCAAGTGATTCCATCAAATCAGTTAGTACGCAATTGATTATTTTTTAACATTAAAGAGTTCACTAATATGTCAAGAAAGTTGGAAAAGTATGTAAAAAAATAGTAAAGAAAGAAGTTTCAATGATAAAAAAATTGCTTTGTAGACGTGGAAAACATACAGTAAAGGAAAAGAGCGTTTCAGCCATCTATTATTTATATAAAACATAAAGGACATATAAAATTTAATAAAGTATAGTTGCACCGCTCTCTTATTTATTTTAATTATATACCAAATTTTAAAATGGATACAGTTTATGTAAATCCTCAAATATTTGAAGTAGTATTATTAGTAAAAAAACAAAAGAAAAATAAAATAAAATTGTTCTGTCTTAAAGTACTATAAAAGAATCAAACCAGAACCGTAATTTTGAAGGAAAATATAATAAACATGTGCAGAAAGAGTAAAGAGAAAGATAGTGTTACAGAGTAGAGGCAATTATTTGTGCTTCAAATAATGCAGTGTGTTGGAAATTAGAAGCTGATATATGAGCGAGTGGGGCTCACTGAGTTGTGAAACACCGAAACATTCTGGATAAAGACCATGATGTAATACTTAGAAAATACTAGGAAAAGGATAAAAGGAAAAAATTATATATATCAGTGAGATTCCATGGGTTTGGTTTGTGGGGACCTGGCACGTCGTGAAAGTTATGGCCACTGATTTGGAGTAGGTACTCAATAATATCATCGCATTTGGGTAACTAATTTACATAATTGAGTTCTGATTTTAATATACACTTCTAATTTTAGGGTGTACAAACAGATAGAACAACGAGTCAAATGACAAAAAATTAAAAAATACTATGCAACGAGTGATGAGAAAAAAAGAGAGTTAACGTTTCTTTAATTTTAGGGTGAATTGGTTACTTCAAAACAAAGATAAGAAAAGTGAGTAAATCTAAAAAGAAAAAACAAAAGATATTGGAAATGATATGATGGATACAGTAGGAATGACATGAAAGCGAAACAAGAAGAAAAAAGTACCTGTATATTTATAATAGTTCCAAGTGATGTCATGAAAATTTATAATAAAAAAGTAATGGTTTTAACATATGAAATAATTTTTCGTATTTTTTTTCTTATTTCTCTCTCTTAAAACTACTTTTATAAATTTTGTTCAAATAAAACTTTTTTCAGATAAAAGTATTAAATTGAAAGTGTACTTGGTTCAACCTGTCTCAATATTCTAGGCAAATTAGGTATCGGTGAAACAATCTCACTTTCATGATTGAACTGTACTGTAAGAAATGGTACAACTATAGATTCATCTTCATGTGTATCAACATACATTATCATGTAACATTTGTCTTTTCCTTTTGTTTATGTTGCAGAATCACAAACTTATTGTGGTGGAAGCTGATGGAAACTATGTTACACCATTTGTGGTTGATGATATAGATATTTACTCCGGTGAAAGCTATTCACTGCTCTTTCACACGGATCAAGATCCAAAGAAAAACTATTGGGTTTCGATTGGAGTCAGAGGAAGAAAACCCAACACCCCACAAGGCTTAACCATTCTGAACTATAAGACAATTTCTGCTTCGGTTTTTCCAAGTTCTCCACCACCCATCACACCCCTTTGGAATGATTTTGAACGTAGCAAAGCATTCACTAAGAAAATCATTGCGAAGATGGGAACCCCACAACCTCCAAAACGTTCTGATCGTACAATTTTCCTTCTCAACACCCAAAATCGCGTTGATGGGTTCACCAAATGGTCCATTAACAATGTGTCCCTAACTCTGCCCCCAACCCCTTACTTGGGTTCCATCAAGTTCAAACTAAACGATGCTTTTGATCAAACACCTCCACCTGTGACTTTCCCTCAAGACTATGACATTTTCAACCCTCCTGTCAACCCTAACTCAACCATCGGCAATGGGGTTTACAGGTTCAACCTCGGTGAGGTTGTTGATGTGATACTGCAAAATGCAAACCAATTGAGTGGGAATGGTAGTGAGATTCACCCTTGGCACTTGCATGGACATGACTTTTGGGTTTTGGGGTATGGAGAAGGGAAATTCAAACATGGTGATGAGAAGAAGTTCAACTTAACACATGCACCTTTGAGGAACACTGCTGTAATATTCCCTTATGGTTGGACTGCGTTGAGGTTTAAGGCAGATAACCCAGGAGTTTGGGCCTTCCATTGCCACATTGAACCACATTTGCACATGGGAATGGGTGTCATTTTTGCTGAGGCTGTTCACAAAGTTCGAGAAATTCCAAGGGAAGCATTAACTTGTGGGCTTACTGGGAAGAAACTAGTAGAAAATGGACGCCACTGAAACTAGTCAATGAGTCACACTACTTGTGCTTAAATGTTATATCTAATGTGCTAAGAAATGTTTATTTGAATGATGCATTAATAACATGTTTTAATTCAACATTTAATTCAATATGTTAAGCTTTATTAAAATACTAGTATTTTGATTCGTTTCATTATTGATTATAAATTATAAATTATAAATGTGTAACAAAATGTTTTAAGAATTTAATGAAGTATAAATTAATATGTAAAATGTTAAACTTAGATAATGATATTATTGACATGATAATAATAACAAATTTTATTCCAATAAAATGAGATATTACTTTCAATCAAATATTTTGTTATTAGTATATTATATTAGGAAGCACACATAATTTTTGTTCGCAATTGAAGTCATATTCAGGAAGTGTCAAAAAAGATATGTCATATAACCAAGTTAAATAAACATAAGTCATGAAATACACCATTTTGAACAACATTATAGAATTATGCTTAATCTAATCACAACAACAACCATTAACAAACACTTTAATATTTGGTTCGATAAAATCATTGTCTGCTTAAAAGACAACAATATCACCTTCTTTTAACTCATTTTCAGAACAAAATACCCTCCAACCTTGACCTATCTTTGTTGAACTTCTATTTTTATTCGATATTAGGATTTTGCAATTGACTATAGTTTTAGGCCCTATAAGAAATACATCTTGTACATTCTCGTCCTAAATGAAGTTGGCAAACTTTGATGGCAAGTCTTATATGATTCAAATGTTATTGGTAGTGCATTAATTATTTTCATTTAATTAGATGTAAATTAATATTAAATAATACTTGAAATGATAAAAAGAATTCATAAGGCATATACCAAGTGACTTGCTTTGCTTTGATACTTTGTCAATTTGACTGAAAATATAGATCTTGTTTCTTGATGACTGATACGACACATAAATGTTGACAAACTCCTTGGTGTACAACCACCT
>Ga0214542_1011244_pt1 | contig 12387 bp, 5 predicted proteins | sample CNSS1metaG_FD_160096 | JGI IMG/M metagenome (GOLD analysis project Ga0214542, IMG submission 160096) | Root nodule microbial communities from cowpea collected in UCLA plant growth center, Los Angeles, California, USA - CNSS1 | ecosystem: Host-associated > Plants > Roots > Nodule | place: USA...
TACCCTTAATTATATATTTGTTTCCTTTTGTGTGATTCCTTCCAATAGTCTCCAAATTGTTTATAAGACACACATTTGATAATTTTTTAATATTTTTATTTTTTGTTTATTTTCATCATGTAGAATATTATTTCGATAAGTTTTATCTAATTATTTTATTTTTTTAACTCATTACAATATTACTTTAATTTTTTCACTATAATTGTATAAATAATTTTTATTTACTACAATATAAAAATTTAATGTAACTGCCATGAATATTTTTTTACCACCATTCAACATATATTGTGGTTCAAAAGGTACAAGATCTATTTTAAAATTTTATTATTATGTTTATTATTTGTTCTTTGCGTCATTTTGATCAAGTGATGTATTATAACTTTTATTAGTGTATAAAATATAGATTCATTATAATTTAAAAAATTGAAGTAAAAAAACATTTAAAATATATTTTAATTTAAATATTTTTTTCCTTTTATATTTTTTTAAAAATATTTTTTCCTTCTATAGTTTTTTTAAAAAATATTTTTAAAGTTTATCAACTAGGTTTCATTAGTTTGCAAATTTAATAAATGTTTTGGTTCTCATTAAATTTTATTTGGTATTCTAATCTAAAATATAAACAATTATAATTTATTTCAAAGTATTTGATATCAAAGAAACAACCATACTCCTAATATTGAATATTTGATAATATTATGTTTCCTTTATTGTAATTTTCATTATTTTATAAAAATTAGTTAAAATTAATATTAAAGTAGTAAGAAAACGGATACGGATATGGGTACTAGATTATACCCGTTACCCGATGGGGATGAGACAAAAGTTTGATACCCGTTGAGTTTAGGTATGGGAATGGGAATGGTATTTTTTTCCGGAGATGGGTATGAGTATGGGAATGTAATTAAAATTGGAAACATTAGTTACTTTATTATATTGATCGTATAAAATTTATGTAATCTTTTTCCTAATGGTTAACTTATTCAGATATAATTATTTTCATAATGCGTGTTGGACTTTCACAAACCACCATGACCTCCACTCAACGCTTCCTAGAGTAATATCTCAACCTTACAACGGCCTCACAAACCACCGTTTCCATGAAGAAGACCGGTTTCAAATAAAAATCACAAGGGAAAAATTGTAATTCCAAAATCACGAGGGAAAAATGTAATTCCAAAATATATATTTTTATCTAAATTTAATGTTTTAGCTTTCCTATTAATCTATATTCATCAACTTTAAATATTTTTATCTCAAACTTTATTAATTAATGAATATAATTCTCATAATCAAATAATATTTGTTACATCAGCAAATTTGTTTGGTGTTGAATAATATATTTAGTTATTCATATATTAAAATTTGTGACCGAAATAAAATTTAATTCCAAGTTATAATTAAGAAACTAAAATTATATTTAACATTTTTCGCTTTTATTTGATTTAAAATTTCAGCATTTATTTTTCTAAAAACAATTTTAATGTTTTTTATTATTTATAATTAGTGTATGTGAAGTTTTTTGTATTAATTTGCTCTTTTGGTCTCTTCCAAAATTAATATACACAGTAGAGATATTCGAATGACTAAAAATAATCAATCTTCTAAATTCCTTCCTTCTCTTGGAAGCAGCCTAAGAGGAAAAGGAAAGGAAGATATCATCCTCTTCGTGCAACCATCAATGCTTCCTCACATGTTTATTTAAACTCATTTTATAGTTGTACCAAAATAGATATTTGTACCTAAAATATTAATCTTATAAAATTCGAAACAAACAGACTCAATAACTTCAGGAGGTGAGCGTTTTTTGTCCTTACTCATATTTTCCGTGCAAGTATGATCTGGCAGATGCAAATGCCACACATTTACCGATAAACTCTCAGGTTGACAGATAACCTAGTAGGCCATGTGAGCACAGTGATGTTCAGTGTTTTGTCTTTAGTCATATTTTCCGTACACGTATAGTCTAGCAGATGCAAATCCCACATATTTACCGATAAACTTTCTGTGTCTACAGGTTGACGGATAATTGGGAGACCTGGTAAGGTGAGTATGTGATGTTTGGGCATCAGAATAAAATATTTTATAAAATTTAAATAATATATTCAAAAAATTTATATATTTAATTATTATTATTATTTTAATTAAATTATATATAATTTAGTATTAAAATATTTTTATATATTTTTAAAAATTATTTTAGTAATATTTGATATGGAAATTATTTTAGATAAATTTTTTAATTTCATTTTACTTTTATGATTTTCTATAATTTTTTAAATAATGGTGACGACTTGAAAATTTTATTTTCAAATATTCTTTTTGTTTGTCGACTCGATTTAATTGCGACACTGGTCTAATCGATAAAAATATTTTGTTTTAAGCAAGTAATGGTGATAGCAAAAACAAAAAAAATAAACATGGCAGACGTGTCCCACATTAACTCGCAACCTCTTTCATAATTCAAATCCACACATTATCTTAACCTTTTCTTTTTGTCAATTCTTCCTTCTCTGATAGCCACAAGACTCATGAGTTTCAAGCCAAATGTCTCTCACCAATATTACTTTGACAAGTAAACCACACTATTTATCAAACTAAAGACTCATATTTTAATATAACTATAATGTTTTGAAAAACAAAAATAAGTTTTGTATTCTTACAATCGGATTTTTACATTTAAAACTATCTCATACCATATTATCATCTTCTAATAAATATTTTTTTGTAAAACTGTTAGATATAAAGTCTGATTATAATACATGCGTAACAGATATGTTTTATTGGTTAAGATTAGTTTCGTATAATGTTTCAATATTAATCTCCAAAGTAAATTCAATTATATGCGTGATTGAATATTCATAAAAATATGTTCAGATACTAAAATTTGAAATAATAATTCAGTTCTATATAAAAAAATATTTGGATTATTTTTTTATAGTCACTTTATAAAGTTATTAGAATTGGAGAACTGACACCTATTTATATAGATTTTAAATTATAGTTAACGTGTTAAAAATCGAATTTTAACTTTAATTCAATTTCATAAAATTAATTTATAAGGCGATATAAATTTTTTTTTAATTTGATATGAGATTTCCACCGTATATCATCCTTGAGCCTTCCAACATAAACCATTGTTGCTTTTTGCCACTTGATACGATCTTAAAAGATTCCAACATGGTACGAAAGAAAACTTTTTCATGACATTTTAATTGTGCTAACTAAAATGTTTTCATTTATGATTTAAAATATAAAATTAAATATTTTCTTAAAAAGAAAACGTACATTCTTATCTTGTTGTGAATCAAACAAACACAAACCTACTTCAGGATTCTTCTACTAAAAATATTTTATTAAATTTATATTTAGTTTTCATAGTTTATACAATTTTTATTTCTAAAAACACTAATTAATTATTTTTGTTCAGTTTAAGTCACTTTAATTCATTGTTAATATGTCATCTAGTTTCCAGAAAGTTATCATACGTTGTCATATTTATATAGCAATACTAAATATCTATTTACGTAATAATATTTTTATCAAAATATAACGATGAAATTTCACATCTGTTGTCAGATACACCTATAATTATTGTTAATAATTGAATATAAATTCATAACAAACCAAATTACTATATTCTAATTTTTTTAGAAATCACACATATATACAATTAAATAGTTGTAGAGACTAAAATTAATTAAAGTGAATCGGATTTAAACGATTTTTTCCATTCTCTTTTCTCAACTACACATGATATCAAGAGAAAAAATAAAATTACTATCTTTTCCTCAGCAAGAAAATTTCAGGACGACAAGAATTGTGCTAAATGTGTATTCTGTTGGCTCAAGTTAACGTGAACTTAAGCCATTCACAAAAATCAATCAATTATAGATAACAAAAAACTAACTATTTAATTGAAATTAAATAAAACAAACGTTTCTATAAACTATATTGCATATTAATTAAATAAATAAAATATTGAGATATTTGTATAATACTCTCATCTAATTATTTTTCCTTTTTTTTTATAACAATTTTTTTTTTAGCTTTTAATATATTAGGAGTTGATTTGGATAAAACCTTAAACAACGTTAAAGTTACTACATTAATTGCGGATAATGATCTAGAGAACATTGGAAACTGAAACTGAATCCATGAACTCCTGGTCGGATTCCAGCGCAGCCATTACACCTGGCGAAAGACATACTTCTAAATCAACACTTCCTCCTCCTTCATGGCCTGGATATGAAGTAACTTTTCCATCAAATTTGTTAGCATACCCACTTCTAACTGCTATTGCTTTTCCCATTCCAAATTCATTTCCATACATGTTGAATCTGGGTGAGCTTCCCATCATCACACAGTAGGGGTCAAAATAACGACCAAGTTGATATATCAGAGGAGATTTTAACCACTCTCTCACCCATCCCAACACCACTCTGTCGTTATGGTTTATAACAGCCATGTGCAACTTCCATGCTGCCCAACCCAGACCGTTCTCAAGCAATTCCCCTGAAGTGGCTGTTCCTGCATTCAGTGTATGAATCGAGTTCCCAAAGTACTCCTGAGCCAGTGGTGGATCCATTCTTGTACGGTTGTTCGTCGATAACTTGCAACTTGTTTTCTGATCACGCGCCAAGCGCCGCGCCCGCGTTATGCATCTCCAAACAAGTGCTGACAGTGATTGGAACGAAGATATTTTTGTAGTATTGCATTCCGAGTTGGCTTTTGCTTTCAGTTTTGCGATAGACTCGGCTGAGAAGTGGAATATTCTCTCTCTCATCATGGGTGCTTCGTACCTGCTGATAAACTCGTCGTGGTGGTTGAATGGAAGATTGATTGGTGGAACGCAACCATTCGGAAACCAGCGGTTGTGAATGGGAGGGTGCGATATGGGAACATCATGTTCATGGCCTTGAGCTTGAGCTCGAAAGATCTCAGACCACGTGTTGAAGAAATTCCAGTAAGCAGTGCCATCACCGAGAGAGTGGTTCATGGAACAACCTATGAAAACACCATCCACTAGCTCGGTGACTTGGATGGACAACAGCGGCATGGTGTGACCATCGTGGTTGAGTGCTCTATCGTGATCGAACAATGATTGAACAATGGGTGGGACATCAACGGGAGATAGGATATCAGATATGGTCATATCTAAAGTTGCATGGATGAATCTAACTCCAGAATTGGTTGTGCAATCGATGGAAACAGCATAGAAGGGAGGGTCTTTGGTTTTGTGGGTGACAAGGCGACCACACAATGGATAAAAATGGGAGAGGGTGAGAGAAAGAGAGTGTTTGAGCTTCTCCAACAGATTTCCTATGAAATCATGTTCATCAACAAGGGTTTCAGGTTTCTTGTAGAGAAGACCCTTTTGGATATAGTGTGCAGACAACATGGCAAGATCCCAAGGTGTTAGGTGACAGATTTGATTTGATTCTTGGGTGGAATGGCTTGCTTTCACAAAGCATTTTGAAACCCTCTGCACTACAGGACCATCCATTGTCTTCATGGAACTCTTGCACATCATTGTTTTGTGTTTTGTGTTTCCAAGTTTAGGAAAAGAGTCTATATTTATTCTAGCCAGATATACTATTCCTATGATACTATAAATACTAACTTATTGGATAAATTTTGAAATATTGACAAATCATTCTTAACACTGCTATAAAGGATGAAATTACAAGATAGAATTATATATATTATCATGAAAATATATTAAGTATTTGAAATATTGTAAATAATAAAATTTGGTAGATGTTATAAGAAGAGAACTATTCTTTTTAATAATTTTTCATTTTTTTATAATTAAGAAATGAGACAAAAAAAAGCATATAAATAAAATAAACATTGATTTTTTTTATTTAAGAGAGAAAATATTTTAATCTGCATGTGATATACAAGTTGTTATTTTATTATTTTTATAATATATTATACAAAAATACAACTTTAGCATGATATTTTGAGTCAAATAAGATCATTTGTACTGATTATGTTAGATTTTAACTTTCTTTTATGGGTTATACTTTTCACATGCATATCACATACTGATATATTATTATTTTTTGAAAGCAAGTTTAGATAATAACACTACCACTTGGTCATGCCATACGCTAAGAAATGGTGGAAAGTATAATATGAAGGAATATTCTGGAAGGAAAATTGTCGATAAAAATGTGATAGAAGTAAAAGAAAAATATTTGAATTTAAATGGCAAGGAATATTGTCCCTCCCTGATTATACATACATACCCAAACAACTGTCAATAACTAAGGGTAACTATATGACCGACAAACAAATCATATCACATTATATTACCGACACGTAAAATAATATTATATTAACCACATTAAAAACGATAGTAGTTGTACTATACCAGAAATAATAACTAAGGGTAACTTCAACAAGAGTCCTTTCTCTATTTCTTTTTCCCTCAAGAACAGAGTTACCATATGTATCTCTCAGATTAAAGTAAAATTATATTTAAATTAAATATGAGAAGAAAAAGATTAATTTTTCAATAAGTAGCATATCTTAAGTGATGAATTTCAACTTGAGCGATTAATTATCTTTCTATCAAAGATATGTTGCTTAAAAGAGAATAATTTCTTAAAATAATATTTGTTTATTTTCAAACCTGTGATTTGTGTTTAAAGACGGAGTATAAAATAAGGTTATAGTTTTATATAATTGAAAATGTCAGATTGTATTCTCATTTTTTTTTTCAGTTTGAATTTTAATTATTTTATATCCTTTATAATTAATCTATTTAAAGTTAATTTTTTTCTCTTTAAGAAATTAATATAAACCCGAAAATATTTCAAAGACTAAAAAAACAGTTTTAATTATATCATGATATAATTAAAACATTTTTTTTCTTCGTTTTTTCTTTTTGTCACTTTCCCCTGGAAGGTGGAAAAAATATCATCTCCTTAGACTATCAATGATTTTCACATGTTTAATATCATCTCCTGTACCAAAATAAATGCATCTACACAAAAAAAAAAATTAATAAAAATAAATATACCAAAATTCAAAAAGAAACACTCAATTAATACTCCGAGTAGCTGAGATGCCAACATCGTGGTACTGTCCTTAACTTCTTACTAGTACCATGTACAAGTCTCTATAAACTTTTTTATGAACTTTTATAATTTTAAAAAATTATAAATTAAATTATAGTAATTTAATATTATATAGAAAATAGTAGAAGTAGGAAATGTTTTTTTTAATATAGAAAAACATAAGAATATCATAAAAGATTAATGAGGAATAATTCTATGAAAAAATATACTTTGTTGTTAGAGTCTGGAGAAGTTTTTATGATTGGGTGTTTTGGCTAGGATGACAATGCGGCCGGTTCGGCCCGCATAAGGCCTGCACATCACGAGTTGACTCATTCCGTCCCGCACAATTTATGTAGGCAGAAATCACTGATCCACCCCACATATCACTTGGCCCACGAACTAGCCTGCTTTTTTTTTATGATAAAACTTTCAATGTTTAAAAATTGAAAATTTTTAAGAAGTTCACAAAATTAAATAAAGACTTTGGGGAGTTTGATGATAAATTGATAATTCAACATTTTTATCATATTCATACTATGACATACATAATATATTCTTTAAATTTTAGCACATTAAAAAATACATAATATTTGTCTTCTCCAGTTATACAAGAATTTGGAACGTTAATGCAAGAGTCTATAAAAAAAGTAACTAATATACACAAGTGCAAGTTTTTTTTTATGCGAACTTGCAAGTTGATCCGTGCGGGCCGTAGGCTACGAGTTTATACAGGCCGGGTTGTCACAGGCTTGTGGGTTTAATTTCTAGGCCCGCCTCGCGTATTTTGTGTGGACCTGTAGGCCGGCCCGTCGGACCAAATCTTAATTGTCACCCCTAGTTTCGATATGAAATATGATAGAATCAAATAGGTATAAAAAATTTAGTCCATTATAATTGAGGAGAATATTGGTCCTAATTTATTACTTAGTGAAAGCATGCTTATTGGGAGTGAGTGATGCTTTGAGAGGTGCAAAATCTTTCAATTCAAGAAAATAAAATCATATGTCTAAGTCCTATCCTGTGGACCACGAGAAATGTGGTTATCTTCTAGGTTATTATTTGTGTGTTAAATTTGTAGAGACATTTGGTTGTTAATGAAAGTATTTGACGGTGGAATTGATGAAATTTGAATTCATTATAATATAATAAATTGAAATTGTATAATTACACTAGGTTACTTGTTTATAGTTTAGTTTGTAGTTTATCCGTATGTTATAATAGGATATTATATATAGATATATAAAGATATATAATAGTGCAGGAATAATGGTCAAAATGTGAATTAATTGTTGATCATTTGAATTTATATATATATATATATATATATATATATATATATATATATATGTATATATAATATTAATGCATTAATCTCGATCTAAATATTATATTATGAGGAAATATTTCTTAAATCCTATTTTAAAAAATTGCGACGACTCAAATATAATGCATGTATACATTGAATATTTTTTACTAATATCTTAATTGTGATATTCTAATCAGTAGTATTGTTATATTAAGACAGGGTTTATATATATATATATATATATATATATATATATATATATATATATATATATATATATATATATATATATATATATATATTACAATTTGTATGACAACATTATTTTTTATTTTAAATTTTAATTAGAAAAAATAAATTTATCTTCTATAAATGTAGGTTAAAATACTATTAAAAATTTTAAAATTCAGGTTTAGAAAAGCTTTTGATATTTTTAGATGTTCTTTGTTTTTTCAATTACATATATCTTCCTTTTACAAACGGTATTTTTTGAAACATGTTGCATACCAAATTTTGTCAAATTATATATGATTAATGTATTCTAGTTGAAATAATTCCTGTTTGTTTTAATAAGTTAAAATACTAATTTATCTGATGAATTTTAATTAAATAAAAATAATTTTTTATTTTTTACAATATGCACGATAAAATTTCGCAAATTATGTTTAAAATCTATCAATCTTTTTTTAATGTTGCTTTTCTTTTCCGGTGGGTAAATATATATTTTCAAAAATAATTTCGTTCAATATACGATAAAACACTAAATGTGAAAATCCTTCTTAAGAAAGTTAAAATTTCAATTTCAATTTGTTATTTTACAGAGGAGTAACCCTTTTGCCAAAACAAGAAAGACAGAAACAATCAATAATATACATGTTATTCACGTGAGTGCACAACCATCTACTTTACTGTTTTAAGGAGATTTACAAATAACTTCTTAAGAGATTGAGATGCTTTCTGAGATTTAAAAATGAATAATAATATTTTAATCTATTTTTTTTACTCATTATTTCAATTATTATTAAATTATCACATCATATCATTATAAAAAATCAAAATAAATAATTTAATGATAATTAAAACAATAAATTAAAAGTTGATAAAAAAAATAGATTAAAATATTGTTATTTCTTTAAAAATTTTAACACATATTTTAAAAGGATTTTAAAATTTGGGGTCATAACACTACAATACAATCCTATTAAGATCCATCCAGATAATATCGTGGGAAAATATTATTATGATATATATTATTTTAAGTTAAATAATTCGAGCTTTTTATAATTATCTTTTTATCTCACACATTGTAGGTGTTAAATTTAAAATTTATAAAGAAAAAACCAATATCATTATAATTTCAACCATATATTGATATTCGCTCATCTAATTGCATGTTTAACTTTAAAAAAATAATAACTTTGTAATATACCTTATATAAAGTCAAGAAATACTTGTTTTTTTTTTCCTTTGACAATTAGTTGGTCACTACGATAATGATGCGAAATTAATATAAATGATAATAGTCTCCATCGCTTTAATTTTTTGTTTAATTACTATTTTGATTATTATTTTTATTTAGAAGTATTAAATAAGTTCTTCAGATTTTTAAAGTTTTAATTTAATTCCGACTTTTGAGAAATTGATATAATGTGATCATTTTCTTTAAATGTCTTGAAATAGATCATGAATTTTTTATCAAAATTGAAATTGTTAATAATGATGACTTGCTTGATTGATGTAATTAACATGATCACAGTGTCAATCTTTATAAGAAATTATTAATTCACTTTAAGAAATTTAACAAAAAAAATCAAATTGCATCATTTTTTTTATAAATCGTGACCAAATTGAAACTTAACCATACTAGGGGACCAATTTAATATTTTTAGACAAAAACAGAAAAAAAAAGTAACTAAATATTTACAAATATAATTAATAAAACTATGTTCAATATGAATGTTAATGTATATGTATATATAATATTATGCACCAAAAGTAATGTAACAAAATATTTAATAACCCAAATAAGCCTAAACCAGCGGCTACAGCAATTATGTAAAATTTTATTAAATGTTTATTAGAAAAATATAACTCAAACTCGTTGTACCTTCTAATCCAAATAAATTTAAGTTAGGTATTTTTATCAACGACATTATTATTTTATCTTTTTAAAAGAATTATTAAACAAAATATAAAAAAAAAACACTAAATTCATGATAAAAAATTATATGTAATATCTATAATTAAAAAATATATAAATAAATACATAAAAAGAGTATTTATAAAGAAGTAGTCACACTTTTTTTCTGGATCAAATAAAAGCCAGTTTTAACTACTTTTACTTTATTTAGTATCATTAATTATGCATTTTTAAACAAAAAATAATATATTTTTAAAAGTTATTAAAAACACAGTAAAATTTAATGTACTTAATTATTTTCTTTAATGGTTATATACTTATATATGTAATAAACATCTGTTAAAGTTTTGAATATGTTTCTAATAATTCTTACAAATTATATCACACACAAAAATTATTTTAATTCGTGTACATTTGTTTTAGTAAATCTAGTATTTGTCTTTGTTTAAAACATTTTGTTTTAAGTAGGTAGGTAATGGTGATAGCAAAAACACAAAATAAACGTGGCAGAGGCATTGGCCACTGCCGTGTCCCACATTAACTGGCAACCTCTTCCCTAATTTCACATCCATACATTTTCTTTTGTCTTCTTTCTTCTCTGATAGCCACAGGACCCATGAGTTTCAAGCCAAATGTCCTCACCAATATTACTTCGACACGTAATGACACTATTTATCTAACCAAGTACTCATATTTTAATATAACTATAATCTTTAAAAAAAAAAAAAAAGATAAGTTTTGTATTCTTATAATTGGATATTTTAAATTTAAAACTATCATATCATATTATCATCTTCTAATGAAGATTTTGTGTAAAACTCTCCTGTGTAAAAGTGTGATTATAATACCTGCGTAACAGATATACTTTATTTTTTAAGATTAGTTTAGTATTAATGTTTCAATATTAATCTCCAAAGTAAATTCAATTATATGTGTGATTGAATATTCGTAAAAATATGTTCATATAGTAAATTTGAATTAATATAGTTAAAGAATTTCAACAAAGTATGACAAGAAACTTTGTCATGACATTTTAATTGTGCTACCTAAAATGTTTTCATTTATGATTTAAAATATAAAATTAAATAGTTTTTTAAAAGAAAAACATATTCCTATCTTGTTGTGAATCAAACAAACACAAACCTATTTCAGGATTCTTCTATTGAAAATATTTTAACTTAAATTTATATTTAGTTTTCATAGTTTATACAATTTGTATTCCTAAAAAACTAATTAATTGGTTGTTCAGTTTTTTAATTTAAATAATTTTAATTCATATTGTAATATGTGTTTCTAGAAAGTTATCATGCGTTGTCATATTTATAGCAATACTAAATACCTATTTACGTATAATATTTGTATCAAAATGTGACGATGAAATTTCACATCTGTTACCAGATACACCTATAATTATTTTTTTTTGTTAATAATTGAATACAAAATTCATAATACCACGTTACTATATTCCAACATTTTGATAAATCCACATACAATTAAATTGTCATCGAGACTAGAATTAATTAAAATGAATCAGAAGTAAACTCGATTTTTTTTTAATTAATCTTTTAATCTCTGATTGTTTAAAAATATTAAATTGATTATCTAATTTTTTTAAATTTTAATTTGATCCCAATTTTTAAAATATTGATACAATTTGTTTATTTTCATTAAATTTATTGTAACGAATGAAAGATTTTTTTTCATCAAAATTAAAGTTATTATAAAAAATAATATATTTTATTGATGTAATTAACATAATCACAATGTCAATTTTAATAAAAAGAATCATTGATAATATATATATATATATATATATATATATATATATATATATATATATATATATTTTTTTTTATATTTTATATAATAAA
>Ga0214542_1011245_pt1 | contig 12386 bp, 7 predicted proteins | sample CNSS1metaG_FD_160096 | JGI IMG/M metagenome (GOLD analysis project Ga0214542, IMG submission 160096) | Root nodule microbial communities from cowpea collected in UCLA plant growth center, Los Angeles, California, USA - CNSS1 | ecosystem: Host-associated > Plants > Roots > Nodule | place: USA...
AGTCATAACCTGTTTGGTTGCTATGTGGATGAGATGATGAAAATATATTTGATTGCATGTTGAATATGTTGATTGGCTCTAGCTTACCCGTTTTGTTGCATGTGATGTATGTGGCTGTTCTTTCTTGCGATGATCATCAACTTGGTTGATGGGAGCAGATGGGCGAGGTCCTCGTGGTCAGCAAGGAAATGGAGATTCTGCCGCTTAGTCCGCGTGGATTGGAGTATATTCGTTGTTGTACTTTTCTTTAGGGCTATGGCCCTGTATGTCGTTGTTCTTGGTTTTGTAAACTTTCGGTCGAACCGTTATTCTGTTTTGGTTGGCATCGCGTTATGCCTAGTTGTAGAGGTAGCTTTATGAACCCCGGGACTGCATTGTTGATTATCTCTGTGTGACGTTTCCTTTAATTTTACGTATATAAATTAAATGGGGCGTTACAAAGATTAGTACTTAAGTAATGATGTTTGTTATTGTTTTTAAATTTTTAAATGTAAAAATTTCATCAACTAAATTTCTCGCATTTTGGTCTATCTGTTTCACTATTTATAAATAATTTCTTAAATATCTTTTAAAAAAAAATTCTTAAATATTTTTATATTTTTCTCATATTTATAAATATCCGTATAATTTTCAGAAGTCTTGAAATTGGTGTACAAAAACCACAGTTCCAAGGTTCGCAGTTCGTACTTCTGTTAATTCTCAGAAGTTTCTTATTCAACTCACCTCTTCCATCATCTACACCCTCACCCCCAACTCAGATTATAATAAGAAATAATATTCTTTTACACTCATTTTTCTTACTTAAATTTATTTTATAATTATTTTTTATAACAAAATATTTTATTAAAAACAAATAATAATAATAATAATAATAATAATAAGACATATAAATACAAAGTTATAATAAAATAATAACTTATTGAGTTGTAATTTAAAAAAAAAATGATGATATGAACATAGTGCTTTTAACAAAACAAGAAGAAGAAAGCTCTTACTACCAACTTCGTTAAAGAGTAAAAGGAAAAGTACTTATAGCTATAAAACAATTTTCATCAAATTACACAAATGTTTGTTTTTGGTTTTAAATCTTGTCTAACTCGATTTTTTCAAAATTTTAGTTAAAAGGATATTGACCAACTTCTCACTTCGTGTTGTCGCATTGGTAATAAATAACACTGATGATTAAACAATAAGTAATAAAATAATATTTTGTTTCGAATTTTTATTTAGGTTTTATCTACTTTTTATTTAGAGATAATTTTTTTTTCTTTATGCAATGGTTACACTAATAAATAAGCTAATATACAAGAGTCAGATACAAAAAAAAGAAAGAAAAAAAAGAAACCCAATTAATTAATTCAATTTATTTTAAACTATGATTTTTGAAGCAAAAATATTGATCATACTGAGGATTAAAATTAAACAAAACCTAAACAGATAATTTTGTTACCATCTAAATCTAAATTTTTCTACCTTCATAACTATAGTTTCCAAACACCGAATCTTCAAGCTTATCCTCAAAACCCTAGATGACTTTGTCTTATTATTTATTTTTAACCGGAATAATAGTTTAGTCAATAATTGAGATAAATATAGATATCAATACTAGAATTTTATTTATACTCATAAACTTAAAAGTTGTACTTGGAATCATAGATAGGACTATTTATCAACCACATTAACCATAACTACTTTCACTTGTTTAAAGTAAAATATTTTGTCCATATTAAAATAAAGTTATCCTTGAAATTGAAAATCTCTTTACAAATTTAATTCTAACGGAAATATAACAACGTATTTGAAAGATATCGTTGGAAGTGAAAGAATGTGCTTTGCAACATTTCTGTAGGTTAGAGTAGCGGAGAAGAGGGGGAAACGATAATAATATATTAAACTATAAATAGTGAGAATTTGCAGAGGTAAAACAGGAACAAAATGAAAAAAAGAATAACTTTATCTCTTTCTCTCTGAGTCTGAATAAAATAATAAACCAATTTATTCATTTATGTTTATTCACGTAAATGCATGCATTTCGTTTTAATTAAGGTGGTAACAAAATGAAAAACATTGAAAAAACTACAGTGAAAGTAGCCTCGAAGAGGAAGAACCTACTTAATAGTAGCCTTGAAGAGGCTATAAATATGTAGTTCATGCTTCCATTCTCTTCACCAGTTATCAAACAATATTTTCTAGTTTTTTTTTTTTCCATTCTTCTGTTTCCTCCTTCACCTTGTTGCTGCAACCATGGCAAGAGTATCCACAGATCCACTGGTTATTGGGAGAGTGATAGGAGATGTTCTTGATTCTTTCACTCCAACCATAAAAATGACTGTAACATTCTGTAAGAAGCAAGTCTACAATGGCCATGAACTCTTTCCTTCCACAGTTACCACATGGCCCAGGGTTGAGATTGGTGGAGGAGATTTGAGATCCTTCTTTACACTGGTATATATATTTATTTCCTTTTATTTATTGAACAAAAAAGAACTTTATATATATTTCTTTCAAAACTTCAATCATGTAGGCATGAAAAAAAAACCTTCAATCATTTGAAATAAATGTCTCCTTTTTCTCTTTGCAGATTATGACAGACCCTGATGTCCCAGGACCTAGTGACCCTTATCTGAGAGAACATCTGCACTGGTACTTTAACAGATATTGCCTGAAATTAACCGTTTGTATTTTTCTTCATTTATTGGCTGAATAATATATTTACCTGAAAACCAAACCAATTCTAAACTGAGAGAAGGAAAAACTCTGAAACAGTTATAAATATTTTAAAACATCAAATTTTGACATTGAAAATCAATTCTATGCACCAAATTGGTTTTCCATGAAGGGTTATAAAAGTTCTAAGTTCTAACCAAAGACCTAATTTTACTGTGTGTGGATAAATACACACACACACACACTACTGTGCAAATCAAAGCAAAGAAATTTTCAGGTTTCAGCTGAAATTGTGCCCTTTTGCAGGATGGTGACAGACATACCAGGCACAACAAATGCTTCATTTGGTAACTTTATATTTATTTAAGATGTACTAAAAAAAATGTATGATCAGAAATATACTTAATCCATGTTTTTGTTCCGTTCTTTTTGGGGTAGGGAATGTGTTGGTTAGCTATGAAATGCCAAAGCCTAACATAGGGATACACAGGTTTGTGTTTGTCCTGTTCCAGCAAAAACGTAGGCAGTGTGTTACTCCACCTTCTTCGAGGGACAACTTTAACACTCGAAAATTTTCATCCGAGAACGACCTTGGACTCCCTGTTGCTGCTGTCTACTTCAATGCACAGAGGGAAACTGCTGCTAGAAGACGCTAATATATATGGCTACTTCTGCAATGCAACCAATGTACTCAATAACGTTATCTTCACGTAGGGGCCTAGTTTCACTTCTAAACCATCGTGTCGCTTGAAATAGCTCGCAGAAATGTTTTCTTTTTTAGTAACTCTTGAGTTCTTTTAATGAAAAATAATCTGGCGCAGGTAAAATTTAAATGGTTGTGTAACTTTTTATGTTTTTGGTGAAAAATCATATATATAAATGGTGTTGGGAACTACAATACTATTCCATATGTATTTGAAGTTGTTTTGAAGGTGAAGATAATTGGATATAGAAAGTCTCTATGTGCATGTGTCCATCATGCTTAACTTTTTATAAAGTTGTGGGCTATATAGTACACGAGGTGCTATAATAAAGTGAAATAATAGTTTTTATTTGTAAGTGTAACCTAGAGTTTAAATTCACTGTGTTTCCTTGTTAAATAGAAGTGATTTTTTTTTTTTTTTTCATCATAGGCAAGGAAATGAATCTTGATTAGCAAGGAGGAGAAATTGTTATTCATTTTTTATAATAAATTGAAAAGTTTAACTGATTAATCACATAGAGATTCACTAGAACCTTAAGCACATGAGATAGTACGAGAGGGTTGAATAATTTTTCTTCCAAAAAGCCAAATTATTTGTCAATTTTTATTGGAATATGAAATGCTGTCTAGTGTCTACCTCAATTATGAGCAACTTCAACTAAGCATGGCCATTATTAAAGAGTGTGAAATTTTTTTATAAAGGGGACTAATCTTAATTAATTAATAACTTGCAAAATATTTATATAAATGATCTGCAATCTCTGATTAAATTGACGTTGGCTAGAGATATTTACTAAGCTATATATGGAGAAGAAAAGTAAACCTATATGAAAAGTATATAGCAATATCCACTTCCAAAGTTTAAATTTTAATTTGTTTGACTCAAATATATATATATATATATATATATATATATATATATATATATATATATATATATATATATATATATATATATATATATATATATATGACAGACAAAAAAATATAACATGACAAATAAAAAGGGTTTTCAGAAAGTTTAGGAAGAGCATTATAACTTTGAAACAAACAGCACAGGAGCTTTTGTTGAGAGTGAAGTGCTTCAGCTCCGATTTTTTTTTTTTATATATTTGATATTCTAAAAAGTAAATTTTAATTATAATTTATATAAATAAATATTTATTAATACATTTTGAAAATATTATTTATGGTTTCGCCACTGCTTTAAAAGTATGGTGCCTTTAATTTTTTTGAAGACCAATATTAATTATTCAGTTTTTGTTCCTGTATTTTTTTGCTAAACCAAAGAAGGTGGAAGTGGCGGCTAGGAAGAGAGGGTGGAGTATTGTGGAAGGAAATTCTGGAATTTAGATATGGTACATGGAGGAATATGAACCATAGAGACAATTCCAAACTACACTATACAAATGTCAAAATGGTCCAATCCATGAGTTAACCTGAAATAAGTTTGAATAGGGTTGAATAAAAAAATTCTAATTTTTTAAATATAGATTAAACTGAATTCAATTCATTTAATGCATGAGTTAATAATTCTTTATTGTTTTTTATTATTTGTATCATAATTATTTATTATTTTTAAATATACATGTTGACAATTTGATATTTAAATATTAGAATGTTATTTAATAATATTTTAATAATTTAGATGATTATTTTAGTTATTTAATTTGTCATGTAGTTGGGATTTCTGTCGACATTTCGTTATAGTCGGTTCTATGAATTTTATTTTTTATTTTTTATTTAAAATTTTATTGTTTTGAAGATGTTTGAAATAATTTATTTATGTTTTTTATTTTATTTCTTACGTCTTTTTGTTAATGTTTTTATGTTGTGTCGTAATTTCTATTTGTAATTAATTTTAATTTTAATGTATTTTTGAATGTGTTTATTAGATAGGGGTAAAACAAAAGGAGCATCCATACATTGTGGCAGAAATTCTACACATAGTCAGGCTTCTAGGCAAAAATATCTTAGACTTAGACCTATGACATATGTTCATAGAAGGGGTCAGGGTCGTCAGCAGTAACAATAACCTAAATTTATGTGTATAGTCTCCTTCATACATTTCCTTTGTAAAAGCATAGAAATATGATATGAAACTAGAACTTATATATTTGTGATTTTATAAAAAAACTTAAAAGGAGATATTTCATTATAAATACAAAGACGACTCTCACCACCTATAACATAACATGAGTATACAATACCGAGTTTTTCAATAATAAGTGAAAAGAAAATGAAAAAAAATATATCATACAACAATCAAATAAATTAAAAATAAATAAACAATAAATTGCAAAATCTTTACCAGATCTCAAAGATTAAATATAATTTTAGTTATTAAATTTTGATATAAAATTAAATTTTGTTATTATTTTAAATTTTGATACATTTTAGTATTCAAATTTTAAAATAAATAGATATAATTCTTTTAAATCAATGATGTTAATTTTTTTTGTGTTAAACGATATTTTAAACTGATATTTAAGTTAGAATATATCGAATAGTATAAATAATTCAATAAAAAAGTCATTTAAAATATCAAAACAATTTCCTGCAATTGGATTAGAATAATTTCATAATAAATAACATGCATTGTATAAGTATTTTTTTAATAGAATATTATATTGTTGTAAAATAGTAATTTAGTGTGGTTGTAGAGTAAATATAGAAAACAAATGCTTGGGCAAGGAAGCAGTGATCTTTATAAATTCCTTAGCTTGATATATAAAATAAAGGAATTGAAGAAGTGTCTTTCTTATGTCTCTTCAGCACACTACCTTGAGCTGAGGCATGGAAAGGTAGGGATAGAAGGCGAAACTGCGGAGTGAGCTCATTTTTATACTCACACATGCTACTTTCTAGGCAAACCAGTTAAAAAAAGTGATATATTTTCCCACTTCACTACCTTTTCCATTGCTTTTTTCATAACCCTACATTGCTAGCTGCATACTCTACTTTATTCACCAACACCAAACTAAAATATATAAACATTGTGAAATTCCTATGAAATTGGCAAACCTACGTTTTAACTTTTTTACCCTAACTCCACATTATCTCCGGCTTCTGTTACCAGATTCTTCCCATTTTTTTTTTTCTAAATTTCTGTGCATGTGTAAAATTCAAACCAACAGAACCCAGTTTTTGGATGAATATCTCTACGGGAAACCATCTTTTCACTTGAATTGTTAAGGCTCGACTTTATGGTCGACTTTATAGCTAATTCAATCCAGAGACTATTCAAAAATTTGGAAGACTTAAAACAAATTTAAAAGTAATATTTTTTTATTTAAAATTAATTTTTTAAACTTTTTTAATACAAAATAATTTATTGAATTTTCAAAATTATAATTTCATTAACATTTCTATTTTAATAGATAATAAAACTAATCCGTTTAATCTTTTTATATATTTTTAATAGTTATCATGAGTTTGAGATGAGATTTATCATCATATCTAACCACATTTGTCTCGTTATTGTTGCTTTCCCATTTATCTATATTGTTATTATCTAGTTCATTCAAAGAGCACTCACTTATATCTTCTAATTCATTTTTCTTATATACTTTTATAAATTTATTCATAGTTTTTTGTGATTCAATAAAAGTCTCAATTTTTCTTTTTTTTTGGACTTTTGAATAGCCTGATTCAAATTTTCTAGTTGATATATTTATATATTTATATATTTTTATATGAAAAAAAATTATAATATATAAAACACTACTAAAAATAAGTATATAAAAAGAATAAGTTAAAACAATAAAAACTTGGTTTTACTTGTCAAGAAAATATACTCAATCATAGACTTTGAGTATTTTGAAATCTCAGGTGTCTTTCTTTTTTTTCAAGTCTCAACTTTTTCATAAACCTGCAAAGTTTATTTTGATATTAATCATTAATAAAAATAATTTAAAAAATATTGTTCTTCTTAACTAAAACCCTAAACCTTAATCCCTAAATAAAATCAAGCAAAAGAAATAGATTTATAATCCTACTACAAATTCATTAAATAAAATAAAAATAACATCAACACAAATAGAGAGAAAAACAAACTAACCAGAAAATAAAAAGATTGGTATACACGCACAATCACGCACAATATGAAATTCAATGAATGAAATATGTCAAAATTCTCAAAAGAAAAACTCCAGAATAGAAGAAAACTAGGAGATGCAATGAGTGGAATCAATATATAAGAAGTCACATAAATATAAAAGAAGAAAATAAAATCAAAAAAAGTCACAAAGAGATAAAAGAAGAAAATATAATCAAAATTGAAGTCGTATAGAGATAAAAAGAGAAAATAAAATGAAAATTGAAATGCAAATATATAAACAAAAGAAAAAAATAGAATCAAAGTCACTCAAAGATAAAGGAATAATAGAATCAAAATTGATTATATAATTTATTGAAAAAAGATTTTAACTCGTTAAATATAAAATTTAGTAGACCTTTATTTTTGGAGGCATGAAGTTAATGTTTTACCCTTGAGTCAGCCTTGACTCAATCTTACATATGAGCTTGTAAGTTAATGTTTATATTCACTTATATATTAAAAATTGACCTTATAAATCGATGTGGAACTTTCAACACACTTTCCTCAAGCTGAAGAATATACATATCGAGTATGAGACTATATACTAAAGTGTGATATGATAATATTTGGAACAATAAGTCCAACAAATAACAGATTTTGTTAGGACGGATTCTAACTCATGACTCTGATACCATGTTAAGATGTAGACTTAAGTCTAATTCAGTCTTGCAAATCTGACTTATAAAATGAAGTTTAGACTCACTTTTGTAATATAATTTGGTCTTATATCTAATAATTATGTAGGACTTCCAACATAAATAATACTTTCATTCTAAAGTTACTTGGATAATGTACTGTATGTCCCATCGGGCCATTGGCCACGTGCAGTCCTCTGGTCCATCGAACAAGGCTGGGAGGGCTCGTATATAAAACAGGTCCACCGGTCGAACGGTCCCACAGATGAATTATATAGTACCATCGGTCGATCGGCCCCACAAACAAATCACACGCTACCCCAAAAAGGGACCATCGGTCGATCGGTCCTACGCATAAATTACGCGTTACTCTGTAAGGGACCCTCGGTCGATCGGTCTCACAGACAAACCACTCGTTACCTCGTAAAGGACCATCGGTCGCTCGGTCCCACACACGAACATCGCCTTAACTTGTAAAGGATAATCGATTGATCGGTTCCCAGGTCGATCGCGCATCAACCCATGGAAATCCATCGGTCGATCAGTCTCATAGGTGGTTCATGTAGCGCCTTACATGTGACCATCAGTCGATCGGCCGTATAGATTAATTATTCACTTAAGGTTGTTAAAATCATAAGATAACCAGCCTAGTCAAGCGGCTATCGGTCGACCGGCCAAACGAGGCCAGCCAGCTGGATTAATTAACGTTAAACAAGTCAGTAATTTTGATTAGAGGATCATTGGGCCGTGATTCAGGAACCCTAATCCCAGGCCCACACCAGAAACTATAAATAGGGCCCAAAGGTAGGTTGGTGAGGATCTTAATTTCGCATTTATTACTGCAGTTACACTTATACACCGATTGGCCCATCAACTGACTTAAGCATTGAAGCCTTTTAGACAGGTACCCTGATCGTCTGTTTAACCGATCGAGTGAGGAGGTAGATTTCTTGGAGGAGAAGCTATTGCAGTTGTGAAGAGAGGAGATTTCAAGAAGAGAGTAAAATTGAAGAGGTTCTTAGTAGGTTCTTGGTCCCTACACCCGAAACAGATAATATATTGTGTCGAATATTTACACGTAAAATGTTTTTGTTCTTTTTTCAGACTGAATTTGGTTTTAAAAAAACCTAATTTTCGAAAAACTAAATTCTAAACTTTATAATTTTTTGCAATTATTTGTTTTCAAAAATATCTTATTTTAAATGAAAAAGAGAAAGATTAAAATATGTTAGAATTCAGTTCTTTAAAAATCAATAACTCATTTTCAATCAAATTTCTCTTAATTATAGTTAAGAATTTTGTTTTCTGAAAACCAAATTCCAATCGGAAAAGGAAAATTGCGCTATATATTTGACACAAATATTGTCCAAACAATTTTTTGGTGCACTTGGATGAAAATATGTCATGAAACCTAACAAGGGGCTAGGTGTAACATCCCTAGCAGATATTACGGATTTAACAAAAATAAAACAAAATATTACATCAGCATCATTTATGTAAAAACTCATTCATTAATAATGCCTCATTTTCCAAAACACGGGAAAGTAAAAACTTCATTAAAACCACCATTAAGTCCATACATACAAAAGTGTGAGTTTAATCAAGTAGGCCATGAGCCTTTACATCATATGTTAAAATAGAGTGACAAAAACATGAACATAAAAATCCCCATAAACAGCCCCTCTCCGCAGCTAAGTCTCACCAGCTCCACCTGCATCATCACCTGCTCACGTGTACCACGTACACGATCATCGCCAAACACAAGCAGATAGGGTGAGCTAACAGTTAAATCATACAAAATATATATATTACATATGCATATACATGTTAACCAATACAAATAGTATAACAACAACACAATTCTTCTTTATACTGCTTGGCCACAACCCTATCAGGTATCCTTTCTCTTTCCACAGAATCTTACTCTATTTCCATCACATGGCCACCACCATGTGCACTGATGCACTTAATGGAAGTCACGTTACCTTCCCTCCACATGGCCACCACCATGCATAACAAGTACATCAGGAAACCTCGTTTGAGTTCTTCTCATGGCCACAACCATGTAAGCAGTGTTCTATATCTTCTAATGAGTATCTTTAGGTGCCTTGCTGCAACACTTATCAGCCACACCGATAAAGCACGTGCGAAAACATGCTACGGATCACACACCGTAACGCCAGGTGGAGTTCCCAAATACGAACATAGTCCGTAACGTCCTAGGACTACCAAACTCGTCAGCAACCACTGAGGAGGGCAATCCCTCTGGACCCATCCGTACTGGCCACAACCAGCACATTCACACCGACACACTCGCCAACCCGAGCCACAATTCCGTGGGTCTTAAATTCTGCGGGTCTTACACTAGGAATTGATTGGATTAACCATTGCATATTTGATGGCTAAATCTGACACATGGAACCAAAGGAGCCCCCGAATAAGACCTAGTTGGTCATCGTTAAAGTATGATTGTTGAAAAGTAAGAAAAAATTGAATGAATTTGGATAATGATGGTGTTTGTGTTAAGAAACTGAAAAGGGGAAAATGATTCTGATTACTAACGAGGAAAAAGCAGGAGGGACTTCTGTTTTGGCGATATAAAAATTACACAATTTTTTTCGAGAATAAACCTTTTATTAAATATTGATATAAAGCGATATCTAATTTCTAGACACTCACACAATCCTTCAGACATAATTACCTATAGAACTAAGCCCTAATGTTTTAAATCCAAGGAAATAATCCTACTTTTATTATAAGGTACTAACAATACTCCAATTCCAATGTCACACAAATTCCAAATTTGGCTAGCCACTTTGAAACACCTCATTAGGATGTTACTAAAAAAAACTTTGAATTTTTTGCGTATTTCAAAACAAACTTATTTCGTAACTTTGATATCAGTGTTCAAAATAACATAAAATAAACTTTTATTCACTTTAGAGGGTTGAATTTATGCTCCATGTGTTCTCCTTATAAAGATAAAGAGGAGTCCCTTCAACATTTCTTTGAATGTCAAACCGTTGTACATATTTAATCCTTACTACATGACATTTTTTCATATTTGCAATGGTTGTCTATAACTCATTTAATTGTTTTTATTAAGTCTCGTCTTATTGAATCTCATATGACTAGTTGTTGTAACTTATACTAGTTGAATGAGTTGGAGGATGAGAAATTGTAACTTATAGTATTTCATTACAAATTGCGGTGCACCCTATTATAGGATATGTAAGGTTCACAAGTAGTTCTTCTATGAAACATATGAAGAATGATATACATAATTTTCTAATTCTAAAATATTTTGAAGGTTGTTTTAATCTTCTAGTTAATTCTCGGTCCATAGTAGTTGGAAGTAACAACTAGTAGCATATATGTACTCAGTTTCAACTGTAGATAGAACTATTGCTCCTTACTTCTTATCAGCCAAAGGCTCTAGGTTTCAACCAATGAAGTGGCAACCTCTACTAGTGTGTAACCAACATCACAAGATCCTTGTAATTTAAAATTTTCTCATCCTTTAAAACACAAACAAAGATTAGTAGTGTGTTTTAAATAATGAAAAATTATTTTAACAACTATAAGATATATTTCTCCTAGTTTCTCTTCAAAATGAGTACACAGATTAAATACAATATTTTGTGTACATGTTGTTAGACACACGAGAGACCAGATCATGTTGCTATACAATGTGTTATTTACATTATTAGATTATTTCTCAAGACCAAGAGATGTTGTAGGATGCATGGGTCAATCTATTTAGCATCATCCAACTTGAACTTCTTTAGAAACTTTTTGACATAATTCTTTAGCACCATTTTTGGCTTAGCCCAAGTATCCTCTCAATAAGTCACTCCGGACTTAAATCGAGTAGTCTTTCAACAAGCCACTCATGGCTCAACCAAAGTATTCTTTCTCCAAGCCACATCTAGCTCAATACAAGTATTGTCACTCCTGGATTAAGACAAATACAATGTCCTTGTGATCAAAAGATCATAGTTTAAACTTGCTAGGGTAGAAGATTTACATGTTCTTTCTCTACTTAGCTAGAATGAGCAAAATATAGTGTTATTACAAAGCTTTTTAGGAAATAGAGAAAAAGTAGAAGAGATTAAACACTTGCATATATAATGGTTTTTATTTGTCAACACCCAATTTCGTCCGGGTAAATGTATTTGTTTTGTTATATATATATATATATATATATATATATATATATATATATATATATATATATATATATATATATATATATATATATATATATTTTTTTTTATATATT
>Ga0214542_1011246_pt1 | contig 12385 bp, 12 predicted proteins | sample CNSS1metaG_FD_160096 | JGI IMG/M metagenome (GOLD analysis project Ga0214542, IMG submission 160096) | Root nodule microbial communities from cowpea collected in UCLA plant growth center, Los Angeles, California, USA - CNSS1 | ecosystem: Host-associated > Plants > Roots > Nodule | place: USA...
TTAGCCCTTGGATGAAGGAGGCACATGGGTGGAGTGTGGACTTGGCTCCATGGGATGCATGATCCATGAGGTGTAGGAAGGAATGTTGACTTCCACTTAGTCCACCTTTGACCTTTGGTAGCTCATCGCCAAATCTCCTATTGGGCTTAGTCAAGCCCAATTATATCAATTTAACTACACATTGTTTAACTTATTATTCTAGAAAAATAAGGCCTAAACAATGGCCCAATTTAAATCTATACTACTTCCTTCATGCATCATCTCATATTTTAGAGATTTCTTTAGCCCGTGTGAATAATGTAAAAAGCTCATGATTGACTTGATCATCTTGTGAGAGGCACATGTGAATCTTTCTCATCATGCTTCTAGTGATTGGGCCTTGATGTGGGCTTGGACTTGTTGATGCACTTGAGCTCGGGCTTGTTGAAGTAGTTCCATGTTGTTTGTTCCACCATGAAGTCTGCGGATGTCCAAGAAGATCATGTGTATTTAAAGGCTTTTCCTCATTCCTTAGAGGGTAATGCAAAAGATTGATTGTATTACCTTGCACCTAGGTCCATCACGAGTTTGGGTGACATGAAGAGATTGTTCTTAGCCAAATTCTTCCCTACGTCCAAGACCACAGCCATAAGAAAGGAGATTTCTGGAATCAAGCAGCACTCTAGGGAGAGTCTCTACGAATATTGGAAGAGATTCAAGAATTTGTGTTCTTGTTGCCCCCACCACCATATATCTGAGCATTTACTTCTTCAGTATTTTTATGAAGGCTTGCACCATATGGATAGAAGCATGATTGATGCTGCGAATGGTGGTGTTTTTGGTAATTCGACCTGAGCAGCAGCGAGGCAATTGATTTAGAACATGGCCTCTAACTTTCAATAATTTGGCGCAAGAAATGATGCTATTGTTGTTAAGGGAGTTCATGATGTAGGAGTTGCTGAGTACACTAAGAAGTTACAAACCAAGATTGATGCTCTTACCACCTTAGTCAATCAACTTTTTGTGAATCAAAGAGCTGCACCTTCTACTGCAAGAGTTTGTGGCATTTGCACTTCAATTAATCATTTCACAAATTCTTGCCCCGCCTTGTAACATACCACAAATTATGCACCTTCTAATACTCCTCAAACCTATGCTTCCAATATTTTCAACAATAGGACGCCCCAACAACACCAGAAGAACCATGATTTGTCCACTAACAAATATAATCTAGGTTGGAGAAATCATCCCAATTTGAGATGGGGCAACCAACAACAGCAGCAAAACCAACAGGTTCAAAATGTGCAGCCACCTCTTCACCAATAACAAAGAGCTGCACTTGCACAACCTGCCTCAGTTCCTCTTGTTCCTGCTACCACCCCAACTCTTGCTGCACCTTTATCTTTTACTTCATTGGAAGAATTAGTGAGGATGATGACCCTTCAAAATATGCAATTCCAGCAGGAAACTATAGCTTCAATTTAGAGTTTGACAAATCAAATGGGGCAGATAGCCACTCAGCTAAACTAAGCTCAAGCTCAGAATTCTAACAAGTTGCCATCACAAATAGTTGAAAATCCAAGAAATGTGAGTGCTATCATATTGAGATTTGGGAAAAAGATTGAAGTTCTCAGTCCTCATCCTACACCTGAAATGGAAGTTGACCCTGCCACACCTTAGAGAAAGCATTATGCTCATGCAGGCGATCCGTCCACATCTACTATGCCTTCTACACCTTCCACCTCTATTGTTGAACCTCTCATCCCTTTTCCTTTCCCTCCAAAGGTCATTCCAAGTACAAAGATTGAAGAGGTTGATAGGGAGATCTTAGAAACTTTTAGGAAGGTAGAGGTGAACATACCTTTGTTGGATGCCATTAAACAGATTCCCAGATATGAGAAGTTCTTGAAGGAGTTGTGCACGCACAACAGAAGGCTAAAGGGAAATGAGAAGATCAGCATGGGAAGGAATGTGTTAGCGCTAATAGGTAAATTTGTTCCTCAAATTCCTAAGAAGTGCAAGGACCCAAGTACATTTTATGTACCTTGCATCATAGGTAACAATAAATTTGAAAATGCAATACCTGATCTTGGTGCTTCAATAAATTTAGTGCCTCTATCTATTTTTAAAGCTCTTTCTCTTGGACCCCTGCAACCTATGAGTGTGGTGATTCAGTTGGCAAATAGAAGTGTTGCCCACCCCGCATGTTTAGTTGATGATGTTTTGGTTCGTGTTGGTGAATTAATTTTCCCTGCTCATTTTTACATTCCTGATATGGAAAAGGGATTTTCACATGGTTATGCACCAATCATTTTAGGCAGACCATTTTTGAAAACTGCACAAACAAAGATTGATGTCCATGTAGGTACTTTGTCCATGGAGTTTGATGATATTGTGGTGCATTTTAATATTTTGGATGCCATGAAACATCCATCTGAGGACCACTTTGTATTTCATGTTGATATAATTGATGATGTTGTTGATAGACATATTTTTGATTTCCACCCTTCACAATTCATGAAATATGCATTTGTGTCTGAATTGTCTGAATTTGCATGCATCGGTGTTCATTCTGATTCATATTGTGATTCTAATTTTGATTTTGATGTTGATTCTGCGTTTGACTCTTTAGGTGTTGTACCATATGATTTTGATGTTACACGGTCATAATTCATTAACCATGTTGCAGGAAGTAAATATGCATATGATTGTTGTGTTGAGGTACATGCTATGGAACTCATTTCTCCCTCCCCTCTAGTTCCTAATATTCAGCTAGTATTCAGCACTCCAAAGTTAAAACCTCTACCAAAAACCTCAAATATGTCTATTTGGAGGATGAGCAAAGAATGCCTGTAATCATCTCTACCTCCCTCGTTGTTGAGCGAGAGTAGAGGTTGTTGGATGTGCTCAAGATGCACATGAAAGCCATTGGGTGGACATTGGCTAACATTCCTGGAATTAGCCCATCAACGTGCATGCACAGGATTTTATTGGAGGATCGAGTAAATCCAGTGAGCCAACCGCAAAGGTGACTGAACCCTATCATTTTAGAGGTTGTGAAGAAGGAGGTTACCAAGCTTCTACAAGTTGTGATCATCTACCCCATTTTAGACAATCAATGAGTCAGTCCCATCCATGTGGTTCCAAAGAAGACAAGCCTCACAGTTGTTAAAAATGAAAGGGACAAATTGATCCCAACTAGGGTGCAAAACAACTGGAGGCTCAATCAAGCGACCAGGAAAGACCACTTCCCCTTGCCATTCATTGACCAAATGCTTGAGCGCTTGGTAGGTAAATCTCATTATTGTTTTCTTGATGGTTTTTCTGGCTATTTTGAAATCCATATTGCTCTTAAGGATCAAGAAATGACCATATTCACCTGTCCCTTTGGCACTTTTGCCTATAGGAGGATGCCTTTTGGCATATGCAATGCCTCTGGCACATTCTAGCGGTGCATGTTTAGCATTTTCAGTGATTTTCTTGAAAACTACATGAAGGTGTTCATGGATGATTTTACTGTTTATGGTCCTCCTTTGATGCATGTTTAGATAGTCTGGATAAAGTTCTAAATAGGTGCATCTAATCTAACCTTGTTCTCAATTTTGAGAAATGCCATTTGATGGTAGAACATCCCAGTTGCTACAAAAGGATGTTGACTTCATGTTTATGAAGGATGCAAGGAGGCTTTTGATTGCCTCAAGAAAGCCCTAACTTCATTGTATCATTCAAAAGCTTGATAAGAAGCCCTAGGTGATCTACTATGCCTCTAGGACGTTAGATGTCGCTCAAGAGAACTATACCACAACAGAGAAAGAACTTCTTGCAATTGTTTTTGTACTTGAGAAATTTAGATCATATTTGCTTAGTTCTCCTGTTGTTGTGGTTACTGACCATGCAGCTCTGAAGTTCCTGTTGAAGAAGGCAGATTCAAAGCCTCAGTTGATAAGATCGATGTTGTGGCTCCAGGAGTTTGATTTGGAAATTCGTGATAGGATTGGAGCAGAGAATTTGGTTGTAGATCACCTGAGTAGGATAAAGTGGTTTGCTGATGATGCTTCAGTGATTCGGGATGAAATTCTCGATGAAAGTTTGTTGACACTCTCTACTTCTCTTCCCTCCCAATGGTTTGCTAATATTGTGAATTATCTTGTTGCTTATGTTTTTCCTCCCCCAGCATCTAGAGCTACTTGTGATAAACTTAAGAGCAATGCTAGGTATTATATTTGGGATAATCCCTATTTGTGGAAGATGTGCAGTGACCAGGTTACCAAGAGAAGTATTCCAGACCATGAAATTGACTCGGTCCTCCAATTTTGTCATCTAGGCACACAAAGGACAGCTCGCAAGGTGCTAAATTGTGGATTTTACTAGCCCACCATCTTCAAGGATGCGTGGAGGATTTTTGGCACATGTGAGCAATGCTAAAGAGTAGGAAAAGCCATTTCTTGGAGACAACAGATGCCTCAACAACCCATGTTGTTTTATGAGTTCTTCGATGTCTAGGATATAGATTTCATGGGCTTTTTTCCTTTCTCTTTTGGTTTCACTTATATCTTGCTTGTTATTGATTATGTGTCAAAATAGGTGGAAGCCAAAGCCACCAGAACTAATCATGCTCGAGTTATTGTGGACTTTGTTAGGTCTCATATTTTGTAGGTTTGGAGTTCCTAAAGCTATCGTTAGTGATCATGGCACCCATTTTTGCAATAGATCCAAGGGGGTTTTGCTTCAAAAGTACGGGGTTGCACACAAGCTTTCTACACCATATCACTCCCAAACTAATGGGCAAGCTAAGATCTCAAACAGAGAAATCAAGAGGATCATGAAGAAGATCGTACAGCCCAACCGAAAGGATTGGAGCAACAGGTTAGAGGACGCTCTTTGGGCTCACAGGACTACTTACAAGGCACATATTGGGATGTCTCCCTATCAGGTTGTCTTTGGTAAGCCATGCCACCTACTACTAGAGATAAAGCACCGAGCTTACTGGGCTGTCAAATCATGCAACTTCTCACTTGATCAAGTTGGGGAGGAAAGGAAGTTGTAGTTGAATGAGTTAGATGAGATATATTTGGAAGCATATCAGAACTCCATGTTCTACAAAGAGAAGACCAAGAGATTCCATGATAGCTCCATAGCTAAAAAGGAGTTTGTTGTCAATCAGCAAGTTTTATTGTGTAACTCCAGACTTGGTCTCATAGGTGGTAAGTTGCAGTCAAAGTGGATTGGTCCTTTTATGGTGACTAATCTTTATCCTTATGGTGCAGTTGAGATCAAGAGCTAGTCCACCGACAAGAGCTTCAAAGTGAATGGGCATCATCTAAAGTTATTCGTCAACAACCTTACTCTATTGGATACTATTGTTGAGGAGACTTCCCTGCTTGACCCCGCTTCTATTTTACCATGATTTAAGGAGTTTTCTTTCTCCTTCCTTACTTTTATTGCACTTATCCAGGCCCATCTGTTGATGTTTGATTGTCTGATATTGTGTTTCAGTCAGATTGAGACAATGTGTAGTTTAAGTGTCGGGGGGAGTTTGTGGTTTGTTTCCTTTTTTTTTAATTTATGTTAAGTTTTTGTTTTCTGTTTGGGACACTCACTTCACTTCTGGAGGATGAGTTGTTGGTTGTTCTGTGGACTGATATCCTTGCTTTCTCTTTGCATGTCAAGTTGCTTTTGAATTGTTTTACCTTGTGTGAGGATTTGAGCCACTCTTTGTTCTTTGTTGTGTGATATATGCCTATTGAATGCTTGCACAGTGGCCTTGGGTTGACTCTCTTTGATGCCTTTCTGATTCACGTGCATATTTGGATATGATTTAGGCAATTTTGTTTCGATGATCCTACAACCAGATGAGCTTACCTTGAATTATTTTCGTTGATAGCCGTTTTTGAGCCTACACACCCTTTCATTGTTTTATAGCTCAATACAAGCCCTTAGCCTGAAAAACCATGATTCTACTGCCTTAGGAAATTTTGGAGCTTTGGAATTGTTTGCAGAATGGGTGCTCTTTTAAGTGAGGTTGCACATAATAAGTGTGGTTGTACGCATACTTGATTTGTTCTTGGATTGCTCATTTGTACATTTAATGTCGAATTTGAAAATTATTGGTCTTCTACTCAAAAATAAAAGAAATAAAAAAATTATGAACAAAAAATTGAAAAGAAAAAGAAAAGAAAGAAAAGAGATTTGGGTCTAAGTGGTGTGTGAGAATTGACGTTGGAAGTGTTGGAGTTTAGAATTGATTTCATGATTGATTTTGACGTATTCTCCCATTGCTCCTCTATTTCCTTTGGTTCTTTTAGCTACTTATCTATATGTTCCACACCTTGTCCTCAACCCCATTACAACCTTCAAAAGTCCTTCTGATTTGGATCTGCATGTGTTTTGGTTGTTGATTTTAGAGGCTTGTCAAGTCTGTTTGATGCTTGTTTTTCAGGGGTGCTTTGAGAGTAAATAGTAGCCTAGACATTTGAATGATACAATGAATGTTTTGTGAGGTTATGTGTCTTCCAATTCTCTCTTTGAGCTTAATTGAGTACTTGACATATTTGGAATTGCTTGGATGATATTCACGGATTTCTTGTAGTTTTGACTCCTTCTATGTTTAATATGTTTCCATTTGTCTTTTTTGTGTTTGTTTTTTTGTGTCGTGTCTCTTCATCTCTCTCTCTCTCTCTCTCTCTCTCTCTCTCTCTCTCTCTCTCTCTCTCTCTCTCTCTATATATATATATATATATATATATATATATATATATATATAGCTTTGTTTTGTTTGTGTTGTACTTGCTTTGCTTCGTTGTGCCTTTTAGTATTTTGCCTAACAGTGCAAAAGGGTAAGTGTGGGTGATTTTTATGAGTCATTATTTTCCTTTATTCCATTGCCCTTTTTGTACCCATCTTGATGCTTTTTTAGTGCTTAATTGTCTCTTGTTAGAGCATTTTCCTCAATTGGGCTTCAGTGGGCCATTATTTCGAGTTTTGAGTAATTTAGCATTAATTGGCCTAAATTTTGTTACTAATTATTTTTAGGTATTTTGTGGAGCAAATTTTGGAGCTTGGACACTAATCTTAAGATGACGAGAAAGTTTCCACATCATTGCCACGTCAGTGCCATGTCAATGAGTATGTCCACGTCACCAGGCCACCATTTTCAGTCCAAAGTGGCATTTTTGTAATTCTGAGTGGCAGAATGACATTTTTGTAAATATGTGGGTCTATAGTGATGTGATCACATTTTGAGGTCATTTTCTCAAGGGCAGCAAAGCTCTTTTCTTCTCCATTCTGTTTTCACGTTCTTAGTAGAGCACCCACTTAGGGTTTTTCAATTTTTGTGATTTGAGACCACTAGAGCACCACCCAACTTAGGGTTTTCGTCCAATTCAATAAAAAATTGTGTTTGTTCACTCTTTCTCTACTCTTGTAATGCAATTTCGTTTTTGTTTTGAGTTATTTTTCGAATTCCATGTCTAGTTAAGCTTTTAGTATTAATTCCTTGAAGACATTGAAATGAAACCATGAGGTTGTTGTTCGTTTTGATTTGAATTTCTATTCTGGTTTCCCCTTCTTCAAGTTGCATTTTCATGGTAGAATACAAAATTGATGGATGCTTAATCTTAATTTTGTGTTTCTGCACCTAAAGCGACTTATAATTATGCTTAATGAGTGTGGGTCGTTCACAATATGCTTAATCTATGGGTGTCAATTTCTTGAAGTATGCTTGGCTTAAAGGCATATTTAACTCGTGTTAATTATTGCTTAGTTGATTAATTTCGAGTTTCATGGGACCAAATTGGATAGAACAATTAATTGTGTAATTTGTGATTGGTAAAATTTCAGTTGAATCAAGGAATCAATACGTTTTGAAATCTGTTTAATTAAGTTTTACAATTACGTTTTGTTAATTTTGTGTTTAAATCTAAATCTGCCAAACCACCCCCCCCCCCTTTTTTTGAATTTGGAACCTTTGAGTGAAAACAATGGTCATTGGGAGACGACATTGGGTTAACTCTTGAATACTGTTTTTGGTCGGGTACAACCTCGATCAACGTTACAGATACCACATTGATTTTCTAGATTTAGAAGTTATTTGCACAACAAGAAAACAATTTATTTAGGTCCCCAACAACTGGTTTAGGTCCTTGGGGTTAGATCAATAGAACAATTACTTAATAGGCACCCAAGCATACTTCCCATTTGGAACACCATAATGTTTGATATTGCATTTATTTGATGTATGACCATTTTTCATGCAATAAAAACAAGTAGCAACACATGCATTCATAGAGTAAGTAGTTCCTTTTTCTACCCATACTCTTCGAGTTCTTTTATAATTAATTTTATTATTAGGAACATACTTGTTTTTATTTAGATTATTTTTTCTTAAAAACAGGTTTTTCAAAATTTTTATTTTCTAATGCATTTTCAAGTTGTTTTTCTAAAATATTTAAATCAAACATATAGCTTTTGCAAGATGCACATTCAATAATGGTTGTCGCCTTTGGCTGCCAAGTCTTGTTCAAAGATTTTAGAATTTTCATATTCAATTCATTAGTGTCGAAAGTTTTACCTAAACTCGTGAGATGATTAACAATGTGTGTGAATCGCTTCTGCACATCGTAGATGGTTCTCCCTGGTGTATACGAAACATTTCGTATTCTTGGATCAAAGAGTTCTTCTGAGCCTGTTTTTCATCGTCCGTTCCTTCATGAGTTACTCGCAAGATTTCCCATATCTCATGTGCACTAGTGCAAATAGATATCCTATCAAATTCGTCAAGGTTCAAAGCAGATGAAATAATGTTTCTTTCTTTAACATCATATTAAGCCCTTCTATTTTCATCCATAATCCATTGTGAAAAAGGCTTTGGTTTTTACACATCATTAACAACATTAACAAGAACAAGCAGACCATTTATCACAACATCCTAAATACCCCTATCAACAGATTCCAAAAAGTATTTGCATCCTAACTTTCTAGAAAGGGTAATTTTCACCTGTAAAAAGTGGAGGTCTATTGATAGACGTGCCCTCAGCAAAAGTTTGGTTTTATCCAACCATTTTCAAAAAAATTTGAAAAACTACCAAAGCAAGTTCTAATACCAATTGATGTAATTGAGCAACGGAATAATTTATTAATGGAAAAAAACCGAGATGGGGTGAATTTTTTTATTAATAAAATGAATACTTTTAAAAAAATTCCAAATTTTATCGTTTAAATTAAAGCCTCAGTTCCTTTAAATTCAAAAGCAGATAAATTAAAGAGATAGAGAAGAAGATTCAACACAAGTATTTATACTGCTTTGGATCAAAAGACCCTACGTCTAGTTTTTTTATCTCTGTAAACAAATGGATTAACTTAATCACTATAACAATCAAAGTACAATCATATTAAGAGAATAAAGGATTATAAAACACCTCTCTTGAAGACACAAGAGATGAAGAGTTAGTTCCTCTAAATCACAAAGAAAAGACCAGCTTTCCTAGCAATAACAACAACACCCAATCTCATAAGAACCCCCTTAGAAAAAGTTATCGCTCTACCCACACTAGGCTTTTCAAAGCCATTTTTAAGAATATTCAGAGAAACACTTTGTAGTCACAACACTAGAACTCTAGTTCTCAAAAAGGCAAGTTCTAAGTTGGAAAAAAGTTTATTTAAATAGAGGTTCAAAAATTAGGTCACACAACTAAACAGTCAAGTCCAAAACTACAGGGGGTAATTGATTATTATAAGTGGTAATCAATTATTCTTGTGCATTTTCTAAAAACAAAATTTTGAGTTGATAATCGATTATCCATAGAGATAATCTATTATTCTAGTGGTTTTTCTTAAAATTGAACAAAACTTAGGATAATCGATTATCCTAAGTGATAATCGATTATCATTATGAATTTTACAAAAATACAAAGGATATTGAAAGATTTAGAGCTAGTTGTTGTTCCATAATGATCTAAGTTAATTTACACTACTTAAAACATAATTAACTTATTACAATAAAGCTTTAAACATAAAATAACTTGTCTTCAAAATATCTTCCAATATTTGTTTGAGATTCCTTGTCATCATCAAGATCTTTTTATCTTTAAGTCTTCCTCTTTTGCCAACATAAACAACATAAATTTTTGTTAACAAATCAAGAAGAAGTCCATATTTTAGAGTATAGTTATCCAGGAACTAAGAATAAAAAGGTTATTAACATCTCAGATCAATCACTTTTAAATCAACATATTAAAGATGAACATAATTTTATTAACTTATGATTAATTCAAGTAGCTGCAAAGCCAAACTATAGGCTGGGAAAAAATAGTCCAATAAGTGACATAAGACTTAAAAAAATTAATGATTCAATAATTGCAATATTAGAAAGTAATCTACATGATGGTTCTGCTTTCTTCAACAGTTATCCAAATTTTTCTATGAATATTAGAAATGATAAGACAAGTAATGGAATAAAATTATATATACAAATCCCAGATGAAATTGTAGATGAACTATCAAGTCTAATACAAATAATTTATAAAATTTATTATAGAGCTATAAAGATAGATTATACTATAAAGCTCTAAGATCTTCACCAAAAGATGAGACAATACTAGTAGAAGCTAATCTTAGAAAATCATCTATACAAATTTGAAAAAGATTAAGTTATGAAGAAGTAATAAGTAAAATTCTTAAGGAATCGATATTAGAAAATATAATTGAAGATCCAAAAAATTATAATACTCAAGTAAAAGAAATAGTACAAGAAAGTACAAATATTAGATTAAGAATGAATATATCATCATCGGTAAAAATAAGAAATCCCCAAAATTATATACAAAGGACAACCTACTAAACATTCAGTTGATGGATCCACTATAAATTTAGACTTAAAAGGGTTAAATAACATTACACTAATTGTAGACACTAGCATTAAATCAATGTAAAAATCATTAGAATTGCCATAATTGCATATAAATACAGAATGTGGTGATGAGAAACCATAAAAGGTGGAATATAATACATTTGTGCTATTTTTGTAGGTAAATGAAGGAAATTACAACGTTGGTGCTAAGCCCCAAAAGTTGTAGCTTAAGTCAAAAAGATGAATTAAAAAAGTGAATTTTAATCCTGTGGCTGAGTAGCGAATTTGGCACTGAGTCAGGTTTTAAGAAACCTTTACTATAAAGAAACATCAAGCTCTAGATTTGAAGTTGGGCATCAAAGGAAAACTTCCATGGCAGGGAAACCCACTAATGAAGGAAACATCCACGGTGGTGCTTCTAGACGTTGTCCAAATCTTTCTACTAATGTAGCAATTTTTTAAAAAAACAAGGGTGAGTATATTGGTGGCTTCTCTTCTTTTCTAGGGATACAAAAATCTTTATATGATTAAATTATACAAGTTATCCTCGCTATTGAGTTTTTTGTGAAATTAAGGCTTTATATGGTTTGGATTGACTGTGACTCTACTTTGCTTTGTCAAGCTTTTACCTTAGCTCAAATTATTTGTTACTCTTTAAGGAAAGATGTGTTGACATGAGAAGCCAAGGTGGTTTGCTTCTTGAAGATTTGATGAAGATTGAATGAAACTTTTTTGAACTATCTTGAAGCCATAAACATTGGAATGAAGTCTACATTGATGAAGGAAAGGAGATTTGATGATATCCATGGTGATCAAGGCTGGAATGTGTGCTCTCCATGTACTTACATCATTAAGAAAGTGTGCTTGTAGTTTGTAATTCATGTTGTAGACCTTAAAGCATTAATTAGATGTAGTTTGGTCTTTTGTGTGTTTTTAATCTGTTGAATGGTTTTTCAACAGGTTAAGATGTCTCTTTTAATCTGTTGAATGGCTTTTTAACAAGTTAAAAGGTTGGCTGCAGTAATCTTAAACTGCAACAAATTCAATCAGTTGATTTAGTTTTTAATCGACTGATTTCACTTAAGACAAGTGAAATCAACCGATTGATTTGAAAATTAACCTGTTGAATTTTGTAACAGTTTGACTATAAAAGTTGTGATTTTCGAAAGAGAGGTTTGTTGATCATTTTAGAGCACGATTTGGTTCTGGAAACTTGTGGAAACTCTCTCCTTCGTGATCATAGGTGTTGCCAGCTGTTGAAGATTGATCTTGGATCAATTCTTGAAGCTTTTGGCTTGGTTTGAAGCTTGGAGAAAGTGGTTTGTGGTAGGCAAGGCTATGCTACCACTAAGGTTTGATCTTTCTCAAGCTTTGTGTGTGTGCCTGGTGGTTTTCCAGGTCTGCAAGAGGGTTCTTGCTGTGCTGGTGTGACTCTTGTGTGATTCAAGAGTCTTTTGTGGTGTTTTTGCATATTTTGGAAGTGTAAGGGTGGATTCTTTGTAAAACTTTTGAAATAGTGCAAAGTCAAGCTAAGGTTGCCTTGACAAACTGGATGTAGCT
>Ga0214542_1011251_pt1 | contig 12379 bp, 8 predicted proteins | sample CNSS1metaG_FD_160096 | JGI IMG/M metagenome (GOLD analysis project Ga0214542, IMG submission 160096) | Root nodule microbial communities from cowpea collected in UCLA plant growth center, Los Angeles, California, USA - CNSS1 | ecosystem: Host-associated > Plants > Roots > Nodule | place: USA...
TATATATATATATATATATATATATATATATAAGGGCGTTAGATACAGGCTATACTAACATAATAAATCAAACAATGGAAAGTCTGTAAGCAAGAAAAGAAAATGAAACTGGGAGCTATGCTGTCTGAAACTAACATGTATAACCCCAACAGGGATCATCATTGATATTATCTCATCTAAAGTTATTAATCATTGTTTAATACGGTATTATGTGGAGACACAATAAGGTATTGTCCATAACTAAAATTTTCAATGAGAGGAAAATAGGCAGAGGAGGTGATTCACATTAACAGACAACAGAAGCAGTTAATTATCAAATTTCAGAAACAACTCACTTCCTTCACATGAACAACATAATCTCCCCTGCAAGTATACAGGTGGACTTGATATTCACCATTCAAACTCCCCTGTTTTGAAGTAAACACTCCTTCAATGGGTATAAGACAAGGCCTGAAGTATGATAGAAACTTCTGCGATTCTTGGCCTTGAATTTCCCTGTATTGAACACTGCACGATCCTAATGCTGCATCCAGCTCAAGTGCCTTTTCTGATGCCAAGCTTGAATCTACCTGTCAAAACTTTATTGACTGTGAAACAATGCTGATCATGCTATTTATTCACAGTTAGCAATGCAACATTCATGCATACTTAAAAATTACGTTCAGTGTTTAATGTATTAAAATCAAATGTTGTGAATAGATATTTGTTACAATATATCCATTACCTTCTTTGATCTATTTAACCAGATATAAATCACCAAGCAAATTTTTGATAAACAAATACAAACCCATAGTCTTTATTTTGCCGTTGGATAAACAGAAATTACACCTAAAGCAAGTTTTATTGAGGAAATCTTGGTACCGTAAATTAGACAGTACAGTTTCACATTACCTAAATGGGATAAAATCATAAAAAACATGTCTATACAGTAAACATGATGAGAAAGATGACAATAAATGTTATAGGAAAATGGAGGACCACACCATCATGTGAGTAAAAATTACAAGGAACTATTTGAGGGAGAAAAAAACTAAGGAGCCTAAAAATATTTGCCTGCCGAAAAATAACAGTAACATTATCACTACAAGCAAGACAACTAGAAAAGAAAGGATATAAACCTTCTTTGCTTCACTTCCTAGCCAATAATGTATGTCATAATGAGGAGTGCCAATTTTCGGAAAGACGGCCTGTTTCCACAAACACATAAAAAGGTCTGCATCAAATTTATGTAGAGTTTAAATTAAGGTTATGCTCATATTGAAGGGAATTGTTAAGATATCATTATGGCAAAGGTGGCTCCAAAATTAATGGGTTCAATTTCAAAAGGGGATAGCAAAACTCAAATAGAGATGATGAAGACAATCTTTGAAAATTTGGATTTAGATGAGATATAGGCAGCAAATTCTTCATGCATTCAAAAGGATCGATGGGGAAATAAAGTGAGCATTATCTTACATTCAAGACTAAGTATGCACTTCCGGTATAGAATTTTCCATGACTTGACTTTGATACTGAAACCAGCCGCTGATTCTCAATACACCAAATTTCTAAGCCTCTAAGAACATTAAGCTAAGCTAAGTATAAAACAAAGAACTGTGATACATTTAAAAATAAAATTTATAGTTGAAACACAAATCTGCAAGAACTTGCATAAAAGTCAAGAGATTAGCATCCAGGTCAAGAGTTTTATGTGCTTACCAACTATTTTTAAAATGTAGCATGATTACAATGCAAGAATCTATTCTCCTATCTTTTTATTTCATTTTTTCTCCATAATCAATAAGTCATTCACCAGTGCCTTTGCAATTGACATGGCTAATGCCAGTTAAAATCAGCTATGTTCTGGCGGCTTTGTCATCAGAAATTAATACCAATTCTATTTTCTCTGGCATGAAAAAAAAAACTGAACAAAAATAAACTAACTACTGCCTGTTCTACAGAGTAGCACAAATTATAGAACAATTGAAAAGAAAATGGTTGTAAGGATACGGGTTTGCTCCTGCTGTTTGGAATGCAGAGTCCATTTCTTTAGTGACAATAGGCATTGAGTCTGTGGCTCTAATACTCCAGCCAAATGATCCCACACTAGATTATTCTGCAATCCAAGATTTAAACTACGTTAGTCCTTAGATCCTGAGATATATATGGAATTTGAATTTTCTGCTAGGTATTTCTGTGTTGTTCTTCTGTTGTGCTTTCAAAATGCTTTGATGGTCACTGATTTTCAAGTTTTAAAATATATTAAAAATATTTGTATGGTACCAACATAGTGTATTTTTAATGCTCAACAGAAAACAGCACCAGAAAAAGTCACTAGAGAATCTTGACTCATATACAAGTTAACAATGGGATTGCTCTTTCCATATACAAGTTAACAATGGGATTGCTCTTTCCAGAGCATATATTAATACTTATCTAGTAAGGTTTAAGGTGGCAACACATTAATGATTTATATTATAACCGTGCATCTATAATCCAGAAACACTGCTATAATAAACAAATAATCAAGCAAAGACATACTACCATTGTGCAATTAATTTAAAACAGCTAAGGTTTCATTTAACTTATGCCAATGTCAGTCACATGACTAATAATTTAAGAATTTAATTCTATTAAATAAATAAACCAATGAATGACAGCTGTTATCAGTAAATCTAGTATCTTCTTTATGTAATTACAGCAAAAAACAAATCACACAAAGTTCTAATTATTTTGGTTATGAAACATTCAAAAGGAAAATGTGTATCACACTTTAAAAGCATTCATATTTTGTTTCTGCATCGCCTGTTAGATTTAAAGTATGTAATTTTTCTGCTCAAGTAACAATGATGAAGATAAAAAATAAAATTTCCACCAAGACACCAATAATTTAAAGAAAATAATCTTTCAGGTAATCAACTTGATAACTTAGGAAAGTCTAAAATAGCAAGAAATCTAAACTAAATACTAAACCAAAACGCAGCAGAAAATATTTGATGAAACTAACCCAACACATAACCAACACATAACTCCCAAAATCAACACAACTATCAGGCTGCGCCGAAACGAATCTATATCAGTCAATACCCAGAACCGATCCTACCCAAAAGTCAAAAGGCAATAACAATGCAAGAAAAGGGGATTGAAAAAAGATGATCTACAGCAAACAAGTACAAAGCTTGAACAAATTCAAAGAGCAACCAAGAACCAACCATAAAGGTCGTTCATTCCTTGGGCAAAACAAAGTCAAAAGACGATAACAATGCTAAAAAGGGAGAGAAAAAAGATGATCCACTGCAATCAAACACAAAGCATGAACATTCAAAGAGCAGACAAGACTAATTTGACCAGCAGGGTAGATCATCATAGTCCACACACACCTCTATTCAACAGCAGATTCAGGAGCTACCACCATGTGATGGTGATGGTTGAACAGACAGGGAAAGAACAAAACTTGGATATTCCCATTTGAAAAGCCTTGGCCGAAGACAAACAAAATGAAAGCTTTATATTGGAGGGCAAAATGACATTGGAATGATGAAAACAGCGTTTGGTGGAGAAAGAGACTTGAGATAAAGCAAAACCAAAACAAAAAATTGAAAAGCATGGTTATCTTTACCGTCCAGCTTGTATGTGGGTCCCACAAGAATGGCTTTCTAGTTGTGCACTTTGCAGTGTGGTTGATGGAAAGAGGGTGATGATGATGAAGTGTGATGTGGTGTGGTGTCTGTTTTACGCCTTGCGGTGTTACCATAGACACTGAGAAAACATTGCAACATAGAAAGAGATTTCTAACTCAAATGTGACTTTCAACACTATCTTTAATGTTCTGACATACCTCTCTGACATAGGATGGTATATATACATATACAACATATATATCTTCGGTGTCTTTGTCTCTTTGTTTGTATAACAGTTTATCTTTTTCTTCTTATATGTATTATTAATAGACAGTTCTCGTGATAGGATAATAAATAAAAGATATTTTTTATTGTCTTATTTATGTTTTAGATTTTGTTTTATCCTTTTAGATTTAAAATGAATTACTTTGATAGTGGTTCTCTTTAAACCAAATCAGTCTTTTCACCGATTTTTGACAGAAACAGTGACAGTTTGTTTTAACTGATATGAGTTATCATGTTAGTAGAAGTATTAAATTGGTCTAATAGATTGTTTCCATATTTTAAAATCAAATTTTAAATGATTAAAATGAAAGTTGAAATGTTAAAAGATATTAAAATGATTTTGATTAATAAAATAAAAAGGTGCATTTTTAGTTTGAGTCAAACTTGAAGAGGTATAGTATAGGCTAGAGTATTTGATTTGTTTGACTTTTTTTTATTAATGAATTTGTTCTTTAAATGTTAAAAGATGGGCAGATTTACTTTTTCTATTTTTCAAATGGGTGATTAATTTTTCATATTTTTAAAGTGTGAGTATTAAATCTGTGGATATTAAAGAATAAAGACTTTAATTAGTTTAATTGAAAATAACTTTTTTTCAAAAAAATTCTAAATATTTTGATAGAATTACTTTATTTGAACAACAAATGAACCAACTTGAACAGAGAAGGAGTAAATGTTTATTAATAACAGTATTAAAATTCTTAACTAAATTTAAGATACTATAAAAAAATTTGTCATTGTCATGCCGTTTAACTATACAAATTGTATTGAATTAGTATAAAAAACTAAATAACAGTTTATATTTTAAAACTCACAGTTAAGTTGGTAGGTTTATAAGTTGTTTGTAATTAATTCATCGATTTAGTCAATAAATCGGAAAGTTGGATATTTATTTAAAAATAAATAGAAAGCACTTCAAAGATCTCTTTAATCTTTTTTTTTTCTTTGGATTATTTTGCTTATTACATTGGTCAAACAATGTAATTAATTGTGTGTCTAGAAATTGGATGAAGTGTTTAAAAAGGAAAAAGTAAATTTTCTTTAGAATTCTTTTTAACTATACATTGTTAATTAGATATGTTATTACATGACATTCAATAATTTATTAATTTTAAAAGAAAAATGCAATTAACTAAAATTCAGGAATTTTAAATTCTATTTAAGAATTAAGATTTAAGAAACAAGTATAGAAAGGATCGAAAGTAGGAAAAAACAATGTTGGGGTTAATTTATTATATTTTGCTAATGACACACTTTTTGTTTGTGAAGCAAATCTTCAAAATATTTTGTCAACAAAGAGTATTTTAGATGCTTTGAAATGGATTCAGGCCTTAAGGTAAACTTTCATAAAAGTAAGATAAAGTAAGATTGAAGTCTTAGGTGTAGACAAAAATGTTATACAAAAATACTATGAGGTTTTAAATTGCAATATTATGAAAGTGTAATTTAAGTATTTAGGCCTGCTTGTGGGGGAATCTTAGAAAGCAGTTCTTTTGACAACCTGTCGTTAGTAAAATTAAAAACAAGTGATCAAGTTGGAAGGACAAGTTCTTAACATTTGCAGGACGAATTTGTCTCATAAAATCTGTCATTATCACCCTACTTTTATATTATTTCTCCTTCTATAGAGCACAAATTTGTGTATGCAAGACAATCATAAAACAACAAAGAAATTTTCTCTAGAAATGGGGTTCAGAGGGCAGAAGAATAGCCTCGGTAAAATGGGATAACTTATGCAAACCTAAAGAATAGGGAGGGTTATGAATAAAAGACATTAGATTGTTCAACAAAGTCTTATTAGCTAAGTGGAAATGGAGATTAAGTGCGGATGAACAAGGATTATGGAAAGACATATTAGAAAATATGGATCTTGAAGAAATTTAAATGGAAATTTCAAAAAACAATATGCGTCTTTGTGGTGGAAAGATTTAAGTGAAGTAAGTGGTGAAGGTCAGAGGAAGATGATTTGATCAAAATATTGAGTGGAAAGTTAGATCAGGGACTAAGATCAAGTTTTGGGAGGACACGTGGGTAGGATATATCCCATTAAATGTTAGATTCCCTAGGCTATATGCTAACTCTCATAATAGAGAATAAACATTAGTTGAGTTAGAGAGTTGGATTAGTAACAATTGGGATTGGAAACTGAGTTGGAGGAGAGAACTGTTTGAATGGAAAAAACCCCAACTAATGGAATTCATGCATATATTAACACACAACTCATTACACATAGAAGGTGATGATACATGGGTTTGGAAAGATGTGGAAGGGGAGAAGTATACAGTAAAATCTGCTTATACAAAATTGCATAACACATTTATTGGGGAACATTCTGATATGTTCAAGTTATTTTGGAGTATAAGAGCCCTCCCATCTGCACAATATTTTGCTTGAAGGACAATCTTAAATAGGGTGGCAACAGAGGATAATATTAGAAGGAGAGGAACAACATTACAAGACACCTTATGCGCGTTATGTGGGTTAGAGGAGGAAACTGTAAGCCACTTATTTTTTACATGTAACATTGCCAACAAGGTATGGAATATGTGCAATAGATGGGTAGGTGTAAGCACTACACACCATAATCAATCGTGTGTTCATTTCCAAAATTTTTTCATGTTGCATTTTAACAACAAGAGGAACAATCTATGAAAGGGATTATGGATTTCTGTCATATGTAACATTTGGAGTCATAGGAATAGAGTTGTTTTTAGGCAAGGAAAAGTTGATTGATGCAGAGGAAATTTTCACTATGGCGCAATTGAGAGTGTGAACATGGATGAAATACAAATCTCATACTGTGAAGTTCTCGTACGTAGAATGGCTTTAATGTCCAATTGAGTGCATTAGATCTGTCTCTTAGACAACATAAAGAGGTATACCATAAACATATGGGTATCTTAGTAAGGGAGAGGTAGACTAACCTCTAATAGGAAGAGAGGGAAGGGTATATAATCTACAAAAAATATTTGTGTGTTTGTATCTAACTTTTTGTGTAGGTGCTTGAAGCAAACATTGTGGAAAACAAAGTTCTATACCCATTATTGCGAAGATGTACAAAATGGTTCTAAAAACTACTACGGGAAAGGGAGTTGAATTGCGGTAAAAAACTTTATGTGAAGAAGAGCAGTACTCTAATATGTGTTGGATAAATGTTATCATGTGTTTTTGTTGTAGTTCTTTATTGTTTAGTACATTCTTCTACATAAAACTTAGATTGTCTTTTTTAATTTTTCTCTAATACGTGGGGTTGGGTTATTTGATTTCTTAGTTGATGTGTATGTTGGCAATATGTCAGGTTGGTTAGATTTTTAATTGATGTGTAGGTTTGGCAAAGAGATGTATTTTTGTGGCTCTTTATATCTCTTTTCCTTTTATAAATATCATGTATAAGGACTGGAGTATTCTAAACACTCCATTGATATATATTTATAATTTTATTTGTTGAGAAAAAAAATCTCTTTTTCTCTTCTCTCCCCTCCTCTCTCGTATTTTTTAAAGGATCGTTATTTAAATTAAAGTTATTTATATTTTCAAAAATTATATTTTTGAAATATGATAATCGAGAAACTTATTCTAGGTATTAAAAAATGTGCTATGTTACATTGTAATTAGAATATTTTTGAAATTTTAAATGATTTCAATTAAGTATAAGTAAAAATGAAATATATTGGTTGTAACTTTCAATGTTTTTAAGTGGAATATCATTCTATTGGGAATTAATTATAAAATAAAAGTTACAATTTGAAAAAAAAAAGCAAATAAATAAAACCTAAATATTTTTCAAATCTTGTAATAAAATTCATCAAACAAACTGCAATGATATGTTTAACCAAGATATGATATTAATATAGAACGATGTTAATAATAATAATATAGTAATAGTTAATAATAATATAAATAAATGTGTGATAGAGGCAAATCTACAAGTTTATCGGTATGTTTTTTTCTTGTATGAACCAATTAGATTTTTAAATATAGTAAATTTTTTTATTAAGTTTTTTATAGTGTTTTAGTAGTCAAATTTAATATTCACAGTTGATAAAAGTTATCTTCTCAACTTAATTTATCTTATATTAATTTTTTGTTTTGTTTGCACACTTTACACTAGGTCTCTAATGGAGACTATGGTAGTTGAATTTGGAGAATTTAAATTTTGAATCGTATGTATCATGAATTGTATGATTCATAAACATTGTACAAATATTAAAGAAAATTAACATATACTTAAATATATAAGATATATAAATATGAAAAAAGATAATTAATAACAAAACAAACTCACTCAAATAGAGTGGTTGTATCTATGTGTATTTATCACGCAGTTTCACAATTTCAGCAACACTACCTTCAAAAAACAATGTAATTGCTATATAAGATTCCTATAACTATGACTACATGCTACTAAACTAATTTTGTGTTACAGCCATCCAAAAAAATAAGTGTGTTGCTCATGCTATTTGCGCATAATTATAGTCATACAAACATAATTACAGTTGTTGCTTGTATCCTAAATAACCTCAAAAAAACATTATATTCTAATCATTCACATTTCATCCTCATCCTCACCAAGATCTACGTCACAAGTCATCTTCATCTTTTATTGAAAGTTCTTCCCCTTCATTAATGGTATCGATTGATTCCTCAATTCCTATTATCGTTTTTCTTTTTTATTGGTATTGGCATTTGAGTTTTTATGACCTATATTAGCAAAAGAACAACAAATAAAGTACTTATCTTCTTTACTCTTTTGTCTCAACTCAAGTTGAAGATTGTACTTTACATAGGCAAAAACATTTAATCTTTGTTGTTCCAATTTATTTCTTATCTTAGTATGGACTTGGTCAAATGTGCTCCAATTCCTTTCGCACCATGTTGCACTACATGTGAGGCTCAAAATTTTCATGGTTATCTTTTGCAACTCTTTACCTTCTCCTCTATGACTCTCCCACCAAAAGCTAACAAAACAAAGAAGTATTGAGTCATAATATAATGTAATTATAAATTATAAATCATATAAAAATGGTAATGAGAGTAATTTCATTATCAAGTTGTTTCTTGTTTCTAGGAGCTATTGCCATGTTCAATCCAAAAAACCCCTTAGCTCCCTTTAACTTTTCAAGTTGTTGATCAATTATAACTCTTATGCTTACATTCAAAACCATTATCTCAAATGTTCCATACAAACCAATCAACACCACTATCTCCAAATTGAAATTTTTGTCATAGTGATATCTAAGACAATAAAAAATATTTTGATGAGAACAAAGAAGATAATGCTACTAGGTAGGAAAAATTTAGGTGTAATTAGTTTACCTGAGATTAATATAATTGGTTGTTGAACAAAGAGGCCTATGTAGTTGTAAATTCCACCTAGTATCAATAAATTTCTACACTTTATACCTTGTCTTTATGTTTTAGAAATTTTCAGCAATTTGCTCCTTGGCTTTATCCATTGCTTCATAAATATTTGGCATAATTGGTTTTGCATCACCATCTACCAGCCTTGACACTTTTACAAGTGGAGTCACACATTTTAAACAATAGGTGATTGATCTCCTAGATCTATAATCACTCAACACTAGATTCATCACTTTCTTACCCTCACTTTTGTTAGCATGTGGACTAATAGCCCATTCCTCTGAATCAAACAATGATCTAAGAGTCTTTCTTTGTTGGTTAATATAATTTAGTGTAAGATAAGAAGTAATCAAATGTGTGATAGTTGGTCTTGCTAATTTCCTTCTATTAGAGTATTTTTTTTATACAAATTAAGAACTCATGTGCGCCTATATAGGTAAGTGGTGATTTTTGTTGCATTGCTAATAATATTGTAAAATACTAAAAGCTTTCCAATATCTTTGAGCACTGGATCAAGACTGTGTGTTGCACAAGGAGATCAAAATAATTTGGGTTTCTTTTCCATTAACCTTCTCCTAGTTGCCACAAGGTTAGAAGTTCCATTTGTAACTACTTGGACAACATGCTCCTCTCTAATTTCATCCACCATGGTGTCTAACAACTCAAACATTTTTCCATTCTTTAATAACATTACTAGTATCAACAAATTTCAAAAAAAATAGTCTCACTTGGACTGTTAAAATTAGTTAGTGACTTTCCTTTCCCATTCGTCTAACCATCACGCATTAATGTGCATTCCCATTTTTTTCTAACTTCCACTTGGAATCACTTTACAGAGCCCTCATTATCTGGTGGTTTTTCCTCTGAGCTGCTTGTTTTGATGATTTTTTTTTCTCACTAGTTTAACTTCAATTGGGAAGTATTTTTCTTACGTGAACCTCATCAAGTTCTAACACATGAAAATGATCTGACACATGATCTGACACATACTTCCTTAACTAAAAGATGTGATTTGTTAGACGAGGAGATAAATCAATCTCATAAACTAGTGGACCAATCCAAAATCTCATATGATTTAATAAACTTAAAAAATAACTTTTTAAATTGGATAACTCTTCCCATACCGATGATTAATGTAAAGAAATAGGTTAAAAATATCATATGCTACCTAGTAAAATAGTAAAATAAAAAGTATATAAATTGCATTTAAAAAAAAACTAAATTCTAAGAAATTGTAATTACAGTATTACCGAAACATAGATGTTTTGTTGAAGATGGACATCTTCCCAACACGACCAACTAAAGTTTAAATCTTTATGTATTTACCATTGGAGTATGTTTTAGATAGGAATATAGGAAGAAAACTATCGGTGGAGAAGTAAAAACTTATAATCACAATATTTTGAATTTTAAAAATATTAGAGATAAATTCTTTAACATATTCTTTCAAATTTAATTTTACAATTAGTTATAAATTATTAAAAATCTCATAATTTTGTGAAATTCATTTCTATTTATCAAAACATATTACTGTACGTAGTTTCCACTTGATTTTAATTAAGAAATAATGTTATTTAAAAAGTTGGATTAATTTTTTTTTAATTTTTTAAAATCTCCAAAACTTTAATCGTACAAAACACTGTCAAAAGTTAAATACAAGCAGGAGACTACTATCCATATATTTATTAGTGGTTTAATAAATATTTTTATTTGTAATAATAATCATATTAAAATTTTGAATTGTATTTATCGTTTTTTATTTTATCACCAAAATTTCAATATATATATATATATATATATATATTTATATATATATATATTTTGGTGATAAAATAAAAAACGATAAATACAATTCAAAATTTTAATATGATTATTATTAAAAATAAAAATATTTATTAAACCATTAAAAGTAAATTATAATAAAGCTTATAAAAATATTGTAGTTATATAATAGAAACATTTTTAATTTTTTTAATCACAATTATTTATTATTGGTATTTTTTTTCTTAAATGGTAGGAATTAAACAATTTATTGAACTATATAAGTATAAAAAGAATAAAAAAGGTAAAGAAATGTGTATAAAAAATTACAAAATTTTATTTTCTTTTTAATTGTCAACAGATTACTAGGTAGGAAGTAATTTCATGTGGGACAAGAATGTGGGTACTCTTTTTCACAAAATAAAAGCAAGTAATTATAGTAACCGAAAAATAAAATGCAAGTAATAATTACATGGAATTGTAAGACCAATTTGTCTAGAACCAAATCAATTAAGATATAGGATTCAACGTCAATTAAAAAAAAAAAAAAGTTAATACTTGAAAGATACTAAAAGTGTGAAGTTCTAACCCCACCCTTTCAACATTTTTTATTTTTATTAATTTCTCAAAAGTGTTTGCATCATTATATGAAACATACACCTAATGGACCAACTTTTAGAGAAGTGAATTTTGTTCTCTTTTAACCTAAGAAGTTTGAGAGCAAAAAGAACACAGGGAGAGATATTGAAGCAAGTATAATTAACCCTTTTAATTGTGTTGTGCACGCACTAAAAGTAACAACATCCACACATCTTCATTTCATACTATCGCAACTTGCTTGCTAGTGTTATTTATTTATTTATTTATTTATTTATTTATTTATTTATTTATGGATTTTCAAGTTAAATCAATAGTATCCATTTCTTTAGGGTTTTGCAGACCATTATCTTAACGACATTGGTTAAAGATAATTAATATATTTTAAATTTTATAAAGGTATAGTAGTTAGAGATAGGGATGTCAACGGGCGGGTAGGGTACGGGTAGTAGTTCCCCCGTACCCTACCCGCTGAATAAATATCTGCCCCATGCCCGTACCCATATCCGTCGGGTATCCGTTATGCGGGTACCCATCTATTTTTTTCATATCCGCGGGTATCCACGGGTACCCGCGGGTATTTACAAAAATATTTTAAAAAATAATTATTTAACCATAATTATTGTTTGGTTAAGTAAAAAATCACTATCAATTTATATTGTAGTTTATTTTTGAATAAAATATTAAAGAAATTACTAACTTCATCAATATCCACCTCTTGCAACATTGTATAAAGTTTCATGTTGTCCAATTTTAATCTAGAAGAGCCTTAAAAC
>Ga0214542_1011254_pt1 | contig 12373 bp, 8 predicted proteins | sample CNSS1metaG_FD_160096 | JGI IMG/M metagenome (GOLD analysis project Ga0214542, IMG submission 160096) | Root nodule microbial communities from cowpea collected in UCLA plant growth center, Los Angeles, California, USA - CNSS1 | ecosystem: Host-associated > Plants > Roots > Nodule | place: USA...
CTTAGTTGGACATCTGTTTAAAATGTAAACTACAGTGTAGACTGCTTCAGCCCAAAAAGTGTTAGGCATACCTTTCTCTTTTAGCATTGATCTTGCCATCTCCATGACTGTGCGATTTTTTCTTTCTAACACACCATTTTGTTGTGGAGTATATGCAACTATGAGTTGTCTCTCTATGCCTTCATCTTCACAGAATTTGTCAAACTCGTGAGATGTATACTCCTTTCCACGATCACTTCTAAGTACTTTTATCTGTTTTCCACTTTGCTTCTCAACAAGGGCCTTGAATTTCTTGAATATTCCAAAGACTTCTGACTTTGCCTTTAAGAAATAGACCCATGTCATTCTAGAGAAGTCATCAATGAAGAGGATGAAATACCTATTGTTGTGATGTGAAGGCGTCCTCATTTGTCCGCAAACATCAATATGGATCAACTCTAGTAAGTCTTTTGCTCTCCATGCTTTGTCGGTCGAGAATGGTAATCGATGTTGTTTACCAAGGAGACATCCTTCGCATGATTCATTATTCTCCTTTAGGCATGGAAGATCTCTCATCATGTTTTTCTTATATAGAAGCTTTAAGGCATATGTGTTGAAGTGGCCAAATCTCCTATGCCAAAGCCACGAGTCATCAACTTCTGCCTCCATGGAAATATTAGTTCCAGGTTTGAAGCTTATGGGAAAGCTTCTATTTCTCTTCTCCATTTTTACTTGGCCAATTTCTATCTTTCTACTATCATAAATTTTGCATGTATCTTTCTCAAAGTGGAGAGAATATCCATTTTCCATAATTTGGCCAATACTTAAAAGATTCTCTTTAAGATGTATTTCTTCGATAAATAAAATGTTTATTTTGTTGTTGATAAAAAGTAAAAAAAAAAGGTTTAGTCCATGCATTTCCTTTTTATTTTAGTTTTTGAAAATATAATACTTTTGTTATATATGTCAATTTTGATTTTAAATCAAACCACATTAGTTTGTTGTCATGGTCAGTCATTTCAACAGTTTCAACAGAAATTAAAAACATTTTTTTCAAAGTACAGGGATGAAAAGACAAAAATAAAAGTTCAGGGATCAAAATAAAAATAAGTGTTACGGGAAAAACATATGTAACAAGTGATTAAAATAGAGGTGACGAGAATTGTTATGAATGAAAGATGCATTTGGTCTCATCGGAAGTAATTTTTTACTGCAGGATTAAAAGAAATGATAAATTATTGATTAAATTGTTGAAAATTATCTAATAATATAAATAAAAAAAATAATATTTATTTAAAAATTATAACAAAATGATATTGAAGTAATCATATAAATTAATTAAAATTTTGATGTCTTCCAAATATATGTGTGTTGTGTACTGTAAAAGATGATCATGTTATTTAAAGCGACAAGAGACTCGATGTTTTTAAAATAAAAGTAAAGTTAATATGTAATTTTAAATAAAATAGAAAATATTTCATAGTGATTAGGGGGATCTATAACTATATATAAAGAGAGAATTCTCTCTTTTGTGTCTACATTTCATAATTTCAACTTTACCCTTTACAATATAATTATTTATTAAATTTTTAAAAATTAATGGTTATTTTTACAAGTTTTTATAAAATTATTTACTTTTTTTCTTTTTTTTTTCCTATTCATCAATAGTTATGTCTCATATTTTCTCCATATATCTTGTTTTATTTTTGATAAATATAATTTTATTTTGTTTATTAACTTAATAACATTACAATATCATCTATTATTAATATAACATGATGCATATTAGAAAAATGCATTAACATTCGCGAATGCTAGTATATTATTGTCTGTTTCAAAGTGGGTGTTGGTTCAAAGTATAAACGGTTCTGCGATGGTCTTAACACGCTTCCACCATAATTAAAAACGTATTTTGAATCGCTTTCACAGTGTTTCATTAATATTGCTTTCTCTTCTAACTCTTCATTACCTCTCATCATCAATTCCTTCCATGGAATTCGCATCTTCATCATCCAAACTCCCACGGCAGTACGATGTGCTCATCAACTGCGATGGAGAAGAAATAGGCAGGAAATTTGTTTCTCATCTCGATTCTGTTCTCTCTACTGTTGGACTCACCACTCTCCTTCATTACGACAATGCAGTGAAGTCAACGCACATCCAACAACCGATTCTCAATCTGTGTCGGATAGTAATAGTTGTTTTCACCAAAACATATTCTCAATCTGCTTGGTGTCTTCATCAGCTTCAACAAATCATTCAATGGCACCAAACTTTTTGCCGACATGTTCTGCCTGTATATTATGAAATTCAGCCCTCTGATGTACGTCTTCAGAAGGGTGATTTTGGAAAGGCCTTCAAAGCAACTGCACAACGAACATTTTCAGAACAGGAACTGGAACATGGCATGTCCAGGTGGAGCCACGCACTAACCAAAGCTGCAAATTTCTTTGGATGGGATGAGAGCAATCACAGGTAAATCACTCACTCAACCATATTTAAGGATAGTGATTTAACTTTGTTAATACATGACTTCTATTTAATTTGAAGGAGTGATGCTGAACTAGTGGACAAAATAGTTAAGAGCGTTCTTAATTTATCAGCTTTGTCTGCTACGAAATTCCCAGTTGGATTACAAGACCGAGTGGAACTAATTCTAGCTATAAACAATAAGTCCATGGATGTTTGTACAATAGGGATATGTGGAATGGGAGGATCGGGTAAAACCACCCTTGCCAAAGCCATCTACCATCAAATTCATGGTAGATTCATGCAGAAAAGTTTCATTGAAGATATTGCACAAGTTAGTGAACCAAGAGGGCGTATTCATTTACAGGAACAACTTCTTTCAGATATCCTAAACACAAAGGTGGAGATACATAGCGTTGAGATGGGAAGAAATATGATTCGGGACAGACTTTTTCAGGAAAGGGTGCTCATTGTACTTGATGATATGGATGACTATCTTCCATTATTAGATCTAAGGAAAAGTGGTTCATGGTTAAGTGAAGGAACTGTAATAATCATCACAACAAGAGACGAAGACCTACTGAGGAAACATCAAGTTGATTCTGTTTTTCGGACAAATCTAATGAATGAAAAGGAGTCCCTTGAGCTTCTTAGTTGGCACGCATTTAGAGAACCAAAACCAAAAGAAGAATACGATTACCTTGCAAGAAGAGTAATTTCTTGTTGTGGAGGACTGCCTCTAGCTCTTGAAGTCATTGGAAGTACTTTATTTGAAAGGACGGAAGAGGAATGGCATAGTGTATTGTTTGAATTAGAGGAAACACCCATGTACGATGTTGAACTGAAATTGAAAATAAGCTTGGGCGGTTTACGCAATCAAATGGAAAGAGATTTATTCCTTGATATATGCTGTTTCTTTGTTGGTAAAAACAGAGCCTATGCTACGAAGATCCTAAATGGCTCGGGAGTAGATGCTGATAATGGAATAAGAGTTCTTATGGAGCGTAACCTCATTAAAGTTAAAAGGAATAACAAATTAGGAATGCATCCTTTGGTACAAGAAATGGGAATAACAATTTTTCGACTAAATTCAACAGAAATACGACTGTGTTCTGGTGATGTTATAGAATATGCCTTGAAGGTGAATACGGTAAGAACATTCTTTGTATGTGGTTAGAAACTTCTTTTGAAAATTGTTTAATTTCCCATGTACGCAATACAATTTTTTTCTTTGCTCTTTAAGTCACAGGGGAGAAAAGACTCTGAGCTATTGCCTGTGAGATTGCTTTCATCTATAAGAAAACCATCAAGACTGCCGAACGACGTTGAAAATTCTGAGAACCTTTCTCAGAAATTGAGATGGATTAGTTTGCATGGGTGTTCTTCAGAATACATACCTTTCGCCTTTAATGTCCATGATACAATAACGATTGATCTAAAACACAGTCTTCTTCGATTCTTTTGGGAAGAACCCCAGGTTTTATTACGAGCCATTCTTCACTAAAATACAAAGCTTAATTAAAATAAAATAGTGACTTGCTACTATCTCACTTGTTATTTCCGTCTCTAATATTTAGAAAAAAACTATTTTGGTGTAGGTTTTGAGATCGCTAAAAGTACTTAATCTTAGTCACTCCATGTACTTGACAGAAACACCTGACTTTTCTAGACTACCAAGTCTTGAACAACTCATTCTAAAAGACTGTCCCAGATTACGCAAAGTACACAGATCTATTGGACATCTCTGTTATCTTATACTGCTTAATTTGAAGGACTGTAAATGTCTAAGCAATCTCCCCAGAGAGATATATAAGTTGAAATCTTTAAGAACTCTTATCCTCTCTGGGTGTTCCAAGATTGGCCGAGTGGGAAAAGATATAGTGCGAATGAAATCGTTGATAACTCTAATTGCTGAAAATACAGCAGTCAAACAAGTGCCCTTTTCAATTGTAACTTCGAAAGCTATTGGATATTTGTCCCAACCAGGATTGGAGAGATTGTCATGTAATCTTTTTCCTTCAATCATTATTCGGTCTTGGATGTCGCCAACAATGAATCCTGTATCCTATATTCATTCATTGTGCATGGATATCAATAATAGCTGGGATGATATTGTGCCATTGCTTGGTAGCTTGGCAAATCTTCGAAGTATTTTGGTACAATGTGACACCGAGTTTCAACTATCTAAGCAAGTACAAAACATTCTGGTCGAATATTTTTCAAATACTACAGAATCAGGAACTTCAAAGCAGCACTTCAGGTCTGCTTTGATTGGTGTTGGAGCATACTATGAATTCTTCAATACTATCAGCCGTAACATATCTGAGGTTCTTCTCTAACTTTTCCTTTGTTTATTACCTTCACCATCATTTTAGCTATTGATTAAGAGAACGTAAAATAATCCTATCAAAGTATCTAATAGAAACTACAATCCTATACTTTTAGCACTGCGTGCTTATACAGCTACACAACTTCATCCAAAAGTATCTAATTTTAATAATCAAGTAAGCAAATGATCGTGCTTATACTAAGTACTAGAAAATTGATTTCTTCTTTCTATCTTGACTAGTTTCATAATTGTTTTATACTCAATGATTGTATAAACTGAAAGACACGACAATAGAAATGGTTCTAAATCCCTAACGACATGATGGTGATTTTTACCCAACAAAGGTACTAATCAAATTTATTTAAATTAATTAGCATTGGAATGCTTTAATTATGTATTGCATTTTGTACTCTTTAACCACACATAATGATTGTATAAGACAAATTGAGTAGGAAAGTTAGATAAATGACTATGTTTTTTATGTCATGGTACAGTTATTGGCAAGTAGTGAATCTTGTGATGTCTCTCTTCTAGGTGACAACCATCCTTATTGGTTAGCCTATATGGGTGAGGGAGATTCTGTTTCTTTCACTGTGCCTCCAGATATTGATGTGAAAGAAATTGAGGCAACTGAATGTCTCAGAAGCGTCTTAATTGTTAATTACACAAAGTGCACATTCCACATACACATGCATGGTACAGGAATTTCCTTTAATGATATAGATTGGGAAGGTATATAATGTCAAACTTTGGATATGGAGACAAGGTGGAGATTTTTGTGACATTTGGTCATGGATTGGTGGTAAAGAACACATTTGTCTATCTTATATATGGTGAATCAAATTACTTGGAAAAGGAGCCAACACCACAGAAAAAATCTGTCCTTAAATTCATAAAGAAAATTGTAGAGTAACTTCTGATAGTAATTTATCATCTTTGAGAAGTGCACGATCCCTTTAGTTAAGGAATTAATGTGTCCTTCATTGAAATTCATTTTTTCTCCATCCTTTCCTTATTTTTCTTTAGAGTATAGCTTATAGTTTTGAAATTCATGTTTACTTTATCCTGTTTGTCACTCCTCTCATTGTGCTTACTCAGCTTCACTTGAGCTGTTTATTGTATTTGTTTTCCTGTTACTTTTTGTCAATTCTTTTCCCTTTAAACATATAATATCTCATTAAGTAATCTTCTTAGAAAAAGACATGCATTTTGAAATAAAAACAGACTCTGTTTTGTGTTAGAGAGAGAGAGTGAGAGAGAGAGAGAGGAGCTTACCCTATAAGCTACAAGTAAATGAGCCTAAAATATGGGGCTATGCTAACATTCTTCCTCAAACTCACAATGCTACAGATAAATGTGTTGAGAGTTTGTTAAATAAAAAACGAAAGCGTAAAACGGGGTGCAACTTGTTAAGTATATCTCCAATCTGTAAAGACATAGTGCCAACGTTAAGATGATGATGAGCAAAAACAGAGTTGTGAGCAATATGAATAAGACTTTTATTATCACAATTTAGTGGCGTAAAATCTTTCAAATAGACACTCATATTTGCAAGTAACCAACACAGCCAAATGATCTAACAGATACTCAAAGCCATCGCATGATACTCAACTTCTATAGACGGTCTAGATGTAACATCTTGTTTCTTATTCTTCCATTTTATAATTGAAATCGCCAAGAAAAATACACCACCCTGTAGTGGAGTTATGATGATTAGGATCAACATTCCAATCTACATCACAATAGACATGCAAGTCTAAAGACAACATAGAAGAAAGCAAAAGATACTAAAACTAAGTGCCCCAAAGATACTTAAGAATACGAAGGACACACCTCAATGAACTGTTGTGAGTATTGAAACAAAATGACTAAGAACATGAACAACATGTGAAATGTCTAGACAAGTCATAGCAAGATCAACCAGACTCCAAACAGTAGTTCGATATAGAGTATAATCAGTCAAAGGAACACCATACGATGGGGAATATTGTGCACTTGTCTCAAGAGGAGTATCAACAATCTTGATGTCAATAAGCCGAGCCCAATCAAATAGGTCAGTAATATACTCAAACTAAGACAAAAGATAACCTTTGGAAGAAGAAGTAACCTAAATACTTAAAAAGTAACATAGTACAGCCAAACCTTTCATAGCATATAGATGGGATAATGCAGTTTTTAAAGATGAAGTCCCATCAAAATCATCACTAATAATAATCATATCATCAACATATAAGGATACCCAGATATGTCCTCATTGGTTTCCTTGACAAATAATGTAGAGTCATGATGACTAACAACAAAACCAAGATAGACAATTATTGTAGAAAACTTCTGAAATCAAGCACAAGGTGTTTAATTAAGACCATAGAGGGCTTTTCGAAGTTTGCAAACTTCACTACATGTGTGACAGACACCTGGTGTTGGAATCATGTAGACTTATAATGTCAATTTTTACCTATTTTTGTGTGTCTATTGTCATGAATAATGCACTATTTCCTAGCTTTTATCTTGTTTTATCCTTAAATTTATTTGTTTTTGTATGATTTGTTATTTTAGTTGTTGTATGCTTGTTTTACCTCTAATATCTTTATTTAAGAGTGTGAAATAAATGAATAGGGAACAACTCTAGTGGCGGAAAAGAAACAAGAACTCACAAGAACATGTTTTGGACAAGAAAATATCAATTTGAAGCAAATAGCATGTCGAGTGCCACTAGGATCACGCCAATGCTTGAATTACATAATGCTCTCAAACATCCTAGGGATGAGTGGTTGAGTGCCACAAGGATGAGCTGTAGAAACTTAGGGTTGAGCACCGTTCAATTCGCAAAACCTGGTGTTAAGCGGTGCTGAGACAAGGTTTAGTGATGCTTTGACAAGGCTGAGCAGTGAAGTCGTTAGCATGTGAAGAAAATGGGTATTTAATCTTGCTTCTCGGGAGGGTTTGGTCATTCCTCATTTTGCACGATAGAGAAACACTTTTGGGTGCTTGGAAAGCCTCTTGGAGGTTGCTAGGGGTGTTGGGAAGCTCTCACACTACTCATTGGGTCTTCTCCTTCATTCATGGTGGTTTTCACCCTCTTGAGGATGGAGAAGAAGATGGGTTGCAATTTGGATATGAAGACGCGAATGGTAGGCACAATTGGAGCATGGAGTAGTTGCCAAGAACCTTGGGAGAGGGCTTGCATCTTCTCTTTGGTTTCCATTTCTTCCATATCTTTTCAATTTGTAAACCCTGGGTTCTCCACCATGGAGAGTTAACCCTATTTGTTTGGATTAGATGTAATGATTTGAATTCTTGAGTAATTTGTGTTGTTAATACATATGCTTTTCCATTCCAGTGTTAGTATCAACTTTTGGTATGGTGTTTGTAATTTGTGCTAAAAAAGGTACTAAAGTTGGAACGAAAGTAGGTGTAGTGTCATCAATATCAAAATGATCAGTTTTAAGGACATTAGATGTATTTAAATAATGTGAGCTAGCTGGAAGAGAAAAGAATGGAATATGTTCTAAATACACATGGCGTGAGACATACAATTTCAAAGGAGGTGTCTTCATCTCTTGTGGCTTCAAGAGAGGTGTTTTCTAAAGCCTAAACTTTCTTCTCTGTGATTGTATTTGTGGTTTATTTTAGTGACTGAGTTAATCTCGTATTTTAGAGATTAATAACTTGACATAGGATCTTTTGATCCGAGCCAATATAAATGCCTTGTGTAATTTTCTCTTCCTTACTCTCTTTATTTTATTGTGGTTATTAAAATAAAGAAAATAATTTTAATTGAACTTTGATATTAAAATGGAAAAAATTTTAAAGCACAATTTTTATTAAGAATCTAATTCATCCTCCTTCTTGGTTTAGTTTTGTCCACACGCTTAATCATTCCGTTGTGCGATTCTAAAACATATTTTTTCCAATTGAACACCAATCGAGTGTGTGAAAAAATTATAAACCTATGTGATAATTTTAGAGTTATCTACTTCCCATACCTCTAAAGTAGTAGCATAATCATTGACTTTGGTGTCAATAGATTTTTCCTTAACCCTTGAAATATAACATCACATGGGCTTTCCACAAAGAGAATTTTTCATAACATAATTCCAATAGAATAATTTTTACCATCCAATCACACTAATATACGGAAGAAAATCATCTTTACACATCACCAAAACAAATCAAATACAAAACAAAAATGCGAACACAACAAGGAAAGCAAAGAACAACACATAATACAAACCCAATGTTAGAGGATTTCAATACCTTCAAATGACATAAAGAAGTTGGTGTAAAACCTCAAAAAATACCTTAAGCAGAAAATAAAAACGCGATCGAGTGAAACCTGAAAATTTGTGGAAAAGGCATTGGGCTTAGGCCTTATGACTTAGGGCTTGGGGTTTAGGAAAATGGAACTGGGAGAATCCCTTCTCAATCATAATTTTTGTGAAACATTGTGAAAGAGGATTGGGGCTTAGGGTTTGTGGCTGGTGGCTTAGGGCTTAGGCTTTACGAAACAAGAACTACTAGAAGAATCCATTTTCAATCATAAAATTTGTGAAAGAGACTTAAGACTTAGGGCTTAAGATTTAAGAAAGTGGAACTTCTGCAAGAATCCCTTCTTAATCATGGATCGTTTGGGGTTAGGGATGTCAACGGGGCAGGTAAGGTACGGGTAGTAGCTCCCCCGTACCCTACCCGCTGGATAAATATTTGCCCCATACCCATACCCATATCCGTCGGGTATCCGTTATGCGGGTACCCGTCTATTTTCTTCATATTCGCGGTATCCATGGGTATCGCGGGTATTTACAAAATTATTTAAAAAATAAACATTTAATAATAAATTCAAATAAAATAAAATAAAATACATCACTGTCATAAATTTTAAATAAAGTTCAAACAAACTCAAGTCCATACAAGTCCAAATAATTATAAAAATTAATATAATTAGTGTTTTGATCAACAAGCCCACTTTCTCCAATTGATTCCTGAAAAATAATCAAATAATAAACCTCAACTGCCACGTGTCAAGTATTCTTATTTTGATTCCATCATTTGACAGCAATCATACCATAAACGCACTGTCTATATAAGGTTTGATGTATATGCCCCATTTCAAAGAAGGAAAAAAGAAGAATGTCAAGGGTTGTACTTGGAAGAAGACAACGTACCAATACTTGAACCTAGAAGAATGAAGACAAAAGAAAATAAGATGTGTAGCTTAGAAAATATTATATCATAATGTTTTTTACTAATACATATATATATATATAAGGGTATTTTTATGAATTAAAGTTTAGCGGGTATGGGTATCCATGGGTACAGATACTATGATACCCGTACCTACCTCGTTAACATGCAGGTATCAAAAATACTCATACCCGCAGGTAGTGGGTATCCATTTTTAATATTCGTTTCCTACCCATTGCGGGTTTTATCCACGGATACCCGCAAGTACAAATATTTTTGACATCCCTATTTGGGGTTATGATATCATGTAGAAAATAAAGAAGTATATGAAGAACGAGATTATGTAGTATTGACTGTATATAATGTTACACGATATATGTTATATACACACAAAACTAACCCTAAAAAACACAAGTAAATGGATCTAAAACATGAATGTATGTTAATATATATATATATATATATATATATATATATATATATATATATATATATTTTTTTCATCATAATGAGGATCAATTTAAAAATTTAAGAAAAAAAAAAGGTAAAACGAAAAGGGTGAGGTGGGAGGAAAAGAATATATACGATAGTTTTTGCTTTATGTTCATGTATTTTTTTAGTGCTTGTACATGCAATACTTTTTGTTTTAATTTATTTAATACGTCAATTTAAATTTTAAATTCAATAACATTAGTATAATGGTTTGTCACTGGAACAGTTCTGTAACAAAGAATAACAACGAAAACTAAAGCAACATTTTTAAAACTACCGAGAGGAAAAAATTAAGAATAAATCACACGCATAAAAGTACAAATACATAAAGTTATTAGGGGAAAAAATATTTAACCGTAAATAGGGTTTAATATAATAGAGGTGAAAAGCGCAAGGTTACGAGTCCAAGATGTATAGGAAAATTATCAGTAATTGCTTTGGTCTAATCTTAAATAATTGCCAACAAACAAAGTTATGATTAAAATAATAAATTAAGGGTTGTTTAAATTTTTAGAATTAGGCATTATTATGGTCTTAACCCGCTTCCGCGACTATAAAGAAATATTAATCTTCTGCCTACTTTGAATGGTTTTGTTTCTGCACAGATCATTTATCTTATTATACCTTCCATGGAATCAGCGTCTTCATCATCCAAACCCCAATGGATGTACGATGTGCTTATTGAAGTACCACAACCACTCCTTTTATTATATCCGTGAGAGAGAAGATAGTGGCCATGGCTGAGAGCGCAAGAAGGGAAGGAATGGAAGAGAAGATGGTGGGTGACGAAAGAGAAAGTGGATATGCAGTGAGAGGCAGATCCAGTGCTCGTGTGAGGAGCAAGAGAAGGTAAGCGAAGCTTTCTATTACTGTTTTTATTTATTGTTACATTGAAGGGAAAAACCCAAGCGGGTTTTTATAGAAGAAGGGAAAAGGGGGTTTTTACAAAGGAAACCCTAGATTACTGATTAAATCAGTAATCAGCTATAGAAAGGGAAAACAAGAAACCCTAAGGGGTTTTAGGGTTTCAATATCCTCCCCTCAAACTGGATGGTGGATGCTCAACATCCCAAGCTTGTGAACGTTGAGTTTGAAGTTGGTACGGTGAAGAGCTTTCGTAAAAATGTCGGCGAGCTGGTCACTGGAGCTCATAGGAAGAAGGTGGAAGAGGTTGTTCTGAAGGCACTCGCGAATCACATGACAGTCAATGTCAATGTGTTTCGTTCGTTCGTGGAATGAGGGATTCTGAGCAATATGTCTAGCGGCCTGATTATCACAGTAGAGCACTGGAGGCGGATCAAGCTGAATGCAGAGGTCATGAAGAATATAGCTAATCCACTGAATCTCACAAGAGGTAGTTGTGAGAGCCCTGTACTCAGCTTTAGAAGATGATCGAGAAACAGTGCTCTGTTTCTTGGACTTCCATAAGATGAGGGACTCTCCAAGGAATACACAGTAACCAGTGATACTGCGTCTCGTTTCAGGGCATGTGGCCCAATCAGAATCACTGAAGCCTTTAATTTGTAGACTAGTGTCTCTAGGGAAAAACAGCCCTCGACCAGGATCGGCCTTGATGTATCTTAGGATATGCTGGGCAGCTTGGTGGTGGTAAGTAGTGGGTGCTTGCACAAATTGACTGAGAAGATGGACAGAGTAGTTGATGTTAGGTCTAGAGTTGGTGAGATAGAGTAGTTTCCCTATCAATCGCCTGTAGGAATCAACATTGTAGGATGTATTGTTGGTGGCAAAAAGAGGTTTAGTGTCACTCATGAGGGGGGTTTGGCAGGGTTTGTTGTTAGTCATTCCAGTTTCATTTAGTATGTCCAGGGCATACTTTCTTTGGCACATATGGATCCCTTTCTTGGTCCTTGAAATTTCAAAACCCAAAAAATATTTTAGTTTCCCCAAGTCCTTGATTCT
>Ga0214542_1011261_pt1 | contig 12365 bp, 7 predicted proteins | sample CNSS1metaG_FD_160096 | JGI IMG/M metagenome (GOLD analysis project Ga0214542, IMG submission 160096) | Root nodule microbial communities from cowpea collected in UCLA plant growth center, Los Angeles, California, USA - CNSS1 | ecosystem: Host-associated > Plants > Roots > Nodule | place: USA...
AAAATAATTTCTTAGTAATGAATTTTATTGACTAAAAATTGTTAGTTACAATAGTTTAGATTATAAAATAAAAGGTTATTGGTTACTAAAATATTATCAATAAAAAATTATAATTGGTCGCTAAATTACTAAAGCATAATAAAAGATGATACTGCTCATCCTTTGCAAATATTCTTACATGTCTGTAAAATTTTCAGACAACAAATAATACATCTCTTTATTCGCATAATATCACTGTGAAAATTCTAACTCTAAACCTTAAAATAATAAATTTATAATTTTTCTATTTATATTAGTTATTTTTCTCATTTTCTATTTATCTAATTTTTCTATTAACTTTTGTAAAATCCTAATTACTATTTCAGATGGATGTTTGAAGCTTTTCCTATTATAATTTTTTTTGCCCATTTACTTAAAAACGTTGTATTAATTGTACTCATATATATATATATATATATATATATATATATATATATATTTTTTTTTTTTTTTTATTTTTTTATATATAGTTTTTCTTTTTTTCCAAATTTTTATATTTATCTTCAGTAGTCGGCAGGAGTTAAATTAAGCGTTATTTTAAAAAATATTAAGAGAACAATTAAAAAAATTGTGTGGTCATATCACTATTATTGGATTGTGCCTGCCTACATCTTATCTTATAACTCAAATAATTTTAGAGAAGATAGAATATGTTTATTTGATTACACAACATAACATTAAAAGTATTTTTGTTGGCTTATTTTTAAATAATACATCTATTTAAAAATTATCTTTGTCATATTTTGTTATAGATTTATAAATATAATTCTCTTATACTAATAATTAATAGAATTTAAAGACATACTTTGAAATCCTGAACCTTGTATATATTGTTAGTTGTTATTACATACAATTAATTGAGTACATGTTTCGGCAATAGTTTGATTCTTAAAATATAATATTCTTAAAATATATATTTCATTCTTACCTTTATTTTTGGTGAAATTGTAATGAATTTATATATATTTTCTCATATTGATCATAGTTATAGATTATATATATATATATATATATATATATATATATATATATATATATATATATATATAACATTAGTTTCATACATATAAAATATTTGACATTATTTTTATTTTAAAATTTTAGAATAATGATATTATAAATCTTTATTTTTATATAATATTTAACTTTGTATATCCAATATAAAATTTTGACTCACACATGTTCAGATAAATCAGTGACATGCATTATGGATTCACGTTTTTCATCGGTTGTCCTATATATCATAATTTGATATTGTTCTGCTTACCGATCTCTTATTATTTGTAAATTTTTGAAACTGTTATGGTTTACGTTCGAATTTTTGTGACAATAGTGTTGCATGAAACTTGTAATGAGAGGTGTTGGTTTGCATATCCAAGTCAATCATTCGTGAATTACAACTGGTGAAAAGATATGTGTGCATATAAAGATAAAAATGTTTAAGGTTATTTAATGTAAGAAAACCATGTTGGGAAGCATAGAAACATTACCAATGAATGTTGTTTGTCCTGCATCATCAACTCATGTATTAGTCTTTGTAGAATACAAGGACTTGTGTTAAGAGATTCTTTCTGAATTTTCCATCAAATAATTGTTGTAATACTGTATGATTGGAAAATAATGTAGTTATTAATCATTTCTCCTCACACCATTTTCACCTACAACATTTAAATCCTTATACAGCTACAAAATAATACAGGACTCGGAAAAAAAACTAACCATACCATTTCATAGATAAAGAGAACCCTTATATGACAACGACTTAAGAACTATTTAAAATAAAAATAAGTTATAGTTTTTTATTATTATAGTTACACCAAATTTTACCCTAAGCTAACACTTTAAAAAATATAGATAGTTATAATTAAGTTATTAAAACGTGTTATGTGATAGTTTAAATTGTGAGTAATTTAGGTAACATATTTAAAATTATAAAGTAATTTAGACCACATATTTAAAGATGTGGGTAGTTTAAACACATATTTAAAATTGTGGATAATTCAACTCTAAATATTTCATATTATCATATGGCACAACACAGTAATTAAATTATTGTAGAGTATATCAATTATATCATGGCATATATGAGTTAAGTCACAATCACTTAGACTATAATTATAAATAGGAAGAGTTATATTCTGATTATGAATTATAATTTTTGATTGGATGATAAGTGTTCCATCCAAGAATTACTATCAAAATTAAGATCAGAGTCGAATGTCATAAACATCACTTAAAAATCATTTTTGTCAACAAATAAACTAGGAGCTATTTAAACAGATAAGATTGTATGTTTACCTGATGCTAAATATCCTGATATAATCAATCAACTTCACTTCACTGTCTAAAAAAAGCTCATTTCCATATCAATAATGCATACCAAACTTTGAAAGTTTAAGCTAAAAAAATTTACTTTTATTTTAAAAGAGAAATTGAAAGAAGAATACAATAAGATAAGACATTGAGTTGAAAACTTATTCACGTAAGAATTCAAAGTAAACCACTAAGAATTTGTCTCTTAGCTCTGGCAGGGAATAAAAGAGGTTCTTAATATTATATTTAATTGTTATTTAATATTAATACTGAAAGAATATCTGCTCATCATCCTTTAATTTTAGAGATTTGACGAAAAAATATTAAGAAAATGGTTAAAATTGTGTGCACTGTTCTGTATATTCAGCACTTGGATTCATTGAGACATAGACGACAAGTAGTACTAACTTTCTACAACTTAATGTTACGGACAATAATAATCAGAACTCCTTGTCATTTGCTGATGATGTACTGTAATGTAAGGATAAAATAATCTAATAAACGTCGTACTTTTTGTTGTAAATAACATTAATTATTTTATGGTAAAATTTAAATATATTAAAATACAATTGACATTTAAGTTTAAGTTACATTCTTAAATAAAAAAAAATTAATTAATGATTATAAATTTTTAGTCTAATGATAAGCGTTTATCCTTACACTTTCAAACAACATTAATAAAAACTAAAGCATGTATTATTGTACATTTAATAAAGGAAAATCACACGGAATTAGGGTTGTAACTATAGACAAACTGAACTCTTTGTGACGAATTCATTTAGAATCACAAATTCCATTTCATTAATTTTTACTAATCTCTAACGATCAACGGAACATATCCTCTGGATTCGTACCAATATATGGTTATTATCAGACATATCCTTATATATGCATAGCCTTGTTATAAAAAAAAAAACATCTTATTTTTATTTCTTTGCAATGCTTTTAATAAAAATAGTAAAAGTATACAGTTTCTGGAGAAATAATATAAGAACCTTGCAATTAAAAGTAAAAAGAAATATAAAAAAAATGAGAAGATGATATGGGAAGAAGTGATGGAAATAGATGAAGATGAAACTGGTGTGTAGGGTTGCAGTGTGGTCTGAAAATAAATGAAAGTTCCCAAAAAAGTCAAAACTGAAACCTATTTGTGTGCTCTGTTGGTTAGCTTCTTTGTTTCCAAAAGTCATGACGAATTTGAAATGAAGAACACAAAATAATGAAGTTTGTGTTGGATTTTTCCTTACTCATAGGCTACACTAATAAACTTGTACTTTGTCTGTTTCTTCTCCTGTTTCTTATCTTGCATTCTAAGTACTACTTGGAATAGGAGATGATATAAAGTCTGTTTCGATTTAAATTAAAGTATTCAAACTAATTGTTGGTCATTATTTTATTTTTTTTTTTTTTAAATTCTTAAATTCATCTCTTTATAGTTTAATTAGATTAAAAAGTATAATCAGTTATTTTTTAATTCGAATTAAGTATAATTTACCTTAATTTTCTAACAAAAATATAAACTCATATTTTATATATCACAGTAGGAAGTGAATTTATTTTGTTCGAAAATCGTATAAAATGGTACCCGTCTTAATTTATTAATTACATAATGTAGGGAGTCTTTGTATATAAGTTTTTGTTTTTCCATTCCTAGTCAACTAGCAGGATTTAATGTGTGAAAGTTACTTATAATTTGCATTATTTACATAACTAAATTTATAACATTATTTTATTTATTTATATAATTCATCTTATCTTTATTTTATCTCTTTTTAGATTGCGCAAAAGTTATACAAATTTATTTTATAAATAAATTTCATAAAATACTTGCAAGTAAGTTAGTAAAAATAAATTATTTATTTATATATACAAAAATTTATGTCCAAATTTGGTGGATTAAAATATAAATGTAAGCATAATTTATAATTAATATGAAAAACTGATTCAGATTTATAGTACTGAAATACATATAAAAGAAATACATCTAAATTTTGCAAATGTAGATGTGCATGAAAATTGGCATGGTAGGGCCAATTTGTCTCCACCAACCGATCAGAGTTAATAAAAGCCACAATTTAAAAGACTACTATGTTTGAGGAGATAGAGAGAGCCTCAGAATTTAAGTAAAATTAAGTAATTTATCTATTTAATTAAGTAAAATTTATCTTTCAAAATGTACAATTTCTATATTTACTATGTATTGTAATTATTTACAGATGTGAAGCATTAAGGTGCCTTTTTGTTATGAATAGGATAAATTTTCAACCTTTTCATCTTTACATATATTTGATCTTAAACTTGAAAAATTGGCCATATCACAGACACACATTGTGTGGTCATATCAACATTATGGGAATGAACCAGCATCTTATTAATCAATGTCTATCAAATAATTTAAGTAGCTAATCTTATTAATTTCCATATATTAATTATTGTCATATATTTCACAAGTTCACATTCTGCCTTGTAAATATCGAATCAAATACTTTAAATCAGTGACCCAAATTATTTTTTTATATAAAAAAATTGTTATCATAGATGAGTTTATGTTTGAAAAGTTTTTGGAAGTTAAAACATTACATCAATACAGTGTAATTAAATACTTTGTTAAGGAGTGTATGTTTAAAAGTAGTTCATTTCTCAAAAAACACATTGAGAATTTTTAAGAAGTTAAACAATTTATTTCCTTAAAACAAATCAAATAGATATATATTACTTATATATCAGTAATGAGTTTAACATCTCAAATAAAGATAAACAAAAAGATAATTTCACTTTTGGAATTCAAAAACATTATATTAACATTCTGGGAAATAAAATTTAAAAAACAGACATGATAGGGGAAATAATAGATATGGTAACGATGAGTTTTTTGTGTGGCGAACATGTTGCTAGCAAACCTTACCGAAAGAAACTACACTAAAAACCATGTGGAAAAGACAAAAATTGAAATCAAACCTCAACAAATTAATTATAGGAACAAACCAAAAAGTCTATATGCGTGTACACATATAAAGCCATTAAAGAAGTAAAGTAAAATCTCATATATAACTTTGAAATAATTTTCTGACAACTTTTTTATTTAAGTGTTTTTTATGAAGAAATAAACAAGAAAAAAAAAATCTCTGGCGTTTGCCCATAAGTTTAATTGCTCAGTATTAAGATTTTGTCATTCTCATTCCTACATTTTTTTCTTTTTCTTTTTTTTAGTAAGCCGTCTGTTCTTGGCAAGTTAAACACGAGTAACAATACAGCGGCTGAGTCCGAACTCCAATTTGGGCTCTCATGTCCATTAGATTAAGATTCATTTGGGCAGAGTTCACATATTTTCTTCTTGCACCTCCATAAAAGTTGTATTTTTTAAAATACCCGTCATTAAAAATATAATAAAAATCTACACACATCTTTATTTTAATTTTGTTTAGATTGAATGTTTCGAAATATATTTTCAAATCAAAAACTATGTTTTGAAAGACTTATTCCAAAATATCAAAATGAAAATTATTTTACATTTCAGAATACTTTTCCAGAAATACTTTTCGGAGCAATCAATCTACTCATTTTATCTATCTGTTCATTTTATCTGTTCCAATCGGGAACAAGAGGGAAAACTCATTTCCCATGGTGGTGCAGGCGTTGACCACACCCATTGTTAACTCTTCCTACTTTGGTCTCGGTAAGATAAATAATCACAAGTTCAAAAGATTCAACAATGGAAAGAAACATAAAAAAACAGAGACAGAAGAAAATTAAACATATAAACATGGTCCACCATTAAAATGGTTGTGTTGTTTGGGTGATGAGATCGAAGAGAGAAAGAAAGGGCATAACTATCAATAACATATGCTTGCTGGTTAAGCATAAACCAAGACCATTCCTTTCTTTCACTTCATCTTCCCACTCTGAACTACCTTCCATCTTCATCTTTCACCACAGCACACACCCTTTAACCTCCATTTCCATCGCATCACATGATCCAGACCTCCATTTTCTCACACCCGGAGCTTCTTCCAATTCCGGGCATCCCTTCATGAACCTTCTTCTTCACCCAATGGAGCCAGAATGGGATGAGCGATGAGGGCTAGAACGCTTGAAAAATGAAAACTGTGAGGGGATAGGATTAAAGGGTATTTTTGGGATTAAGGGTTTTGTGGAGGTGCAGGAAGAAAGAGCCCGTAAAGGGTATTCTTGCTTTACCCCATAAAACTCTGGCCACCATTCTTTCATTCTACGGATTTCTTTTTGCAACACTTTTTCACCAGAAATTGCTATACTTCACTTGAAAAATCTCAACCTTTTTGACGTCCTCCTCAAATGACTGTTGTTGGGAGCGTATTTATTTTCTAAAGAAAATACTTAGGCTAAATGATAGGAAATGACAATAGATTCACAAAGGAAAAATTATCTAAAATGGCCCATGAAGCCGTACACAAGACATTTGCAACGAAACAGCTAGCCGTTGTTTGTTCTGCCAGTTCTTCCAAAGTTTAGGAGAGAAGTCAAATATGACGGCAGGGGAACCTAAAGAAGAAGGGACTGCCCCCCCCAAGAGGAACCATTATATTAAGACTATAATTAGCACTCAGCAGTTGCAAATTATTCAGCACATCAAAATTTAGATAAAGTAATTCAAACTCCACTCAAGTGCCCATAGCAAAGGCTTCAAACAACCCAAGGTACAGGTCGGCTATCCGTAACACTGGATAGAAACTCAACAACAAAAAAGAAATCACATTCTGAGAGGCTTCGGATCTAACCACCTTCCACTTTTATGCGTTCATGTAATCACAGTTGGTGCAGATCGACCAGTGAATTCCTCCATTTTTGAAAGTTTCAATGCAACTTCCACCTGTAATTGGGATATTCAAGTCAGTAAAGATAGTTACTAGAGTTAATTAAAAGCATCTTCAATTTGAAACATTTCTCACAAGAGGAGCAAGCGCCTCATTTGAAAGTCTCCCAATTTTTGATGGATCCTTTTCGTATTGCTCAATGTATAGTCGAATAGTAGCACCTTCTGATCCAGTTCCAGACAGACGGAAAATCTAGGGTAGCGTATTCAACATAAGAAAACAAGGTAGTTAATACACTCCATAAAATATGAAGAGAAAATGGAAAATGAAATAATATATCCTAAGGAAAAAAATAAATAAATCCCACATCAACTTCAAGTTCCTAACAACGGAAAAAGATGAATATGGAAGATGCATTTTCAATTACGAAATTCCTCCCACTTCCATCAACTTAGTCGCAACAAATATTTCTGAAGCAGTAAACTCACCAATCGCGATCCATCCTCAAATAAATATCGGATTCCCTGATGTGATGAGACGGAACCATCCACAGGATCTTTGTACTCAAATTCATCAGCGTTGGAAACCTTCGAAACATCTGACCTCACCCCATTGATAATCCTAAATGAAAGGGAATAAATTCGTTATATTTATCATTTATCATGATACGACATATCCAAAACCTTAACCGAGTAATCTTATTCCTAGGTCAAATACCGATTGACTAAACAGGTAACAGTAACATATTCATCAGTTCAGTCCAATTGCTTATTTCTAAGTATTCTAAATAATCAATAAATTCTATTCTGATGAGAAACAGATCAATAATTAGCACCGGAAGTGAACTAAAGCGTATCTATAAATAGGCAACTACAACATATCTATAATCAGCAGCGGAGGTGAACTGAAGCGGGAAGACATAAGAGGAAGTGGACGGAGGTATACTTTTCCATGACTTGGTCAATATCTTATATGATAAACGTTTGGATTGTATTACCTAGGTTTTTTGAATAATGGTAGAATTTTATGCTTTTGCTTTAGGTCAATGACTCTTGGAGAAGTCCGCCAGAATGTCGCCAGTTTTTGGTTCTTTGGGGATGCACTAGTTATTTGAGATTTTTTGTTGATGGATTGTGTAGGATACCCAGGTAAGCAAGTATAGGACAGTTCTCACCCAAAGAATCTTCATAAGAAGTATCAAAAGGATAGGGAAGAACTGTAAAATAACTACGGGGCTACCATTATCCAGAAGTACAACGTACAGATCAGTTTCTAGATATCAATGACATTAAATAATTTCATTCAATGATCAAATTGATTGCCAAAAGATTTAACTGCATGATAAGGGGGGAATATACTGTAAGGAAACTCTACTAAAATAATCTTGGTGTACTAAATTACTAATATTAACATACTCGTTGACTTCTGAAAGCGAGGACTGCAGCTTGACCAAATAAGCCATCAGTTCCTTGGCTGCACCTGCATCCACGTTCTTTAAGGCAAAAAGTTGAGGTCATTAGCTGATTTTCAAAACTGGTTATAACAAAATAGAACAAAATGTGATAGTATCATACTTCGTAGTCATATCGAGTATAATAATGACGCCCATAAGTAGCCCAATGCTGGCGAACTATGTCTTCAACAGTGACAAGCTTGTCTTCAAGTTTATCTTTATTTTTATAGGCAAGTATAGATAGCCAGGCCAGAACTGCCCAGATTCCATCTTTCTCACGAATATGGTCAGAACCTAACCACAAACACAAGGAATAATCACAAGATAAAACTATGTTTTAAAAAAGTTTAAAGTTGTAGTTTGCTCCTCTCAATGCATGGCAAAAACGTACCAGTCCCAAAACTTTCTTCACCACAGACTGAACATAATCCAGCATCCATTAAATTACCAAAGAACTTCCAACCTGTTGGGACCTGGTTTTGAATAATAAATAAATTAAATAATTGTGTGCCCAAAAGCCACTGCCGAGTGTTTTCGTAAGTAAAGGCATCGAAGAGCATTGTACCTCAAAAAATTTCAAATTCAGATGTTTGGCTACAACATCCAGGGCAGCAGAGGTTGGCATGCTCCTACAAAATATTTACAGTTTAAAATTGATAGACGTTAAGCTATAGATTAACAGCAGATCAACAACTTCTAGTTAATTCAATGTAAAATCTTCCTGTTTCATATTCCAACTAGAAACAAATTCAATCACACTTTTTGCAGCAGCTAACTAGATAGTTACAGAACAGAGAACAATTACTAAGCGTGACCAAGTATAAGCTTGTCATAATAACTACATAACATGGCACAAGTGCACATTGGCACGTGTGCTTCTGTATGCGAAAACACAGACTACTGACGAAATTAAGAGAAGAGCTTCAAACATATGAAAATGATGAAAACCTGGCAACACCCTTTAAACCAGTAGAGAAGTATGGTATAGCGTCAACAGCATTTGCAGCAATAATGGCCACGGAATCTGAAGGAGTGACAAAAAACCTAACAAACAAGGGATACACAAATATTACACTAAAAGGTAAGAAAAGATTCAAATTCACCATAAAAAAGGGCAACACTACCTTTTACCAAGTACCATGTTGCGATCTGCATCACCATCAGCAGCAGCACCAAACTCTGGGGGCTCATCTTGTGGTTCGGATTTGCCCAATCCCATACGAGCAACCAACTCTTTCGCATAAGTCAAATTGGGGTCTGGGTGTCCTCCTCCAAAGTCTTCCTATATCCAATAAGTCATCCACAAATCAAAGACAAATCACCACCAGCACTCAGAAAATTGAAAGCCATACTTGGAAATAATCAACAAGAGAATAAGACCTTAGGTGTACAGTTCAGTAAAGAGCTTTCTTGTGCTCCAAGTTCATCCACAAAAATACTCTTTGCATATGCTCCAGCAACCCCATGAAGTGCATCATAACTTCAATAAAGTTAAAGAAATTTACTATAAAGTTTGGAATTAAAGAAACTAAGAAAAGTTCTATATCACAGTTTAAAATCATCCCCAAAACATACCAGAATGTGAACTTAGGAGAGGACAGCAGTTTCTTGATAGATTCAAAATCAAAAATTGACCTGCAAAATTTCAAGCATGGGGTAAGAAAGGATTGAATCAGTAGATGCAAGTACGAATATATAGAACATTTAATGATCTTATTAAAATAAGAAAATAAAACAATTGCTTATTGTAGGAACAACCGCCTCATACGTGATACCAAACTGGATACTCAAAAAGGAAAAGGCAGGAAAATCTATTAAAAGAAACTTATACAGCTTGACAAATTTAAACATTTTCTTCCTTCAATGTTCTCCAGTTTCGCGGCTCAATTGGCAGTTGTCATCACGATATGACATGACAAAAGAAATCCAACCGTATACAAATTATTTGTATTCATGCAGAGTGTACGATGAAGTTGTAAAATCTTACTTCATCAATTTTATATAATCACTTGCTGAATCAAAAACCTCAACGTCAAATGGTCCTTCAGGGCCTGTAAAGTTTGTAACGCCTGTTGTGGTGATGTCCACCTGGGTAAACAATCAGAGAATGGGAAACATGGGTTAGATAGATACAAAAAAGTACAGTTTTAATTAAAAACAAGGTAATATAAATAAAGAAAAGGGGAAGATTTGTAGCCAGGTCTTGAGCAGTACATCTGGAAGATCTGCAGCAATCAGGTACTCCTTAATTGTTGTAGTGAATTCATATATCTTGTTAGTAATTCCCTCTGGTGCAGGTCCACCGTTTTCCATATTATATTTAATACCAAAATCCTACAACATGGAAAAAAATGACAGTTACAATCATTTGGAATTAATTTTACAACCAATTAGATATCAGTATAATACGACCCAAGAAACTCCCATCCACTCCTACAGTTAACTATGAAAATGTTCACCTTGTTAACTTAATTATGTAACGTTGATATCTAAGAAAAACTACAATTTTGTAACCACAAGATTATTTTGGGGAAGGGACACTCTGGAATATTTTCATGGTCACATAAACGCAATATGTTAATGTTCACATAGATCAAGCCTGTCACTGAACTCTTCCCTGCATTTTAAAAATGATATTGTGTAATTACATGTTTCCCTGATATTTCTTGCTCTTTGGTTTTTGACTACTTGCTACCTTTTCATCTTCTGTAAAGAAAAAATAGGTAATATCACTTATCGTTGGGTCATACAAGGTAAAAAAAATGAAAAGGGTACAATATTTTTTCATGTCATTTGTTACTCCGTGAAACATAATTTATATTGATCTAAGCAACGTGAGTCAACCTCAAACAACTCAACTGGCCAAGCTATAGGCTAATTGTCAGTAAACCTAGTTCAGATTTCAGAAATAGAACGTGAGAAAGATCCACACATTAAATTACTTTACTGTATATAATCATACCCATTAATATAATTTAACTCATCTAGAAATAATTAAAGTAATTCACAGCAATTCTGACCTCATCAGGACCACCGGGATTGTGACTTGCTGTCAGTATAAATGCACCTGTTGCCTTGGATCCCTGTACAGATAACATTTTTTTAACCACTATTTTTGCTTTAATTCAGCAGAGAAATATATTACCTGATGTTCTTCCACTATTAAAATCATGCACCGTATTCGAAGAAACAAAAAGCATTCTAAGCATAATAATGAGATAGACAAATAATGAGAACCAAACTGTAGAAAGCATAACTTACATCAGCTCCAACTCTTTCACGTATGACAGCAGACACAGCAGGAGTTGAAAGCAATCCATTTTGACCAATCCAAACACGTCTTACACCATTTGCTGCTGACATTTTAGTTATAATCTACAGATTCATTAAGATCATTAACGATGTGCAAAACAATATGACACTAAAAGAAAAACACGTTATCGAGCATGAAAAGAATATCCACTGTGTCCTCCCACATAAGAAAGTCGTAAGTGAAGAGATATTTAACCAATGGTGTACTGAGTTAAAGAAACAAAGTAAGTCTTTTCCAGAGTATAAAACTTTGAAACTGGAAAATGAAATTTTGGTTTCTACTTGTTATCATAAGATCCGAACCTGTACATTTTCATTTGTTTAATTAAAAAATATAGTATATTTCAAGGCCGAAATCATAAATTATATCCAAAAGACCACAAGTGGTGAAGTCAGATTAGTCCAAATAACTGCCTAGGTTCTATGTAGAACAAATCAAAATAAACCTAAAGAAA
>Ga0214542_1011267_pt1 | contig 12357 bp, 4 predicted proteins | sample CNSS1metaG_FD_160096 | JGI IMG/M metagenome (GOLD analysis project Ga0214542, IMG submission 160096) | Root nodule microbial communities from cowpea collected in UCLA plant growth center, Los Angeles, California, USA - CNSS1 | ecosystem: Host-associated > Plants > Roots > Nodule | place: USA...
AAAAAAAATAAAAAAAAAAGACAACATATATATATATATATACATATATATATATATATATATATATATATATATATATATATATATATATATATATATATATATAAAGAAGAGAATGGATAGTAGGGTTATGTACTTTATCAACAATCGATTGGGTTCAAGAATATCTAATTTGGACTCAAGGATTTGTAATATGAGATCGGAATAAGAATATAGTTTTAAATACGAAAATGATATCATATCCCATTTCACGTGACACTTTACTAGCAACTATGTCTACTCTGCGATAAAATTCTATTAAATGCATAAATACTAGAATTTTTGTCGATTATCTTTTTGGATGAATAAATTTTGTTTTTTTAGTAAATGAAAAAATTAAGAAGTTAAAAATAGATATTAATAATAATGATAAATATGATTTAAAATAAGAAATATCAATTTTATCATATTGGATAAGGGGTAAACCCCGTTACTTAGGTTAGAATAGATTTAAACATTGCACTTGAATGGTCAGTTAAATCTCTCTAAATCCTAGATAAACATCTATTTACCAAAATATTAGTCTTGTGTCAATGGTTAGATTGAAACTAACATATTAAGACCCAAGATATTTAAATGGGAAAGTTTTGAGCAATTTCGAGACATATTATAATATACAGCAAGCAGGCAACTTTCAATAGTGAAGAGAATAGTAGCATCCAAAGGAGCATTTATTCTTGTTTAATAAATCCTAATTATTTACTACATTAATGATGGCTAAAATAGAAAAACAGCTAAAGTATGAAAGGAATATGGAAAACATGTATGTCTAATTTAGTGGTATAAATAAGTAAATAAGTGGTTAGATACGTTAAACAAAACTCTTCTGTTAACCATGCATGAACTATAAAGAGTGCAAAATTCACAAAGCAAGACAATGTAATTGGGTATGGGACAGCCATGGTAGGTTGTTGGCGAGGAATGTAGATTGGGGTCAGGTATGGGTGCCTTATTAGGGATTGTAATAGCTTGTTCCTTGTTCAGAACATGATTCCAAGTTGTATATTCCAACGAAATGGCAATGCAATGACACTGTAGTCCTAATTTAGAAAAGAGCAATTGTAATCTATTACACATTTATTTTTATTTTTATTTCTCTTTCTTTTTATCACATATACCTTATAAACCTATCAATTTTCTTTGATTTTAGATATCTATTATATTTTTCTTTTTTCTTTTTTATAACGTTATATATTCTATAAGTTTATTAATTTTATTCTCTTTGTAAATATATTAAGTGTTCAACTTTTTTTTTTTTGTGTACAAATATTTTTCATTTAGAAACTGAAAGTATGTGTGTGCCGACATCCAGAGGGAAAGACCTGGAAAGTCGTTATGTTTTACTGTCAGCCTGTCAGGACAGCGAGGAGACATCATCATAAATTTTTAATGATGTTATTCTCATGGTTCAATCAATTACTGAAACCATGGCATATTTTTCAAATATCACATTTTATTTCTAAAATTATTATATACTCGATAAAGAGAACAAACAGAATAATAAAAGAGCAAAAGGAAAAGAAAAACGCCAATAACTAGCAAACTTTTTTATCATAAAATCCAGTTTTCTATTATTTTATTGGTAGACTTACAAGAGTGGATGCAAATGAAGAAAAGATTCTACTCCCCTAGAGAGAGACAAGTGAGAACAATCTATGCAGAAGCCATTGAAATGAGGTGAATGTGCATGGAAGAAAGAACAAGGCAAATACTGCTATTCACCAATATTCCTAATTTTGTACAAATGTTTTTTAAATCAAATACACTGAAAAGAATGGAAGTTTTAACAACGACTTAACGATAAGGAGTAAATCATGAGGAACAATCTTCATATAAAAGCAATATGTGAAAAGCTAGTTTTACATGCCACTGAGACACATATAAACGTCTAAAATCACAAATACTTCGTCTCTAATTCGAGCAGCAACCTGCCTTCTGGTTCACTGGCTGTCCTCGAATTTGGACGGTTGGAGGCCTGGCATTGTTCACTGGTTGGCTTGCCATTCTGTGGAAAACAACCAAAGAGATGATCATATCAAGCTCAACACTACCCATTAAAGGAACTTAATAAATTTCATTTAAGTCCACATCTTTAAAAACAAAATGAATAACAATAATTAATGGAAGGGAAAAAGAGGTCCTTTATTGACCTGTTTTTAATTTCAGCAGCCATGGCCATGAAAGCCTGCTCCACATTAGTTGCATTTTTGGCACTAGTTTCCATGAACGGAATTCCAATTTCGTCCGCAAATGCCTTCAAAGATAGCAGAAAGCACAAAGCACAAACTTCAGAACATTAGACAAAATGACAAAAGTAAGAATTTCACCAGATGTCGGTGCGAAATATACACAATAAAACAATTTAAAATTAAGTATCACCTTTGCTGTCTCATAGGACACAACTTTATTTGCTGTAAGATCACACTTGTTTCCAACTAGAAGCTTGTTAACATTTTCACTTGCATAACGGTCAATTTCATTCAGCCACTGCTTAACATTATTGAAGCTATCTTGGTCAGTGACATCATACACAACCTGTAAAAAAGAAAAAGAAAACATGATTACAACAATGCTTTCCAAAGAACCAAAGGAAACTAACTCAAGAAGGAGAACCAGTTTAAAATACTAACAATAATGCCATGAGCCCCACGATAGTAGCTGCTAGTGATTGTCCGGAAACGTTCCTGACCCGCTGTGTCCCACTATATGGTAAAAAAAAATGTAGAAAAATCTGTCAACAATTACAAAATAGAGTAAAGCAACAATCCCAGATAAATGGGACAGGTGTTTAAACAAATAATTTCCTACTTTTTTCACGGGTTTAAGTCCTCAAATAATACAGGTTGAACGGACCTACTACAAAATTGGTGATAGAAAACAACTCGGATTGAGAGTCTTGGCAAATGAACTACATGATTATTACATTAAGCATAAATAAAGAGACTCTTGAGTACATGAGTGATAACTCAGATTGAGCATTTTTTTCTAAGCATACTCAAATTGATTTACATAAGTATTCGAGCAAGAGACAATTTCACAAGATGTAATTTAGAAGTAGAAAACAAATTGACACATAATCATGAAAACATTTACGTTAGAAGCAAATAAATTTGTGTCAAAGGCAAAGCACCACACAAATAGCATTTATTAAAGTCAAAGATCATGTGCTTACAATTTGAAGTTTAATAGTCTTCCCATCCTGCTCCACAGTGCGGATTTTCTATAAAAGGGGCGTGGTAAATAATTAGTTACATATTTGTGCTGAAAATAAAATGGAGATTAGGTTAATGCTGAATACAAATGCTTACAAAGTCCACTCCAATGGTACTGATGTAGCTATCAAGGTATGAATCATCCTGTTTCACAACAAAAAATATTCAGGGTAACCTCCACTTCTTAAAACAAATTCAATGTAAACTTTTGGTTAGCACTGCAACCTCCACCAACACACACAATACAGTATATTTATTTCTAACCAGAGAGTCCAAAGTTATAATACTACTCACACCATATGTAGAGCATGCATCTATAATATTTCATAAAATTTGGACCTTCATAAATATAGGGAAATGGAATAGTTGGAATACTGAAATTCTTTTCATTAATTCAAAAATAAGAAAGGAAATATGTAAACAATAATAAAAACGACAGATGCTCAGAACTTACAGCAAACCTGAGGAGAAGACATGACTTGCCTACACCAGAATCTCCAATCAGCAAAAGCTTGAACAAATAATCGCTGCAAAAAACATGGTTCCAATCAAAGACAGCAAAGTATTACTATTAAGGAACTGTCTATCCATGACCAATAATACTGAAAGGTAGCATAGAAGCTGCCACGTATAGGACATCACTTATAATAATCATAGAGAGAATCATGCACCGACAGCCTACTCTTTACAATTAAATTTGTCTCGTGATTTGTACAATACTTCTTCACTCAAATCCAGATAAACTCCACTAACTTCGCACAAAAGTCAAAAGTTTTTTCGATAAAGTTTAGACCACTTAGCATTACTCTAGTAGATTGCTTGATATATTTATGGCCTCAGCAAGAATCAACTCAAATTGCCTCTAAATTTATAAATCTGTTTATTTTAGGAAGGACCACCCGTTGATGGCTTAACTATCAAGTTCATAGATCTATCTATAGGATTTTTTCATCACAGAAGAATTAAATTATAACGATACTTAGTTAGAATACAACATCACTAATCACCGCGACAAAAATAGAGAGAGAGAGAGAGAGAGAGAGAGAGAGAGAGAGAAACTAAGGTATCAATTAGAATAAATTTACAAGTCACAACCACCAACCTAGTCCTTAGAATTCACATATCTTCAACTAACGAACAAGCTGGCTTCTTGTTCTAGATAGCATATACTGACCCAGTTTCTGCAGTTATTTCATCATTACAAAAAGACTATTATTAAGATAAAACGTTTAGAAGTCCTAAGCCGGATCCGAGAAAAAAACATTTCACAATTAGCTCTAATATAATTGAATACGTGCAAACGGATCTATGGTCTAAAGAAACAGATCTAATCAGTGAGGAAGTTTCCAGAAGTACGATCCAGTAAAACAAAATTCAAATAACCGAAACAACACTTCACAAATACAAAATTCAACACTACCGCTCGACGACGACTTCAGATCTAAACGAGCTTAATTGATAAACGAACACAAAACACGATTCGCAGAGGGATTTTCGCAATTGAAGCAGTGAGGAGAATATGCACTTACTATTCGGGATTCATGGTGGTGCGAGGTTGGGAACGATTAGAATTAGAGAGAAGTAGACGGAAGTGGAAGGAGTAAGGAGTAGCCGGCGAGAGGAGTGAGCGAAATCTGATCGTCGCCGGAGAAAGATGGGTGAGGGGATTGAAGAGAGAAATGGAGAAAAGCGTGTTGAAGTGGCGTTTTAAAATGACCCGCTGGTGTCGGAGGTCTTAAGGGTGAAGGGGTGCGAGTGGGGTGACGTATCATCAGGATCAGCCGCTGCCACGTGTCTTGCATCATACTCTCATTCATTTACCAGGTTGGATGCTTCCTTCTTCTCGCCTTCTGTTGTGTATATAAAAAACAAACTTAATTTTATATTTCACTCTTCAATTATCATATTTCTTAAATTTTACTAATTACGTTTTTTATGGATTTTATCGGTCTATAAACTATGTAACAGTGTAATAAAATGCCATAATTTTTTTAAAAAAATTATAAATTAACGTTGTTTTTATGTTGTTTTATTTTTTAAATCTTTTTACATGACATGTCATTATCTTCAATGAAATGGTATACACGTGAAAATGTAAATTATATAATGAAATAGTAAAATAATAGATAATAAATTATAAAATAATAATGATTAGGTAATAAAATATATAATTAAATAAAAAATATCGATATTGTTTATCCACATAACTATATTAACGAATTTACATAAACTACTGCAACGTCAAAAGGTGTTTTAAAATTTTCTTTTAAGTAAAGCTTTAATACGAGAAAGAGAATTAGTTTTCTAAAATTTAAAAGAGTTGTTCTTTTATGCTTCATTTATTTCTTTGAAATAACATTTTTAGGAGCCAACGTTGCTCGAGAACATATATCTTATTTTGTAAGTTTCTTTCAAAATAATTCTCACGAGAGAAGACTAATCTAATTTTCTTTTAAATTAAAATAAAAACTTTGGTCAAACTTTTAAATAGTTTAATGTGCTAAAAAGTATTCTTAATAAAAGAAAAACACGCTATTTTTTATTATATATATATATATATATATATATATATATATATATATATATATATATATATATATATACTTCTAAAAATTGTTGTTATCAATAAATTTTCATCGTTTCTAAGAATCATAACAATATTCATGATTTCCTTCTTAGATATGAACAGAATTCGGGAACTCCAAAAACTCTCACCTAAATTTTTAAGTATTATACCAAAGTTTCGTTACAAAGTTGAACCAATTTAATTCAGTTAAAACGAGTGGTTAAATGATAATTTAAGAAGCTAACATAAATAATAGACATGCACCTTACATTATAAATCAATGAAAAAATATAACTATTGTTGAGAACCCATAAATATTTTGTTTTTATATATTAGAAAGGATTTCTTTTATTTCATTAAAAAATATAGTTCGGTTTTTTATAACAGAATAACCTTCTCCGTCTTTAAAAGAAAATCTAAGTTATTTTTTTCCCTTCTTCCTTATAAAATCTAACATTATTCCTTATCTTCTTGACAATCTAAGACCATAAAATCGATCTTTGTGAACAGTCTATCAAGTACCTCGATCAATTTCATCTTAAATTTAAATTTTTGTCATTTATTTTGTAGAGCAAATTTGTTTTTCTCATACATGTAATTTTTTTTCTGGATTGTATTTAATCTTTTTGGTTTCTAGGTGAAACTAAATCTAGTTGTAGTTCTAAAATCATACATTGATCATTGATCAAACTTTTTGTTGTGTAGCTAGAATAATCGTAAGTGGGGGAGTTGTGTGAGGAAAGAAGAGTGTTAGGCCGTGTTAGGCTTATTCTTTGAAGTATGAGAAACTAATCTTTTTGAAAATTTTAATGTTTTATAGTTAAATTCAAAAATTGTGGTACAAATGATGTGACTGCTTGTTTGTGTAAAGTTGAGAATATTCGTGATAAGAGTGAGTTTGATCATAATATTAGTAGTATGGTATTTTATAAATAGAGAATGTTATGAAAATTTGAGAAAACATGTTTGATTTGAACTCTAAAAGTATAAATATATGATGGTGGGAAACTGTTGAAATACATTAATTAGTTATGAGAGAAATATTGACAACATGACAGTGTATAAAGGGGAGAGGTTAAAGAAGAACTGACCTATAAGAAAAATGAGCAATGAATGTGACCTTGATGATGCTATAGTGAAGTTATTGCTGGTATTTGAAAGATGGGATGTATTTGATGTGGTATAGTGATTCTTGTAGAATTGTTGAATTAATTAGAGACATGTTTAAACTGATAATTCTTATGGTGTGTAAAGAGTAGATATGGGAGCATGCATTGAATAATGTAGTATTGAATGTGACACGATGATTATATTTTTTGTAAGAAAGTAGTATGTTTACATGCATGATTGTTATAATGTCGTGAAATTCTTTTTTTATTTGAAACGGTTTATATGTTACTAAATAGTTTATTTGTATGTCACCAATTATGCTTATGGTTATGTTGAGTTATGCTTATATAATATGAGTAATTGTAAAAATTTAGTGTGTTTGGGTTGTCAAATTAGTTATTTCCAAGGAAAAATGCTAATCATCTTGACTTTACTAGTGTTTAACGTCACATAGAGAAAGATAACTAGGTTAGGTGGTAAGAGTCGAAGGAAGCTTCAATTGGTAGACGGTGTGATATGAAAGAGGATCAAGCTCATGAAGTACTTATGGAGCTAATGAAGTTAACCCTGTCAGTACTAGGTGAAATGTATGAGTCATCCGTGATCAAAAGTTGTAAAGGAAGAAAAGAGGATGTGTAGTATGACAGGTGCAAAGTCTCATAAGTTCATTCAATACACTAGTCTTCCGGAATATTGAGTTACTCTTTAGTTTGATGTTTGGCTGGTTTTTATTTTATACATCTCAAAGATTTATTTTGACAATTTTTGTATGAAAATTATAGATCTTTTAAATTGGATTTTATTTCTGTAATAATTAGCTTATCCTTGCAATTGTGGGTGTCTTTTATTTCTTTTCTTTTGCAATGATGTATTTTAAATATGAAGCAAATATAGGAGCTGATGGCGATAGTAGAAAAGCTTGAACAAGTCACTAAAGGAATAGTATAGAAATATGTTAAATGTTTTTTATAACCTTTTAAAATATTGTATTAAGTTCTTAGTTTACATTTTTTAGTTATGAGTTATGTTGATCACATTTGTAGAATGCAATGTTTTCTAGTTTAAGAACTCCAATAAACTAAGTTTAATTATAATTAGTGATATTACTAGAGTGTTAAAATATGATATATAATCACTAAGTGGATGCTTAGGAAAATAGTGTTGTTACAACTATTATTTAAATTAATGAGTCTATTATATATCTGTTAAGATAATTTAGTTTTGCAAATAAAACTTAATAATTCGAAAGATTAGTTTTAAATTTTAGGTAGTTTATATTATTACATAATGATTTGTTATTAGAACTTTTTAGAAAAACAATATTGCATTAATTATTAGAAGTTTATAAGAAGAATTAAATATGTTTTTTGTTCTTTAATTTTAAGTGAAAATTGGAATTAGTCTCATAAGAAATTTGGTCCAATTTAGTCCTTCAACTCTATAAAAGCATGAATTTATTCTTTTTAACCAAATTTTGTTAGGTTTATTTGATGTTTAAAATGTGCTTCATGAATAATATTTGAGTTTGTTGACTCCGTTTGACATATCAATGTTAACTAAGAAATGTGTCTAAAAGAATGAGTAATTTATATCAATATTAACAATGAAAGATGAGTAACTATATTAGTTTAAATTTCTGAAAAAAATAATTTTAATTTTTGCTGAAAGTTAAAAATTCAAAAACATATTTAACTCAAGAACATGCCCACCACACTGCCGCATTTTCTATTACATTGTCTTACAATTATTTTACAATATATATATATATATATAATTTTATTTTATACAGTTTTTCATTACATAATAATAAAAAATAAAATATATCATATTAGTTATTTCAATGTTTTCATAGTCTATGTGCATTATAATCTAATTCTGACGACTATTTTTTGAAAGTCATGTATATAAAGAATATTTAAAATAATTGGAAGATAAGGTAGCATCCTAAAAGAGAAAAAAAAAATGACTTGGAGTGTAAAGTTGTGATTACAATCAATTATTGTCTTCTTCTGTTGGTGATGTTAAGAATAAAGCATATCAACTAAAGACGCGAGAGACTGTTCTTCTTTTTGTTAGTTAGGATAGTGCTGTCCGTGTAGACAATATCTATCACCAATCATCTTCGTATAACTTTAAATTTAAATTTCATTTCCATCTATTCAAACATTTTTACAAATTTAATACATAAAAATAAAAGACTAAATGATTTTTTTCTACTTTAACTTTCTCCTCACGGTAATTTTTTGTTGTTGTATGCACTCCTCCTAGATGATAGAAAAAAAATAATTTAGTTTTTGGTAAAGATGAAAACATTTAAGTTGATGTCTACAAAGACCACTAAAGAAAAGATCATTTGATGTGTTGTGTTACGCATAATTTGAAATAAAAAGAAAAAGAAGATGATTTGAAATATTTAATTTTTGGAAGTGTATTCGATTTGATTTGAAGATTAAGAAAAGAGAAAGGTCACACGCGTTTTGGAGTGTTGTGTTGTGTTACGCATGCTCAGAATCGTGATGGAAGGCTATGTTTTTTTAGTTAAAAATTAAAATTAGCTTTTATCTTAAACTTTTAGCTCTCAAAAATTTTAAAATAAACATATATAATCTTTTTAATTTAATTAAATTAAATTCTGTTATACGTTATTTACAATTGTTTGATATAATACGTAAAACAATATTTATTATTTTTTAAAGTTTAAAGATTAAAATGAATTATAATACAATCACAAATTGACATGTCACTACAAGAAAATGTCTTATTAGTAACCAATTTTAGTGACTAAAAGTTGTTAGTCACTATAATGACCAATTTAGATACCAATTTACAAAATTAAAATTTATTGGTTACTAAAATAGTCACTAATATAAATAAAAAATTATAATTTGTCACTAAATTTGTCACTAATTAATTAGAGACCAATTTAGTAACTAAGTTATTGTGGTAGCCAAAACTTAGATAGCTAATTTTTAGTGACTAGATTTCTTTGGTAGCCAGAACTATGGTAGCTAATTTTAAAAACTAATTTAGTGACCAATTATAATTTTTTATTCATAATAGTAACTATTTTAATAACAAATAATTTTTTTACTTTGTAAACTTGTATCTAAATTAGTAATTATAGTAACTAACAACTTTTGGTCATTAAAATTGATTACTAATGAAGCATTTTCTTGTAGTATGTGGCACTAGCATTGACACGTAACACAATTGTGACTTGAAACGTGGACAATTTTATTGAAATTAAAAAATTTAAAAAAATTAAAAAAATTAAAAAAAAAATCCAAAAAATCAGAAGCTGACACGTGACATGTACTGTTAAAAAACATTAACTATTTAAATATCGTTAGTGCAAATGACTAAATTGACCAAAATGATATCTAATTGAATACAAAACGAAAATGAGGATCAAATGGAATAAAAACAACAAAAATATGGACCAAATATATATTTAAGCCTATAAATTAAAAGCTAAATCTTTAAAAAAGTCTTATTTGAAACAAAATTATTAATTCTACCGGAAGAGACCAGAATTGTGTACATGGGTGGATATGGGTGAGTTCAAGATTATTCAGATTGAACTAAAAAATAATGTGAATGCACACTATAAATTGAATGAATCCCAAAGTAATTAATACATTTTAATTACAAATGAAATTAGTCTATATATATTACTTATTTCTAAAGTTTTAAAGACTGAGCTGTGTCCTTTTAGAGGGACTTGGATTAACGAAATGATAAGAACGTGGAAAGTATTTTGACTAGTTGAAAATAACACAACAAAACTATTTTTTGTTTCATCCCTACACGTTTCTTCCTTCTTTACTAAATAATTAATTTTTTTTAGTTGTTACAAGTACACTTTTCCAATTTTCTTCTCCAAACTTTATATAGGATTTCCCTCTACATTCATGTCTTATTTGATAAAACATTATATATAGTAAATAATCTATACGAAAAAAATAATTGTAGAGTCAATCAATCATAAATTGATGCGTAGTAATTTATTATTTTTATAATAATTACTTTAAATCTTATATGTCAATAAGGTATAACATGGTTAGTATACGGTTAAATCTAATACAAATTCAATTTCTTAATCATCTCAGTGGAAAAAATAATAATTTGTGTCAGGAATTAGTCCCACATTAAATATGAAAATACCATATTTCTTCTCTAAAATCATATTTAACATAATTTCTGTCTATAGTTGAAAAACACATACATATACGAAAAACATTTATTAAGCAGGTACAGCGTATGCAAAATACAATAAAGAGATATGTTAATTTGCTCTACATCAGTTACAACCAGATAATTATTGTTCTACTGGCGTTGAAACACGCCACCAGATGCATAATTATTACGAATATCAAGAGTGAATCAATTCAACTGTTCAAGTAAAAAAAAAATCAATTTAACTCTATTTATTTTACATTTAATTACATTTTCAAGTCTTTAGATGTTTTTAATTTAATTTTATTAATTATTTTTATTTAATAATCATTTAAAAAATTTACATATTTTAATTATTTTCATTAATTAAATTATGTAACTATTAATTATTTCAAGAACTTAATTTTGGTTTTTCTTCAACCGTATCAACTCAACATTATAAACATAATAAGTACTAAAATATGAACAATAAAAGAAATTTCAAAAATTATTCCAACCATTCACAATAATGACACAACATGACACTCAAAATAAGACACGAATACTTTTAACCGGAATAGACTTTAAGTTTAATTGAATCTTATAAAATCAATTTATAAGATGTTGTTTATATCTATTTATATGTATAATTTTTAACAAATCTTTTATATTGAAATATATTTATATATATATATATATATATATATATATATATAATATAAGACTAGGACATAGTAATCAATAAATAGTTTGCAGAAGTAAATTTCAAAAGTGTTATAAAGTCTTGTATCTATTTTTCTACCAATTTTTTCTTGAAGATTTGTGTGTACTCCTAGACATTAATCTAACAAAGCCATTTGCTTCACAAAAATAAGAAGCAAGCAACTTTCAGAAAGGATCGAAGAAAGTTTTGTAAGATGTTCTTTTCCAAACTGCAAGTTATGATTTAGAAAAACTGGTTGAAAATTTTGTTAAAGAAACTAGCTAAAGTTGGTACTTGGTAGTTGAAAGTTAGTGAACTAATTTATCAAGTAGTAAGAGTGTATAATGAAAATTTTCAGTTAAATTAACTTGCAAATATAAATTATAGAATTAAATATTATATAACGTTGTATTTTTATTGATAAAATATAATTTTATGGTATTTCTAATTTTTATTTTTTATATTTTTTAATACATTAAATATTTTTATTATATTTATTTTATTTTCAATTGTTGTATATTTTTCATATGTTTTTATTATTAGTTTTATAATATATATATATATATATATAT
>Ga0214542_1011268_pt1 | contig 12356 bp, 10 predicted proteins | sample CNSS1metaG_FD_160096 | JGI IMG/M metagenome (GOLD analysis project Ga0214542, IMG submission 160096) | Root nodule microbial communities from cowpea collected in UCLA plant growth center, Los Angeles, California, USA - CNSS1 | ecosystem: Host-associated > Plants > Roots > Nodule | place: USA...
TTCAACAATTTGCCCTAATAATCAGTAATTTGTTAGTAATAAAGAGATATATTGAAATTAAAAGGAAGAAATCTGAGAGAAATTTGGGAAGAAGCATTACGTCTTTCAAAACTAAGAAAGATGTATCGGAAGAAGATTTTTACGCAGAATAATGTTACCTAAAGATGACAATGGCGACAATACGAAGTGAATGACACTAGTGCAGGAAAGGGAAATGACAGCGGTTATTTTCACCTTTTGGCATCGGGTGCGCACCCGAGGCATATACTAACGAGGTAAAAAGGTAGTACTTTATACCTCGGTTACAAACCCGGGGCATATTTAATAGTTACTGCCTCGGTTTCTACCTAACCGAGGCCTAATGTGTATCAGAAATTCAAAAAAAAATAAAAATTGAGTGCACAGTGGAGGCGCGTCTGTCTAGTTCGTGGCTGCACAGTGGAGAAGTTTCGCATTCCTTGAGCGCGTCTCCTTCATAAGGTTCGCGACGGCAACCTAGGCGCGACGACAACCTAGGCGCGACGCCAGAACTTCTTCCTCGTTGCGATGACTTTGGTGGCTTGCTTCGTCCAGACCTTACGGTGGTGTCTCTCTGTTGCCATGGTGTTTGGATCTAGCCTTCGCAAGTGCAGCTCGCAGTGGTGGTTTGCTCACGAGAGTGCGTTGATGGTTTCATGATGGCCTCCATTGGGATTGGTGGTTTGGCTGTTATTGCTTGCAGATCTGCAAGCTGGGTGGCTCACGAAAGACTTGTGGTGCCGCGGTGGTTTCGAGGTATCGCGTGGTGTCTAGTGGTGTGGGTTTCAACAACATACCAAAAAAACGCAAAAAAAGTGATAGAGCTAAATCAAAAACGAAACAAAAACGTAAAAATGAACCGTACAAAGGGGCGAGATTCACACCGGAAATGGAGGACCAACAAGAACGACCAATTTGATGGCCAACTAGTGCTGTGGAGGGCAAAAATCAGTGGTGGCGCGACCTGAGAATCTTTGAACCAGTGGCTGCATTTTTTTTTTGCGAATGGAGAAGACGCAGGAACAGTGCTGCGATTTGGGGTTTTTTAACCTAATAAGCTATACTGCCTCGGTTGATTCGAAACCGAGGCATAAACGTGAATAGGCCTCGGTTCAAAGCATAACAGAGGCATATTCTCACGCAAAATAACAAAAAAAAAACACGTTGATAAATTCTGCCAATTATAGGCCTCGGGTGAAAAGGCCCGCTGCAGTAACACTTATATGCCTCGGTTCATTGGGACCCGAGGCATAAAATTGCCTCATTATTTTTTAATTTTAAAAAAGCGGGAATGTTTTGAATTTTTCACACCATTACTGCCTCAGTTGGAAATATAACCGAGGCATAAACGTTCATAGGCCTCAGTTGTTTGGTAACCGAGGCATAAAAGTTGTTTTAAATCACAAAAATGCCACCGTGTCTCTATCTACCTCGTTTGTGAGAGAACCGAGGCATATAAGACGCTGTCTAAACGCGAATTTGCACCAGTGTGACGTTCAAACAATTCTGAAAAAATATTCAATGGCGACAGAAGGAAGGCACCTCGCAGGACTTGAAGAAAAAGCAAAACCCTGAATTGTAGAGTTTGAAGAGAGAAAACATATTGGAGAGTTTGAGGATAACAGGGTTTGGGTTGGAACGTTGGGTTAAAGACCCTAAAATTCTGAAAACATGTTTAATGTTTGTTGTTAAAACAGATAACATATTGTTAATTTAAATTTATTTGTAAATAAATTAAATATTACTTTAAACATATTTTTAAATAAATTAAAATATTATGTTAAATATAAATTTTAAACTAATAGTAATTATTTTAATGTTATAATAAAATTAATTAATTACAGATTTATTATTTTAATTTTAAAAATTTACAATTAAGATAAAAAATGAAAATTTATTTATCTATAGTAACATTTATTTAAAAATGTTACAATATCATGGTTAACATTATTTATGGTAACATTTTTCATTATTTATGGTAACATTTTCAAAAAATATCACTATAATTATTCATAAGGTAACATTTACAATAAATGTAACAAAAAAAATGTTACTAAATCTAATAAATCCTGTAGTGAAAGGGAGTTCCTTGATCCCTTCCTTTGCTTTTATTTTTCCTTAGTTTGAATTTAATTAAGTTGCCTTGTTGACTATTTTTAAGCATTCTCTGAAGATTCAACTCATTTCCAAGCCAAAATTAGTGTTGTGTAATCAATGTCACTCAATCATTCATCACAATTGAACGGTGAAAATGGAAGGAAAGCATGAAACCAATACAGTAAAACATCATTACAACAATTGTATTTAGTGACAACGAAACAAATCTACACAAAAAAACTTCAAGAATGGTTCAAAATGTAGTAAAATGGTGCGAAAACGGTGAAGAAAAAGAAGAAATATGTGGTTATGTGGTGGTGATTGAGTGGTTCGCGAGCGAGATGAGTGGTGGATGTGTGGTTCGAATAAGTTTTATGTCTTGAATGAGCTTTGTTGGCGCCAATATGAATCAACCCAACACCTTAAAACTGGCTATTACAAGTCATGGCACTTGCCAAAGTTCCTTTTACACACTAACTAACTTCTCACTAAAGTAACCAACTAACTTGTCTTCACTTATCACTTAGTCATGGATGGTAGCTCGCAGATACTTGCTCCAATCGGTGGAAAACCTGAGCAATCCCACGTGAAACCTCCAAGCATGCCGATCTACGTAGCGGAAGACTAAAATTAGCAGTACTAGCGGAAGAACACATACATGGTCCAAGTTCCTTCAATGGACTCGGAAACTCCCACGAATCTCGACCCTAGGTGAAACCCTAGTCGAAGGTGAACTTTGAGGTGAGGGAAAAAATAATCAAAGTGCGAAACTCTCATATAATTCAAAGCTAAATGATACAATAGGTTGGCCTAACTTTTATAAACAAAGAAAGGTAGCCGAAAAAAATAAACCCTAATAGAAGGTCAAAACGCATTAAGGGGAAAATGAACCCTAACTATGGAACATGTGAGGGTGAAGGAAACCCTAGCTAAGGGTGGAATGTGTGAGGGAAAAAAAGAGCCCTAAATCTAGATTAAGAATGCTCTTGTCAAGGAACCCTAGCTAAGACACGTTTCAGGAGAAATAGAAGGGTTTGATTCGTGGATGATGCAGAAATAAAGGCTGGCTTCATTTATGCGTGGGTGTAAAGTTGGGCTGATGGAATATGCACATTGCAGCCTAAATGCTGACGCAGAAGACAACTAATAATGAAACCTTTGCCCACTCACTCATCAATGCTGGAGTTGTTTGAACTCGTGGAGAAGGCAGGAGACCTTGGCCTGATACACGGCCCAAACAAATCACAAAGCAAAAAGAAGAAAATAATTAAAAGGTTTGGCCTAAAATACAAGCCCTCAAATATTCTAATTACACCACACAAGAATACTAAACCTATAAATTTATTTATATTTAAAAACAAGGAATGATAAATGGCCTAGCCAATGGCCTATGCTGAAAGTCTCTTAGGGTGATTGTCATCATTTAGGTAGCAGTTTTTCAGGTGCAGCCAACCCTTAGAATAGGTTATAACAATTGGTGATTATGGTGGTTCAGTTCCTACAACCTTCACAACAGGTTATGCAACCAACCACCTTCTTGACAACTCATGTTGCTTCTAATTCTAAGCCTCACATGTGCATTCAAATGGAGCTTGTGATCCAATTCAATCTTCATCTCAGTAGCAACTTCATCCACTCAACACTATTTTAGCAACTCCACATTTGATCCTTGTTTGCATTCACAACTAAAGAAGCAAATCAAAACTCCCAAACTCATGCTATGATACAACTAAAACCACATAAACTAACTAATAATGTGAAAATGAGATTTAAGAGTTACATGCATCTTTTGACAACTTTTCAGCTCTCTCAAGGTCATCACAAGTGTATTTTAATGTCCTAAAGCTTTACCCACAAGTGCCATGCCATTTGGAATTGAAAACCAAAAATTCAACTTTGGGTCAAACTTTTGTTAACACTTGCATCAAAAAGTCAACTCTGCCCTTTATGAACAAATTTGCTAGATTAGATTTCTCTCATTGCTTCCCCTAGATAATTGCAACCTTCCTTGATCTTTGTTTCTGCATCAAAATCAAAAACCTCAAATTTGGATGTTAATCACACTAAATTCTACTTAAAAGCTCCTAAAACTAGACTACAACTAGAACAACTCTACTTATAAGCCTATGTATTCAAACTAAGACTAAACTAATATGCTCCTATCTCATTGCTAAACTAGACCATAATAGGAATACTTCTATTTAGCATCTTAATCTATCCAAAACAATTGAATTAGCTAAGGAAAAACTCTAGAGATAAGAGACTTATCACATCCCCACACTTAAGACCATTGCATTCATGGGTGATGTAAGGAAAAACTACTAACCACTTTTAAAAATCTACAAATCAAGCTTCAAAAATTTGCACCAAAACTCTCTAGAAATCATATCTTATCCTGCACATGTTAGCAAAACAATCCAGATGAGAATGCAAAACATTCCATTATAAAAAACAACTCCAAACAAATTTGCAAGTAGTGAACAATCAAAATTTTAGTGGCAAAAACAGTTTCAACCTCACAGGACATGTTTTCACTCTACACTCAAGTGTATGGGCTCATCTTTGCTCTCACAATCCAATCCAATGAACATCCATATGGCTTTGCAAAGTTCCTAACCAATACCAATCACATCAATGCAATTTGAAAGGAAAGCAAGGCTTGAATATAGAAATGTGAAGGGAATAAAGGTGGAGAATGATGAGTTCAGGTGCATATATGATTTAGCATACACACTATTTTTTGGCACTTTAACTCAAAGTTCCTTGCTTTGTTCCACACTTTTTCTTTTCTTTTTCCAACTCTGTTCTAGAAGTGTTCCCTTTTTTTTCATTTGGTTCCAGGTTTTGATTGCTATTCCAGTTTTGCATTGATGTTCTAGTCACACTTTTTCTCATATTTTGCACCTTCAAATATCACACATCGCCACACTTGAACTCATCACCATCCTACAACTCAACCCAATTCCCTTCACACCCTTGAATTAGGGTGAAATCTTGGTTTTTTAAGGCAATAAGGTTGTTGTCAGCATTTGTTTCACCAAAAAAAGGTCAAATATGGCTTAAAATGCATCTGTAATGGTGATTTTTTAGGGCAAACTATATTTGGCAATTGGCGGCATAAAAAATGGCCTAAATCATATCAACAAATCACATTCCATGACTAATTATGCAAAGGAACAAAGCAAAGCAAAGGATGCCACTTTCATGAATGAATGCACACACAAGAATGCAACTTTTATGCTCAATTCTCTTTGTGGTCAAAATTTTCTAAAACTATTCATGCCACACATTTTTCAAGTAAAAACAAACTTGAATCAAGGATTTAGAGTAAAAGAAATGATTGAAATTCTCATTCACCCTAAGTAGACCTTCTACAAACACATGCAAATAAAAGTTAGGCTAAAAAAGAGAGCAAAATGCAAATATGTGAAACTCAGAACTGAACAAACTTGAAACCCTACTCAACAAACTTGAAATGACTAAACAAAGCTAAGGAATAACTCAGAACTGAAGTTCTACTTAAAACTCAAAATTTCACTACCTAAAACCTCTAAAACTACCCTAAAACTATGCAAAAACTAAGGTCAGGCTAAAACATGCGTAAAGCTGGAATGAGACTACCTAGACAAGGTTGAAATGACTTAAGAAAACTTGTTCCATACTAAGAAACTATCTCCTAAAAGGCTTGCCAAAAATCAATACCTAAAACTAAGATTAGTCTACCAAACTAACCCAAATACATATGCAAGTACTAAACTAGCCTATGGAACTGTAATCTAACTATCCTAACAAGTTTCTAACAACAAAGTATGACTCAAAAATAGCTAAAACTACTAAAATTAGGTACAACTAAAAACCTAGCTACCTAGGACCTAAAATTAGCCCTTTACTAGGCTAAAACTGTAGAATTTGAAAACTAATTTAAACTATTGCATAAAACTATTATAAAACTATTTGAACAACTTCTAATTAAAAAAAAAGAAATGTAAGAAGCAAGTCCCAACTCAAAATTAACAAGAGAATTAAAATATGCCTAATGTAACTTAAGAAAATGAATTAAAGATGGTTAAAACGAGTTAATTGCTTCTAGAAATGAGTTAATTACTTTATTCACCACATTCAAATTTGGACACCTCCAATTGTTCTTTATTTTGTTGAAACAAAAGCAACTGAAATCGAAACAACTACAACCGAAGTATTTATTACAATTTTGTAAAGACACAAAAGCAACAAAAATCATGGTATGAATAATGGCCCAAAAGATTCTTGATGTAGGATCATCTTGGATTTGGGGAAAATTGAGGCTCTAACGAATTGAGTATGAACCTAGAACGAAGTGGAGTAAAAATGGAGGACATTGATTTTTGGAGTTTTCGAAATGCGAGAAAATCAAGCCACTTAGAGAGGTTCCAAGATAAGTGAGTAAGATCTGTCACTTTGAATCGGAGATTCAAAGATAAGGACCAATGGTTCTATAAGGTTCAAAGCTAATCCAAGATCTCTTTGAAGGTCATGGACATGATTCCATCATCTACTCTGAAATCCCTGTGACGGTCTCGAACCACGCCTCCATCATTGCCTCCATCATTGCCTCCGGGATGGAGAAAATTCGACCTCGACTTTTAGCATTTTATTACCTACAAACAAACACACAAACATAAGTGTTGAAAGCCCGCAAAACCAGAATAGTATAAGGAAAGAAATAAAATGCTATCTAAAATGAGATTGGAATCTTGGGAAAGGCCAATCTCTTATTATTAATGTGCTTGGAGATTGTCCTCTAGGGTCAAAGACCAACCTATAAGACACATAAAAGAGTTTCAACACAATTGTTGTATTCACAAGAATTGTAATCCCCCTTTAAGGATTTCATCTCAACCATGCATGTCAGGGGTGTGAGGAGAGACTCATTCACTTGTTTCACCCTTTGTTCTTCTCCTTCCTTCTCTCACCGCTCGTTCTCTTTTCTTTCTTTCTTTCTCTTGCAGTTGTGCATCCTCTCTTGCTCTTATCTCTACCTCTTCTCTTTCCCTTTGCTTTCTTTTTTCCTTCTCTTTTAATTCTCTCTTTTTTGTCTCTAAGCTCTTGCTCTTTTCTCTCTCTTTTAGCTCGTTCTCTCTTCTTCATGAGCTTTCATTTATTTTGTTCTCTTTCTCTCATCTCTGCCTCTTTTTTTCTTCTCTTTCCTTTTTTTTCCTTTTGCTCTCTCTTTAAGTCGTCCTATTGTCTTGCTTTTTTCCACATTTTCGTTAGTGCTCTTTCCGCATTTTCTCTCTCCCTTTGTGCTTGTTGCTCTCGTTTGACTTCGAGCTTTTGCCTAACACTCCTCCTCACCTCTTTCAAGTATACAATCTAATCCTTGAGTTCTTGTAGAGTCACGTACTTTGCATTCCAATTAGGACATTGATAATTTTTGTGTCCATAACCTTCACATTTGGTGCTCCTAATAACACTTGTTTTGTATCTTGGCATGACCTTCTAAGATCCCCAAGTTTGTTATTCAACCTGATAATGCTGGACACAATGAAGTTGGTATCCTCCATTAAGGTCGAACGTGTATGGAACATTGTAGAGTGCTCAAAATTTCTAATTCCTGTGATGAAAGAGAGGAAACAAGAACTAACACAAAACACAATAAGTGGTTCGCAAAAGTAATGGATATAAAATATGTCAAATGGACCTCACCACTTGTTACGTGTTTACACTCAATTCCACTTGTGTTTCACTCTCAAAGTGTAGTCACTCGCTCTCAAGTTCCTATTCAGTTCTTCAAATCAACCCATCAAGAATTCAACTTCAAGTGAAAGATGTAATGCATCTAAGCTCAACTTAGGAGGCCAATGGAAGAAAAACTCTAAGACAAAAGTAAATTTGAAGACAAGTGCTTCACACAGGCGAAAGAATCTTCACTGGATCTCTAGGTATGGAAAACCTCACACAACACTTAATTCCACCAAGAGCTTTCAAGCAAGGCAAAACACTCCCAACATGCAACACGTGAGAATTACATATTGCTATCAAAATACACACCATCACATCAAGCATGGGTAATAAAGTTCTATAAAAAACCCATCAACTTATTAACCAATACATTCAAGAACGAACTCAATGAGTGGCATTCATTCAAACACAGGCATAACATCATACACAAGTAATTATCCTCAAACCACCACTTAAACTCCATAGCCATACAACCCATGAAAACCAAATAACGCTAATATACAAACAAACATCAATTTATATGCATATGTGTCCCCTTACAAAGCATATAAACATGTGATATAACTAAATCAAGAAGACAACAAACATGCACCACCAACTCATACGAGACTTCTCGCATGCACTATCACGTTGCTAAAATGCCAAAGTTGCACCCAAAGAACCTCATGTGAATAATACAAAAACCATTGGATGATGCTGCCACCCATTTACGTGATCCACAAACAATGCCCACGCATCCCAACCCAAAATAAAATAAGGAAAACATAAACCAAACCTTTCAAAAAGCACCAATGTCCCAACAAAACATTAAAGAATGGTCTTAAACCTTAAGAAAGATACATTATGAAATCATGTGTAGTCTGCACCCTAAAATCATAAAGAAGAAAAACCTATCTATATGTGACCATGGTCTTCCATAAGCACCTAACTAAGAGTTGTAACTAGCAAGAAAGAAAAAGAAATATGCTTCTCAAAGAAGCTTAGAAATAAATAGCACTACCATGCATGTTATGAGTTTCCAAAGAATAAAACTAACTAAAACCCTAACACCACCGAGCAACACCATCAAACCCCACCAACGAATCACTCCAACCCGTGACATAAAGAACCAAATAAAATAAGAAAGGAAAGATAAGAGTGGTTGCACCAAAACTTTGTGATTTAACAATCAACAATTCAAACATGCACGTGAACTAACCAAAAGCTATTTTAAAGAACCAAGTAGCACAAGAAAGGAGACCAAAGGAATTGTGTAAAGCTGCACTCAAACTAAGAAAAAAAAGAAACAAACAAGGGTGCCATAATCATGATATAGTCACTAACTACAAGCCTGAAGGAAGAAAAAGATCATGTCCATGGTGAAGGAAAGAAAACGTAAATATACCGCATATGAGGGAACCTTTTTGTGCATGCTATGGATTTCAAAACAAACAACATAGCTACAAACATGCACAAATATAAAGAGAAAAAAATGACAAGGTAAAGCTTAAAACACAAACAAAATTTAACATCAAGCTTCAAACGAAAAAGAAAAAGAAGGAAAATCAGCTTCAAAAATAGTAGCATGAACCTCACCCATACATTTTAATATACCCTTTAAAGTCTCATCAACCAAATACAAAAGGTAAAAGAAGGAAACAATGTCAACTTCCCCTACCTGGATTGCTTCTTTCACTTTGTGTTTCTCCCTCCCGTAGCCTCAAACTCTCATTCTCTAATTTTGGTTTCTGTCCCGTTTTTTCCAAAACCCTAACCCTTTTAATGTGAATACGTAACATGGCCCTCACTATCTCTTTCGTAATCTTTTCTATTAAAATCCTACTAGCTAACTCTAAAATCTTTATCTATAAATTATAATTCTGCAACGATTTTTTTCTAAACCAAATAATTTGATTATTGCATCAGAAATTATACAAAAAATTAAAATAACCTGTACTTTCGTGATCCATAGAATTGGAGAGCAAATTACAAAACTACATGGGCCCTACCATTAAAGAAGAAAGAGAAAAATCCATATACTTAAGAAATAAAACCAACAATATTATCCCTACCAGGTTCAAGCCCACGTACCTCCACACCTCAAATACATTCTCCAACCAACAAGCCAATTACTTGCTCATTATTTCATGTGCACTTATAATTTTATAAACACACGTTTTCAACAAATCATAATTAGATTAAATACTTAAATTAAATAAACAACATCATAATTCAATAATTAAATTTTCTTCCATTTTAAGCATCATTCACTTTATAATCTTACCCAAAAAAAATCCTAAGTCTTTCCCGCGTCTTACACTAGGGCTCTTCATGGTTAATTGCTTTAGGATGGGGAATCATGGGGCCACTAGATTAAGGGGGAGTGGAATGAAACACATGAATTATATCTAAGTTATGGTTTTTAATGTATATTGGAATAGAGAGAATTATGATGTGAGAAATATTGTTTTAGAGGTTGAGATAACAGTGGTGATGCATAATTTAGTTGCATTGGGATACCTTAGGGAATGTATGGTGGGATTCTAAGGGTGAAGTATGGATGGTTGAGGCTAGAAGTGTAGTAGGTTGATTCATTATGGGTAAGTATTGTAATTATGGTACTGAGATGGAAACTGTGCGTAAAGTACAATTTATTAAAAGGTGATGGTGTTCCTATGAGTGGGTTTTACTTCTGGAAAGGTTAAAGTGTGACAATGACTTATAATGAAAAAAGAGAGTTTATAAGCATATTGTCACCATTTAGGCAACGAAGTGGTAGATTTTAAAGTATGAACCACAGTAGATGGTATTATCAACCAACTTAGAGTGTAAGATGCGATTGGCATAATGGATCAATGGGTGGAAATGTTCTGCAAATACTCAAACAAGTACTATGTGAGTACTGATGTACCGCCTGGCGATGGGAATTGATCGCCAGATGATAGCTACACTTTCAGAGAGTCACTAGGCGTAGGGCGCCTGGCGGTGAAGGTGGTTCTGCTAGGTGATGAGTTCAAATTTTTTCCCTCATTTAATATTTAAATTTGGGGATTTAATTGAATTTTCTATGCTTAAAGATTGATTTAATTAGGATTTGCGATTATTGGATTTATTGAGTAAGTTTGGTAAAAGTGGCGTAAAAATTGATTTTAGTTGCATAAAATATTATTGGATATTCTAACGTTTGTTAATGCAGCTGGAATTTATTTTTGGTCAATTAATAGTGTGATTTTGAAATATTCAAAGTTACAAAATAAGTCCAAAATCAAGAAATTCTGGAAAAGAATAAATCAAGAGCTAAATGCACCCCCAGATTTTATTTGCACACTCCTCCTGCAAGTGGACCACAAAAACCTGTTCTGCACCCCCAGTTTTCACTAAGTTGCACCCCTCCTACCATTTAAACTCCACTCAACCAGATCATGCCATGTGGCAATCCTCAACTTTTAAAATTGACAAACCAGAACAAGTCACGTGGCAACAATCCTTGCACTAACAAGTTGTCCAATGGAAGGCTGCCACGTCATCATCTTCATCCCAAAACAGAAACCCTAATTTTCCTCAAACCCTAGCCGCCACCATGACCCTCCACGGCAGCCGCCGTTTCCGACCACCGCGAGCCACCAGCACCTGTACCAGCCATTTTCTGTCACCACCTTCACGCCGGAAAACACCAATCTCGCTGGCCACCACCAATCCGCAGCGCATCCTCCACGAAAGCAGAACCACTTGCACCATTGACGCTTACACGCGAGAGCTCACCATAGTAGATCCAGATTTGCGCGAACAGCCACCGCCGCACCACTGCACCAGTCACCGCGCAGTCACGACCACCATGCCGGAAAGCACGAACCATGACAGCACTATAGCAGCACTTCGTTCGCGCATTCTTCCTCCATCTTCTTCGTAGTTCCGTCATGCACTCCGCCACGTTCCGCGTAGCAACAGCCACCGCGGGCCACCAGCGCATCTCCATCGCAGCTTCACCATCTCTGCAGCAGCCACGACAACCACCGCAACACCGTCGCACACCGCCAACGCGAACCTGTGCAGCTCCGCACACCTCCGCGAAGCAAACTGGCGCGCCTCCATTACAACATCTGCACCGCACCACCATCTTCTCACCACCGTCATTCATTGAAGCCGTTGGACCACCACAATTTCATGCTCCTGAAATCACAACAGCAATGTCGACGGAAAATGAGACCACCACGCCGGAGCAGCCACCATTGCAGCAGCCACGCCGGAGTAGCCACCATGTCAGCCGTCATTGCCATCTCCATCTCCATTGCATCTGTAGAAACCCTAATTCTAGAGAGAGAAAATGCACTGCCACGTGTCAGCATCTGATAGGACAGTCAAACTGGTCAACTCTGGTCAACTGGTCAAAGTCAGCAGTCAACTCTGGTCAAAATTGCAAATATGGTTAAATGAGAGGGGCAGAATTGGAAATTGGACAGGAATTAAGTTGCTAATTAATTAAATAAAAATAAAAGATTTTAGCAACTGACAGATAAAGCCCAAAGTCCAGTGGAAGCCTA
>Ga0214542_1011269_pt1 | contig 12356 bp, 7 predicted proteins | sample CNSS1metaG_FD_160096 | JGI IMG/M metagenome (GOLD analysis project Ga0214542, IMG submission 160096) | Root nodule microbial communities from cowpea collected in UCLA plant growth center, Los Angeles, California, USA - CNSS1 | ecosystem: Host-associated > Plants > Roots > Nodule | place: USA...
TTTGTGCTTTTGGTGATTTATTATTGCTGCTCTTTGATTATTGCTCCTCATAGATTCTTGCAAGTTAGGGGAAATTATATCCGCTGCATTCTCTGGTATATTGTTTGTTGTTGTTTTCCCCATCACACTGCGCCTATTGCAACGGGGCTTATCACTTCTATCCCCCTTTTCAAGACACAAAATTCGACATTCATAGGTCATGGTTTTTCTTTCCATTCCATCGTTGGTACATATACTTCTTCGAACGAATTTTAGGGAACTTAATCGGTGACCCTCACTTTGCTTTACCATTCTGGAATTGGGATTCTATAGAGGGCATGCAAATGCCATCTTGTTTCACAGACCGTAACTCCTCACTTTATCACCAACTCCGACACCAGAAACACTTGCCACCCCACGTCGTTGACCTCAACTATGATCTTGAAGATCGCCACGTCCCTTCTCAGCAACAAGTTTCGTATAATTTAGCCACCATGTACAAGCAAATGGTGCTTGCAAGCACCACCGAATTGTTCATGGGAAGCCCTTTTCGGCTAGGGGATAACCCTCATCCTGGTATCGGTTCTGTGGAGGATGCTCCACATAATACCGTTCATAGCTGGGTTGGTGAGGCTGATACCCCACACCGTGAGGACATGGGCACGTTCTACACAGCTGCTAGAGACCCCATTTTCTATGGTCATCACTCGAACTTGGATCGAATGTGGGCGATATGGAAAACACTGGGAGAAGGAAGAAGGGACTATAGTGATGAAGATTGGTTAGATTCTGAGTTTTACTTCTACGATGAGAATGCCGATTTTGTTCGTGTTAAGGTAAGAGATTGCATTGATATTAAAAAGTTGGGGTACGTGTACCAAGATATTGATCTTCCATGGTTGCGTACGCCACCCACATCACGAAAAAGTAAGCTCCTGAGACAAAGGAAGAAGGATGAAGTTCTGAGTTCGAAGCCGATAAAATTTCCTTTGGTTTTGGATTCCGTAACGAGTGTCATTGTTAAGAGGCCGAAGAAAATAAGGAGCAGGGAAGAGAAAGAAAAAGACGAAGAGGTTTTAGTGATGGAAGGGATTGAGTTTGGAAGTGATAAATTTGTTAAGTTTGATGTTCATGTTGATGATGACGAAGAGAGGTTGAGTAATCCAGATGAGACAGAATTTGTGGGAAGTTTTGTGAATGTGCCGCATGGACATGGCCATAACATCACCACTACCTTTAAAGTTGCCATATCCAAAGTTCTGGAGAATTTAGAAGCTGCAGAAGACGATGATGTGCTCGTTACTTTGGTACCTCATGTCGGAAAAGGAGACATAATCCTGGGTAACGTCAAAATTCAGTTTATTCCAAGAGAGTCGAAGGATTAATTAAATTTCAACTCTCCATTATTTTAGGTATTTTAAAGTGAATTTGTGTTAAATTTAAATGAGTTTAAGTATTATTCAATTATTTTTTTCTTCGAGTGTCCACATCTTATTTGTTTATATGTATTGCTATTGGTTGTTTATAGGTTAAAATACTTTTTTTTTTGTTGAGTTTGTTAAATTAGTCTTAATTTTGATTTTGTATTTAAATAAATCTTAATTTTGTCAATTTTGTTTAATTTTGTCTTTTTTTTTAACACGGTTTAAATTATTACACTGACCGTCACATGTTATTTTGTAATTTTTTTTATTTATTTATTTTTTAAATTTCTTTAAATGTTCACGTGTCAAAGTGAGCATGTGTCAGAATTAATTTTTTATATTCAATTTAGTTTCTATATTCATTATTTTTTATCAATTTAGTATTTTTTTTAACATGAACCAATTTTGTCCTTTTCAAAATTGATACCAAATTTAATTTTTATATTAAAATTCATATTTTTTATTAAATATATTAAAATTCACTTCATTATAACTTTTATATAAAATTTAAATTTGGTCCCAATTTCGAGAGGAACAAAATTGCTTAAATTTAAACAAAATTGGAACTAAAATGAACAAAAATAAATATAGAGACTGAATTGAATATAAAATATTGACTTTAACTCGTGATACGTTACAATTTGGAGATGTTACCCAAATGATACTTGTGTGTGACAATCAGGTTGTTCTTCATATTAGCTCTAATCCTGTCTTTCATGAGAGATCAAACACATTGAGATTGATTGTCATTTCATTCGGGAAAAGATCATGTTTGGAGACATCAAGACTATGTTTGTTAAATCAAGTGATCGGTTAGCAAATATTGTTACTAAGTCTTTACTGGGGCCTAAAATTGATTATATTTGTAACAAGTTTGGCAAGGTGGACATTTAAAAAAGTTAAAAATTATAACAAAAATATTAAAAAGAAAACTCCAAAGTGACACGTGGTCGTCTCGATTTATTACCGTCAACGTCAACGATTTAAACGGTATTAACGAGAAAGGACGAAATTAAACAAAATTGACTAAAATTATAACCTATTTAAAAATAAAATAAAATAAAATTAAGACTGATTTGACAAGACTTTACTAAACATAGAACAAAAAAGTATAGTCATTAATTAATTAAAAAAATTAAGCGACAAAAAACTTAATTAAAAAATATAAAAATGATAATAAGTAATCATAAAATAAAATAAAAAATTATAAAGACTTATTTAAAAATCATCATATTTAAGAAAAACTTGAAATTTAATTAAATTACTGTAGAAAACATATATTTTATTTTATTTGTGTGTATTCAAATTATGCTTTTCACTAATTAGAAAAAACATAAACGTATGATCGTCCCCACAACTATCCGAAACTATTATTATATAAAGAATTAAAACAAGATCAAACAAAAGCAAGTTTGAAAAATAATAAATAAATACTGGTACCTCATTATGTGTTCGCTTAACTTTTTCTTCTTGGTGATGAAACATGAAGGTACATATGTATTATTTTCCAACCACTATATCTCTGAAACATGAGACATCGAGTTGGTTGTTAACATAAATTGAGGAAGAAAAAGAATGTGAAGACCATCTCAAATTTCAGACGTGGATGAATGAAGTGGTATCGAAGATCATTATGAACTTATTTGTACTGTCTTTGAACAGTATTTTTTAATTCTAAAAAAAAATTGATGTAAAATTTGCATTTGTGATTCTTTATATAAAAAAGTGATTTCAGCTAAAACACTTTTATTTGGACAGGTATAATAAAATTTAAAAAAATATACTGTCACTCTTATTTTTTAATTTATATTTTATTTATTTTTATCTAGAATGAATAATTGATTAATGTATTATTATATTTTATTTTAAAAAAAATTAATGATTTACATTAAACCACGTTAAAAAATAAAAAATAAAAGTAAAAAAAATAAAATCACATAATTATTTTCTTATAATTTAATATCATTAAAATACAAACTATATTTGGATGCTTTTAACATGAATTGGCATCCGCATGACTTGTCCATATCAACGACGGCTACAGTTATTGAAAGGTTTGTTCATAGTTTTGTTGTAAGATAAGCTTGGATAATATTTTATATCATCATTTATTATTCAATCATAAATATCTTTGTATGCTTATCTTTAATATAGGTTAGATGTTCACCATATTATTCACGTTGAAATATATATATATATATATATATATATATATATATATATATATATATATATATATATATATATATATATATATATATTTATTAAACATTAATAATAATTTAATAGCAATTAGATAACAAGTCACACAATAAAATAAATTAATTTATTAAATAATAAATTTTATAAAAATTTTAAATCTAATTAAATTTAAAATATTAACTTTGTACGATAAAATTTATATCCATTATAAATTCGTCTTATTTTTATGATATAAAATCTTTAAACATAATAGTGAGGATAAATATAAAATTATCTCACAGATTGAGTAAGAATATAAAAATGTAGCAATGTATAAAATCTAAAAAATGTTATGCGTATCAAGAAACTGAAATTATAAAAAAATAATTTTGAACTTAAACATAGACAAGGATAAAAAATTTATGGAAAGTTTTAATTTAACAAGAATCCAAATAATTGTATTGACATTATTGTTTAAGAGGAGAAAGTGACACATATGGCCAGTAGTAGATTGGTCCAAAAATTGAAAATTGTGGAGCATATGGCTAGTAGTTGAGTACATTGGTCCTAAATTTGAAAATTGTGGAGGTTTTATTTCACCAAATTAAATAGCCATTAATTTAAAGAAATTCTTAAAAATAATTATTTTTTAATATGTCAAAGAATTAGAAGGACATCACACTATATTAACTCATTTCATTATTAATACATAAAATTAAATTTAAAATTTAACAACTATATTTTTATTTAAAAGATGTATTATTACAAATTTCAAAATTTGATTAAATTTAGACAACATTTAAGAATATATATATATATCAACTTGCTGATCTAAATTTGAAATAAAAACTATGTTGCATTCAATTAATTTTCTTTATAATAGATTTTCCATGACTTTTGATTTAGACATCAAACGTGATTTTAATACCAATATATTTTACAGAAATAATAGATATTATTATTATTATATAAAAATCTTATTAAGATTATAGGAATTCAAGATCACACGTTGTTGTCATTAGCCGTGGCGGATCTTAAGCCACTGTGAGAGAAGCTTTGTACTCCAATTATTTTTGTATATATATAAATATTTGTATATAAATTAGAATATTATTTTAAATTTTAAAATATTTGGTGCCGTTAATTTATATACACCTATAAATAAAATTTTGATACTTCCCAACTATTTGTTAAAGATTCGCCGATCTTATAACTTCTAAATTTTAAAATTGAAGATATAAAACTATTTTTTATTTTGTCTTTGACATTTTATATTTTATTTTTGCTATTTTTTTAATGGACCCACGACCCATCCTTTCTTTTTCTTTTTAATTTTCCTTTCATTTTTATGTGTATCATCTTTTTTTCTAGTATTCTTCCTTATTGTACAAGTCTAGTTTTGATTATTTTAAAAAATATCCTACCATTTACACGATGAAAACTATGTTTGATAACTAACTATACAATTGTCTTTGATAAAAACTTATTTTGGAGTAAGTTTCTTTTCTTTTTCTGCTAAAATGTATTATTAATGTTGTGGGTAAGTTCTTTTAGGTTTTACCCGTTTGTTGAAGAGTATTATCTTAACTAGTTCAATCTTTGGTCTTTATTTGTGTTGTTTTGGTTATTTCTAGGTTTAATTAGTCGGATGGTACCCACTTTCGTTTGGATATGTCAATTTGGTCCCCGCAATTAAATGTGTCAGTTGTGTCCCAATTTTGAAAAAGTGTTTCAATTAGGTCCCTTTCAGAAAAAAAAAAATTAACGTCGTTAACGGCGTGTCACGTATCAGTCTATAGTTTTTAATTTTTTTAATTTTTTTTTAATTTTTTTCTGTCACGTGAGGTTCCTAGTATGCCACGTGACACTATAAGTACCACGTGACAAGGTACTGTCATGTGTTAGTGTCACTACCAAGTATCATTATCTTGATTTCAATTTAGTCCACACATATGTCTATTTGTTTCAAATTAATCTCCACATATGTCTTTTTATTCAATATAGTCCAAAATCTTTTTTTTTTCAAAATAGAAAAATATTTTTTCTCTCTCTCTTAAGACGAAATTTATTTATATAAATGTTATATTGATATTTGTTATACAAAATGACTTACAAAATTAATTCCTGATATTTATATTAAATGTTAGTGGTAAAAGTCATGAATAACAAAATATGAGTTAACAATTAAAAAAATGTAATATGTTATAACATCATTTTTAATGAAAAATATGGAATCGTAGGATTGATTTTCCAGGCAAGCTTTTCAATTTGGACCGATTAGTTTCTTTGTTCGCATAAGTTAAGTTTCAACCCTTTTTCTTGGTCTTCTTTTGTTTATGTTGCACGTGAGGCTTTTTCTGCTTACATGTGAGGTTTACATCATTTATATGAGTCTCTTTTGATTAGTGATCATAACGGTATATCCTGATCGTTCTTGTGATATTTCTATGTGTAGATAGAAGATCCTGTGGAGTTAGAAGCATTTTGGTGTTATGAGAGTTGTTTGGGTTTGTGGAGCTAGTTTGTCAAGTAAAAGAAGCTATTATGAGTTATTTAAATTTGGTGTTCTTTATTATAATTTAAATAATGTATGTGGGTAGTGAAAAATTCGATATGTTGTTATTATGTTTGAACTTGTGATGAGGTGTGTTGAATTGATGAGTTGTATGTTGAACTAATTGATATTTGATTTGTGTTTTGTCTTGATTTGAGGAAAAGTCTGAATCTGTGTCTTGAGTGATTGGGTATCAATTTTTAACTCTATAAAACTATTTGCAATAAAAAACACTAAAGGAAAGATGCCTAATTAGTCAATCACACAGAATCAATTTTCCCCAAATTGTTGTTTCTAATACACTGTTGGACAATATTACATGTTGCCGGGTGCTAGGCCACTGACTTGGTGTTTGTGTCGCCGAGCGCCATTTTTGGACCGTCACGCACTAGAATTCATGGGTTCCAGGGGCTGGGTGTCGGGTGCCACTTTTCCAACGTTTAGTGCCACCTTTTTTTTCTAGTCTGCATCATCTTGGCAAAATGAATATCTTGCTTCATTAACCGTTTGATCAAACTGAAATTTTGATAGTTGATCTTAGATATATGATTTTTCATTTTGACCAATGGGATCTTTGTTTTTAAGTCTGTGGTTAGAGAAATGTTTTCATCGTTTTGATGTATTTTATGTATAACTCCATTTGTCTTGTTTTGCATGATTGTCCTGTTTAGGTGTTTCTGAATGTTCTATGATTAATTCTAAGCATATTTATGATGTAAACTATTATTAATTGAAAAGATGATATGATTATGTATATGTATGGTGTTTATTATTATTAATTGAGATGATGATGCAATATGATGTTTAAGGATTTTCAAGGAGAATTTCCTAGTGGTGATGGTTGTGGTGGATTTATTAGTGTATGCCTTGATATGGGAGAATGACAAATAGGAGGTATTGAACTCTAATAATCATTCACACTCAAGTAGAGTAAAATGAGTTATATGGTGAGAGTAGCAAGAGATTCTAGTCTTGAGATGTATTAGGCTCTAGGCATGAATAGGATTAACCCTATGGGTGGTTGGGTGATAACCCTTTGAGGCTAGAATCTGCAGAGTTTAGGAACTATCACATGTGCACACTTCTTGTGTCACCTATATCAAATGCATATATCCGGATAATTGAGTCTAGAAGAGTTTGGTGATATGTATGATTTAGTGTAGTATGTTGTGAATATAAATACATGTATACCTCTTTTCAGCTTGCTTACCCTTGCACTTGTTGATTGTTGTGTTTTGTCTTTTCCTTTTGCGATGATCACCTATTCGATGGAAGCAGACAAAATTGCAAGTTTAGAGACACTTATGGAGGATCAGGAGCTATCAGTTAGAGTTGTAAAAGGTCTTAGAGAGTTTTAGTAAGTGATGAGTTTTGTATAAGCTTGTTAGTTTACATAAATTGTGTAAATGATATATTTTTATAGTCCTATCTTTTGTAAGACTGTATTAATATTTTTTTTACACTGGATTATCTATTTTGAACACTATAATGAAATATCCTATTTTATTTGTTTCAAGCTACTAAAATTGGAATGTTACACCGTTTGAGAGTAAGGTATTTTTTTTATTTAAATTCACTCAACGAATTGGATCCTACTTGATAAATTTTACCTGCTTCAAACATAACATGTTCAACTAAGTTATATGAATTGAAATTATTATAAATTTATTTGTATGTAATGTATATGACTAGCTATTACCGACCCCACAAATTCATAGGTAATACAACAAATTCGTAAGTAAAACTAAGTTAATTACGAAAAGAAAAATTGTTAAGTAAATCTCTGGTATATAATTGATAATTGGTATTAATATGTTTTTATTTTTGTTTATTTTTATTTTTATTGTTATTTTATTATTTTTTTTAAGATATTTTTATTATTAAAAGATGTGAATGTTAGAGTTAGAATTAGAAGTAATTGTTTGGTGTCTTTAATTTTAATTGAATAAAAAACTCAATCCAATGAGGATTTTATCATATATTTTCTTAAATCAAATTAATTTGTTTTTATTGTGCGAAGTTTATAGTTTTAGATTTATTTTTCATTCATCAAAATGTTTCTTTATTTGAAAATGTTTAACCTTCGTCACTAAATAAACATAATTTTATTAAACCACATCAGTTTTTTGAGAATTAATATTTGCTTTTTCACTTTATTACTTACCATTTAGTATATTTGTCAATCCCGTAACATTAATTTACATATTAATTTTAGGAATTTATAGGTAAATTCATACATAAATATTCATAAATGACCATATTTTAACATATTTTTAGTAAAAAAAATATTATTTAGTATTAAAATATTTTGTAGCATATAAATACTATCATAGGCATATAGGTTTGTTTGCCTTTGAAGGTAAATTTGGGTGAGTGGGTATATATGGGTTTTGGGGGATATATAAGAGATCGGTATTGTTTGTTATGAGGGAAGAAGAGGTGAAAATGAAAAGATCTGAAAGAAAAATTTGAAAAGGATTTGATGAATGTAACAAACAAGAAAACTTATAAAGTTAATTTTACGTTATGTTAAAGTTAATTTATAAAATTACAATTTAAAAATAACAGTGATATTTAGAGACTAATTTAATATTTATTTTTATAATGTATAAGTTATCTTTTTCTACACACTTTCCTTAAAAAAAATAATGATAAAGTGGCATAGACAAATTTTTTAAAAGTGAAAGAGTATAAATTGTGGGTTGTTAGCCGTAAGAACCAAATTTTGCATATTATTACTGTATGAGTGTCTCACCACCTTGTGTTAGAAGATAAAAAACAAAACTTAAAATTATATCTATTGCTCAATTTTATTTTTTTGTGGACAAAATATATTAATAGTAGAACATTTGGACAAAATATATTAATAGTTATTGTAAAAATCATTTGATCATTGTGTCTTTCATAGTTTAAACCTTCTTTTATATGTTTTTATTTCTTATAAAATGATAGCGACTCTGTTAAGTATTATATAAGCATTTGACTAGTACATGACGATCTAAGAATAAACCTTGTAAATATTTTGCTGATAGAAGAAAAATAACAAAAAAAAAGTTGAATATTTTAGAAATAAAAGCAATATATATATATATATATATATATATATATATATATATATATATATATATATATATATATATATATATATATTCTTATTACGAAAATTTATAAAATTCATTCTCTACTGCATTCTTTTAGAAATCACTTTATTAAAGTATCGAGTTTATATTAAATCATAAAATTTCTGTGATATCTTAATTTATATTTGATGAACATTGCTCGTAGTTTTACTAGTTTAATAATTATTTATCATCAATATAACTTTTTTTATATGATCATTCAATCAAAAGGAAATACTATTGCTGTGATGTTTAAGATAAATATTTCAAAAGCTATTGAGTTTGGCAGAGTAAAACTAATTTTATGCTATCACAGCTATTATACATTTTTGCCGTTGAACACATTAAAATAAGACATGTTTTGGTGTAGTACATGTTTTACATACATATATGGCCTTGATATTACACTAACAACATAGTTTATAGTTTGGTTTCATCAATTTGTGTTGAACATGAAAATAAAAATTGGAAAATAAATATAGGGGGTGCTTAAGTGGGCTAATAGCTGGCTTGGTGTGTGATTGTTTAACAGCAAATTATTTAAGTGATAATTATAACTTTTCTATTGTGTGGCTTAACTTGCTCCAACTTCGAATAAAACTAAGTACTAAATGAACATGAATGGACAAAGGTTCGAGGAAAAATATGAAAGAGGGAAAGATTTTACGTGAAATATCATGTCATTGTGATAAATAGAAGACAGGGAGTGAAGGGCAATGTCTGTTCATGTTGGGTTGGAACAGTTGGGGCTCATATTACCACTGTCTCTTCACCAACTTGTCATAAACCATTAGTGAAGTTAATCGATTCAGTAGTTGAAAATTTACTTTTTCAGAGTATCTCTTCATCTTTCATCAAATTAATAAGAATTTTATCTGGTCCTTCATTCTTTATGATGTTGTCACTAATAACGTGTATGATTTAAGTAATTATTTTTTGTCAAAATTTATCGTAATTCACCGTGCTTATGTATTTGTTTTTTGGATTTGATTGTATCGTAGCATTTAAATTTGGACCACAAATCTGATTTTTGTAATGATATATATTTTGGATCACAAAGCTGAAACAATTATCTAATTCAATTATGTCTTTTACAACAAGTATTTTAAGAGTAACTAAAACAATTATCAAGAAAAATTAACGAGAAAACCTGAATCATGTACAAGAGTTGGATGTGTCAACCAAAATCTTCTGGCAGGTACTATGATGGTTTAAACAAATTTATCGACTTTGCATTTAGTAATGCAGCACAAAGTAATCAAATTTTATGTTCGTACAAGAATTGTAATAATTGTTGTTGGAGTAACCGAGCAAAAGTGTATGAACACTTAATTTGTGATGGATTTGATAAAAGATATGATAAATGAATTTTTCATGGGGAAGGTGGATCTTCAAAAGTGGATAAAGGAAAGACTAATATGGATGATAATTTGAATGAACTTTTAGAGGATACTTTTATGATGTTTGAGTGTGATTTTGATGACATCTTGGATGAAGATGAAGATGAAGAGTTCGATGTAGAAATGGTGAGGATTTACAATTTAGTACATGATGCTCGTCAAGAAGCATACACGGGTTGTAAAAAATTCTCAAAAATATTAATTATTGTTCGTTTACTCCATATTAAAAATCTTTATGGGTGGAGCGATGTATCATTTAGTACGCTACTATTATTGCTCAAAGAATTGTTTCTTGAAAACTCTTCTTTGCTAGTAACATTCCAAGATTGCAAATACTTAACCAAAGAGTTAGATCGTAATTATGAAATATTTCATGCTTGTCGTAATAACTGTATCCTATGTTGAAAAAAGCATGAGAATGAAGATACATGTCCAAATGTGGTGCTTCTAAATACAAAGAGAGAGTGTCTAAGAAGAAATTTGCTTTCAAGGTAGTTTATATTTAGACTTATAATTTTCATTGAGTATAGTGCTTTTTCCCTCTTTTCTCTCATGTTTCTTATGTTCTTATCTCTCTCATCCATTTCATCTAGCTTTCTCAGAACTTATACTTTCTCACTGGATGGCATTACCCCTATTTCTTTAGCTAGATCCCATATGTTGACACGATCAAAATTTCTCTTTTTTCCATAGCAATCTATTGCAGTTGTTTTTATTTTTATCTATTGTTAAAACTAAAAGATTAAATATGTTTTCAAGTCATACAAAATAATCTCAAATTAATTTTCATTAAAAAATATTTATTTTCCATTCTATAAAATTTAAAATAGTTATTTTTTGTATTTATAAAATATTAAAATTTTAAATTTATATTTGTTTCCCTCCTTTTAAACTGAGTTATTAACTTTAGTTATAACATATATTTTCTAAAAGGGATGTTATGTGTTACGCATTTTCAAAACTTTATTTATTGACACTATATCACAATTCTAATAAAGAAAAGTCCAAAGGGCCATTTTATTTTTCATTTAACACATGTAAATAATAACGCCTGTCACATAATAATTATACGTCAAAAAACAATGATTTTGAGTTTAAATAAAATAAAAAAGTATTACAAAATAAAAACTAAAACATACTCTATTTACAAAAATTAAAGATATATTGTTAAGCTACATATAAAATAAGAATTAACAATGAACTGGAACATTGGAAAAAAATTACGTAACATGAGTTTTAAATTGATTAAATTGTTATGAAATAAAGCGAATAATATAGAAAATGACGACAAATAATAGAGAAGATAAGAAACAATAGAGAATAGAGAATAGGGAGCAACTCATTAGTCTATTATTATTGATAGGAAGAGTTCTATTTATAGATACAATATGTAATCCATAAAGGAAACAAATCAACTTAGTTAATACAAATATTTACCATAAAGAGTAATGAATCATATGAGTAAATGTATCAAATCAATGGATAATCATTAATTCATAACACTCCCCCTTGAGTGTCCATTGATAAAGAATGTGGCTCGTTAAAACCTTACTAGGAAAAACCCATTGGGATAAAAAACCTAGTGAAGGAAAAAGAGTACAACATTCTGTATTCTTTAATACAATATTGTTCATCACATATTCTATTTCTCCCCCTCATGTAAACTTACATCATTAAGGTGACAGAGTCCGAATTTGTG
>Ga0214542_1011271_pt1 | contig 12353 bp, 6 predicted proteins | sample CNSS1metaG_FD_160096 | JGI IMG/M metagenome (GOLD analysis project Ga0214542, IMG submission 160096) | Root nodule microbial communities from cowpea collected in UCLA plant growth center, Los Angeles, California, USA - CNSS1 | ecosystem: Host-associated > Plants > Roots > Nodule | place: USA...
GATTAATTCTTATCCTCTCAAGCACTCCAATTACACTAACAACTAGATGATGTATAAGTCAAACTCAATACTTTGATAGCAAATGTTTGTAATTCTGGATATTCATCACCATATGATGCCAAGCACTGTGCTAGAATTTGGTTTAATCGCAGGTCTTAGACTGCCAAAAAATCCCTATTTTTTCTTGAAACTCTCAATTTGAACATCAATCTTGTTGATCTCATCAATGTCTCCCACCAACCTATCCAAACGATCATACATTCCATAATTCACTTCATAATCAACTTTAAATTTAGCATTATAGTGCAATATGAGATTAAGATAATAGCTACAACATGCAATGGCCTATGCAATTAGTTGCTCCATCTTTGATCAATGATTTCCTAAAGGTGAGTGTAGCTTAGTTAGATAAAAATAAATAATTTAATCTCCAAACAAAGTTTATAACTAAAAAATAAATTTGAAAATCAATTATAAGTGAGAGGTAATTAGTTATTATTTTATTGTTTTAGTTGTACAATATCCTAATTATCTCTGTCTGTGGTAACAACACCATCCATATATACAATGAGATAGATACATCTTTGGGGAGGATGATTATCATCACCTCGTACATCTCAAATTGCCGATAATAGTCCAAAAGCGTCCACAATGTAGGGACCAACATAAATGACATAACATATTAGACAAATCCCCTAGAACAACAAAATTAAGAGGTTGCTCCATGTAGACTTCACCATGATCACTATTAAATATAGTGAAACTAAGAATGAGATTAATCTCCCTTGTGTAGAAAATACACATAAGGGTTGTATTTATAATAAAGAAAATATGGACTAAGTCCAAAATACACATGAAGAATAATAATAATAGAAATTGAAAATAAGATAGAGATAAGATATCTAATGATCTATCTTAACCCTCTCCCTCAGGCTGGTGCATACAAATCGTTTGTACCAAGCTTGTTACAAATATAACCAATTCTCGGTTCCGGTAAAGACTTAGTGAAAATATCTGCTAACTGATCACTTGAGTTAACGAACTCAGTCTTTATGTCTCCAGATACAATCTTTTCTCGAATGAAATGACAGTCAATCTCAATGTGTTTATTCCTCTCATGAAAGATAGGATTAGAACTGATATGAAGAGCAACTTGATTGTCACATACATGTGTCATTTGAGTAACATCTCCAAATTATAACTCTCTAAGCAATTGCTTAAGCCAAACAAGGTCACAAGTGGCTGAGATCGTAGCTCTATATTCCGCTTTTGCACTAGATCTTGCCACAACACTTTGTTTCTTGCTTTTCCAAGAGATCAAGTTACCACCAATGGAGACACAATATCCGGATGTAGATCTTCTATCAGAAGCAGACCTTGCTCAATCAGCATCTAAATAACAAACCACTCCGGTATGGTTATTGGAACCATACAACAACCCTTTTCTGAGAGCAGTGTTAAATTTCGGCTATGGCGAAAACCGGTAACAGTTTCCCAGCCTTCTACCACATCAAGGCAGAGGTGAATCGGTTTTTTCATGGCGGCCGCTTTTGGCATGGCGGGTGTCGTCGGCGTAGCGGTTGTGGCGAAAAAATCGGACCCAAAAACAAAAATCATGATCATGAACAAAAGAGCATAGAAGTGAAGAATTGCAGTGGCAACATTGTGGGACGAAGAAGATAACTTGAAACCCTAAATTGATCCTTCTTCTAGTGTTTAACAAATTTGGCCTGGCCCATTAAAATATTTATTTAAACAAACCTGTGCAGATTTCTCTTCACTCACTCTCATTCTTTTACTCGATTTTATTATTTCACCCAAGTTACTGCAACAACAATAGTAAAATTTCTTTACCCTAAAATTTTCTTACTTTTCTTTAACCCAAAAGAGCAAAGCACGTTATTCTTTCACCACGGTACTGCAGTCACTGCTAGCCACCACCGCCAGCTGTTGCTGCCACCAATCCCCACAGTTGGCCGCCACCGTTGGTGGCGGAAGGCGGCTCTGACAGTGGATCTAGTGACAGAGGTGACAAATTTTCCTTAAAGACCCTTAGGCTCTAGATATCATATTAAATATAGTGAAACTAGGTATGAGATTAATCTCCCTTGTGTAGAAAATACACATAGGGCTTGTATTTATAATAAAGAAAATATGGGCTAATCCCAAAATTCTCATCAAGAATAGTAATAATAGAAACTGAAAATAAGATAGAGATAAGATATCTAATGATATATCTTAACAATCACCATGTAGAAATTCATTTTTCTTTTGTCTAGCTAAAGCGTGGCCCAATTTTATAACCATTGGCAGGTAGCTGAACTTTATACTGGTCAATATTACCATTCAGTCTTAAGAATGTACAACCATAAATACCCAATGATTGATTTTCCACCTAGAGAGGAACCAACTCTCAAGTAGCACTATTTTGAAGGTAACATCTCATCAATCATCTTTTGTGGCCACTATAAATAAGAAAGCTCATTTAGACTTATAATATAATAAGGACAAACAAGTGCAATATATGGTGGAAAGTCGGTGATAATTAAGGTTTGTATAGTGGGGAGAAGGGTTACAAGTAGAACATGTACCTTTTTATATAGAATAAGGCCAATAATTTTCAAGAGATTGGATTCAGTACATGATAGTGTTAGGGAAGGATTAGCCATGGCCTCCATTGTGTTATTATTTGTTGAAGACGAGTCTTGTACTAGATTTTCAATAGGTCATATATGAAGATGATACACCTGAAAATATGCTAGAGAAACATCTCGAGTTATGGTAGTCATTTAGTGGTGATGAAGGTAGATTGATAATGGTTGGAAAGTGACAACATGTCATCATTAGAAGGAACAAATTTGAAGAAAGAATTGTAAACAAACACAAAAAACCTATGAAAATCATGGTAGTTGAATCGTGAATCGTATCGTGTATCGGAGAGCTTAAATTTTGAATTGTGAATCGTATTGTATCGTGAATCGTACGATTCATAAACATTAATAAACATTAAAAAAATGTAACATATACTTAAATATATAAGATATATAAATATGCAAAGAGACAATTAATAACAAAACAACCTCATAGTCAAATAAAGTGGTTGTATCTATGTATATTTTACCACAGATTCACAATTTCAGCAACACAGCCTCCAAAAAACATTGTGGTTGCTGCCTAAGATTCCTTTAACTATGGCTATATGCTACTAAACAAGTATTGCATTATAGCCATCCAAAAAATAAGTGTTGTTGTTGCTTGTATCTTAAAGAACCACAAAAAAACATTCTAGTCTAAATCATTCATATTTTATCATCGTCATCTCCAAGATCTACATCACTTAAGTCATCTTCATCTTCTAATGAAAGTTCTTCCCCTTCATTAATGTCTTCAAATTCCTCCTCATCTCCTACTATGGATTTTCCTTTTTTATTGGTCTTGGCATTTAAGTTTCTTGGCCCTATATTAGCAAAAAGAAAAAGAAATAAAGTTTAGTTCTAGTTTGGTGACATTCAAATTTTAACTTGTGAATAGAAATAATTACCTCTCTTCCTTTTTTTGTTTGGAGCTCCCTCTTCATCATCAAAGCACTCATGTATATCCATCCATGAGGAATCAATATGCAAACAAGGATTTTCTTTTTTTGTAATCCATTCATCATCTGATTCAATATCTGACAAACATATGGGATCATAAGTTTCTCCCTTCTCTTTACTCTTTTGTCTCAACTCAAGTTGGAGATTGTACTTTACATAGACAAGAGCATTTAGTCTTTGTTGTTCCAATCTATTTCTTCTCTTAGTATGGACTTGGTCAAAGGTGCTCCAATTCCTTTCACACCCTGTTGCACTACATGTCAGACTCAAGATTTTCATGGCTATCTTTCGTAGCTCTTTACCTTCTCCTCCATAACTCTCCCACCAAAGAGCTATCAAAATAAAAAAAGTATTGAATTATAATTTAATGTAATTAAAAATTATAAATCATATAAAAGTGGTAATGAGAGTAATTTCATTACCAGGTTGTTTCTTGTTTCTAGTAGCTATTGCCATGTACATTCCAAAAAGCTCCTTAGCTCCCTTGAACTTTTCAAGTTGTTGATCAATTGTAACTCTTGTGCTAACATCCAAAACCATTCTTTCAAATGTTTCATATAAACCAATCAAGACCTCCCTATCCGGATTGAAATTTTTGTCATAGTGATATCTAACACAACAAAAAATAAGTTGAAGACATGAGAAGAACGAAAATATAGGTACTTGGTAGGAAATATTTAGGTGAAATATGCATTACCTAGGATTGAGATAATAGGCTGCTGCATGGAGAGGCCTATGTAGTTGCAAATTCCACCTAGTGTCAATAATCTTCCACACTTTTTTATACCTTGTTTCTATCTTTTGGAAATTTTCAGCAATTTGCTCCTTTGCTCTATCCATTGCTTCATAAATGTATGGCATTGCTGGTTTTGCATCACCATCTACAAGCCTCAACACTTTTACAAGTGGAATCACACATTTTAAGCAATAGGTGATTGATCTCCAAAATCTACCATCACTCAACACCAAATTCATAACTTGCTTACCCTCACTTTTATTAGCATGTGGACTAGTAGCCCATTCCTCTGAAGCAAACATTGATCTAAGAGCATTCTTTTGTTGCTTAATACAATTTAATGTGAGAAAAGAAGTAGCAAATCGTGTGACAGCGGGTCTTGCTAATTCTCTTCCATTAGAGTAGCTTCTATACAAATTAAGGACCCATGTATGCCTATATATGTATGTGGTGATTTTCTTTGCATTGCTAATAGTATTGTAAAAGACTGGAAGCTCTCCAATATCTTCAAGAACCAAATCAAGGCAATGTGCTGCACATGGGGACCAAAATAATTTGGTTCTTTTTTCCATTAACATTCTTCCCGCTGCCACAAGGTTAGAAGCTCCATCAGTAACTACTTGGACAACATGGTCCTCTCCAATTTCCTCCACCATGCTGTCCAACAACTCAAACATTTTCTTCCCATCTTTAATGACATCACTAGTATCAATAGATTTCAAAAAAACAGTCCCACTTGGACTGTTAACAAGAAAATTAGTCAATGATCTTCCTTTACCATCCGTCCATCCATCACACATCAATGTACATCCCCATTTTTCCCAATCAGTTTTATACTTTTGTAGACATTGTTGAACATTATCCACAGCTTTTTTCAAATATGAAACTCTTACCTCATTATATGAAGGAGGTTTTAATCCTTTGCCATACTCTCCAACAACCTTCAGCATTTGTATAAAAAGAGGGCTCCTGACAAGGTTAAATGGCAATGCATTGCCATAAATACAGCTGCAAATTTCTCTAATTACATCTTCTCTATTTTTATATGATGCATTGATTGTCATTTGTTGAAGATCATTTTTTCCGTTTGTCACTTTTCTTGCTAATTCTTCTCCACAATCAAAGCTGCCATCCTCTGTCTTTTTTTCTTTTCCTTTTAGCATCTTCACAAATATTTCTTTCACATCATCAGGGACACTACAACATGGAATGACATCTTTTTTTGTTCTAGCAAGGTGTTGTTTCATTCTTGCTATACCACCCCAACAAGTGTGAGAACAAAACTTGCATTTAACCTGTAGCCTATTTGGTGGAACAGTAATTCCAAGTGATGTCAACCTCCCTTTTTGACTTACTCATGTTTGTCGAGAGTCGAAAAGTCGAGAGTCGAGAGGTCGAAAACAACTTTGTTCGTTAACGTTAATATGTTTCAAAGAGAGAGAGAGTTTCAATGTGAATAAAATAAAGGGGGAAAAATTTAGGGTTTTAAATTGGGGGAAAAATTGGCAGGGGGGAAAATTTAGGGTTTTAATTTGGGGGTAATTTTGTATCGTGAATCGAATCATGATTCTTACGATTCGCACTTGTATCGTACGATACGTTTACGATTCGGGAGTAAAAACGATACATCTCACGATTCGTATCACGGAGGGGCTATATCGTATCGTATAGTACGATTCGTATCGTGAATCGTACGATACTTACTACAATGATGAAGATCATTAGAGAATTATGGTTACCCTTTTTTAGAATGAAATGGATAAAGTGGGGTTCCTGGTCATTAACGATAGATGATGACATCTAGTTAATGAACATAGGTGTGAGGTATAAACATAGAGGGAGGGGAATGAAAATGGATAGAGTGGGGTACCTGGTCATTAATGATAGATGATGAAATCTAGTTAATGACATAATATGTTGTAAGGACTGTAAACACTAAATGTATCAAGGCCAAAAGGGCGGGGGGTTAATTGTCCAAGGAACTTAATCACGCACCACTCTTGGTCATTCATTTTAACTGATTAAAATGAGAAATCAATATATTAAAATTGGTTAAAATACTCCGATGGTCCTCATTTTGGTTCAAAAATCTCAAATTGGTCCTCGAATTTTAATTGATCTCAATTTCGTCCTCATTTTTGTAAATGTGTTTTAAATCAATCCAATCGTTAACAATGTTAAAATTATTAACGTTAACTTCATTTTAATTTTTTGACGTGGCTTTATTCATTATTTTGAGGATTGAAAAATTGGTGCGTGGACCCTGATAATTAAAATAAGCCCTGTCCTTGAAACCCTAAATTACTGAATTAGGGACTGAAATTGCAGCCAACAACTTCTTCACTTCCACCCTGTCCAACAAAAAATCAACACCACCAATTACATACCAATTACAAAATTAGGTTTTCCAAAACCAAAATACGAAAAAAAAATGTCCACCAAAACAACAAATATCATACCTTGAACTTTGGGCAACCCAAAAATTTTCTCTCCCTGTTCTTAGTAGTTCTAGCAGTTCTCGTGATTGTCTTTTCACCGCAATAGCAAACAGGTGTTAAATCGAACCTCCTCACCGCACCTCCATGAGAAGAAACGCTGGAATTTTTCATTTCCCAACCATTGCAAGTGCAGGACGAGCAAGAATGAGAGGGAGACATTACCAATCTTACCAAATCAGAACGCAGGAGACAACTTCACCTCAACCTTTTCAAACCCTAAGCTTCAAATGTTATGAACATAAACTATTTTTAAAAGAGAAACCAAGAACACATGTGCCAAAACAACTGAATGACATGTCAGAATATACAAAACAGCCACATCATCAGGAATAAACGCCATTTGTCAATTGATAACGAAAAGGGTTGATTTAAAACACATTTACAAAAATGAGGACGAAATTGAGATCAATTAAAATTCGAGGACCAATTTGAGATTTTTGAACCAAAACGAGGACCATCGGAGTATTTTAATCATTAAAATTTGATAGTATATCTTAATATATATCGCATAGACTTTACATATAAGATTTAAGTGCTTTGATGTTAAAGACCAAGCAAGATATCGATCAACACATAGATTTGTTAATTGATTACACAATTACATCAAATTTGCCATGAGAGATACAACATACAAACTTTCTTGATGCCAATAGACACGAATTTTATATTGGTTCACTCACAAGGAGTTACATCCAGTTAGTCAAGACAACCTGAACTTGACTTTCCATTATTTGAAGAGATTACAAGATCATTACAAATAATTTCTTGAAAAAGAAAATACAACCTTCTTGAATCACACGAGAAACAAACACAACAAGAACTTCTCTTGCAGATATGGACTCACACTAGGAGCACCAAACAACACAGCTGGATACAAGAAAGATCAAACCCCAAAGATCAACTCTCCCTAGCCAACGAAGAAGCTTCTTTCAAGACAACAATGGAGACAATCACAGCTCCAACACTTCACAATTGATCTTACGAATTGTAGCACCTCTGACTTTCTCTAAGAGAAAGTTGAACAAATTTTCCACAGTGTTTTTGTAGTTTCAAAACTTTTCTTCATCTCACATAAAAAGAGAGACTATATAAACAATGCAAACAAACATATTAAACCGATTGAAAGTAATTGTAAATTGATTGATTTTCCTTTAGTGAGTAAAATCAAGTCATTGGTTGTTATTTCAGCCAATTTGATATGTTGATCACATTAGTGGATGATATGCAGAAGCTATTCAACATGTTAAACTCCTTTTTAACAGACTAAATAACTACAAGACACACATAATCAACCACTAAGCTTCTAGGTTGAGCAAAAATGAACCATTAATTCTTCAAGTTTCAAGGATTCATCCAATCTTCATTCTTCAAGGCTCTTTAGGACAAGTACAGCATGCCCCAAAAAATTGTGAGGAATGATAGTGTAGAAGTGTTTGAGTAGTTTCAATAAGATGTTTACTTTTTTATTTTGCTAATCCATGTTCTTGAGAAGTATGAGGACACAAGGTTTAACAGAGAATACCACTGGATGCCATGTACTACTAGAACTACTGAGACAAATATTCAAGAGTATTGTCATTATGAAAAAACACAATTCAATATACCAAATTGTGTTTTTGATTTCATAAAGAAAGGTTTAAAATATAGAAAACACTTCTGATCAATTATTCCTTAACCAAATCCAAGTACATTTAGAATAATCATTAACAAAGGTGATAATATTTTAAACCAAATGAGTTAATAGTACAAGAATGACCCGAATATTGGAGTGAACTTAAGATAAAAGAGACGAAACTCATCCAATAAGACTATCAAGAAAAGCTTATGAATATGATTTCCTAACTAACATTACTCACAACTTAAAGTAGACAAATGTTTTAAACTCATCTCCATCTTCTACAATTTTGTCAATCTGCAATGTCCTAGTTGTGCATGAATCATCATTGAAAAGGCTGTCAATGCACATACGATGGTAATGTTGAGAGATAGTGAAGGCCATGTGACTCACATTCAATGCGGATCGTCTGGCTTGATATTTGATGATGCAATATAACATTATTTTTAATGGAAATGAGCATAATATCATGGGATTGGGTCAATTGGGTGACAAATAATAAATTAAAAGGATAATTAAGAACATAAAGAACGAAGTCAACAATAAGGGAAGAGAGGGGTTGGCTAGTGCCAATGTTGCAAACTTGTGTTTGTGGACTGACAACAGCTATAAAAGGAAAGTTGGCAGGATTAGTAAAGGAGGAGAAAAGAGAATGATTACCAGATATATAAAGGAGGAGAAAAGAGAACAATTACATCATGGTCACTTGTCCAAACATTGGTTTTGGAGTTAGTGTGTTGAGCCGGTTTTTGAGCTCTCCTTTTTAGGATCATTTGGATGTTGTAACTTAAATCTTGACAATACATCGAAAGTTTTACCGGCAAAGGACTCATTTACAAAGACAAAGCACATGTAGATACTATGTAATGGCTGGAGGAAACCTAATATATTGGAAGACTATGAAACATAATGTCAAGGTAAGATCCATTGCTAAAGTCAAATACAAGGTGGTGACTATATTAAAATGTGAGTTCATCAGGTTGAAGCAAATTTTAAAGAGCTCCAATTTGAAGCGACTATGCAAATAGCATTGATATGTGATAACCAAACTGCCTTGCATATTGCATTTACTATTGTTTTTGATGAGAGGGCCACGTTGAAGTAGATTGTCACCTCATCGACTCTAGTGATCAACTGGTCAATGTCTTCATCAAATCCTGGAGAAGTCTAAGAATTAGCTCTTTCTCTCTCTCTCTCTCTATCTATCTATATTAATATATATATATATATATATATATATATATATATATATATATATCCTCTATTGTGTAGTAAAACACATAGCTTTCAATCTAATTATTACTCTCTTTTTTCTTAACAAAAACTTTTTGTCTATTTTTAGATTCTGGTGCTTGGAAATATGTTGAGCAAAACAGGCATGCTTATTTTAATGCAATGCAGGTAACTTTTTTTCTCTCTCTCCTATTCACCCTATTATTATTTTCTCTTGTGAATAGCTCAATACTAGAAATGCATTCTCTAAGTGCATAGTTATTAGGAGCACATTTAGGAAATTGACACAAATGTTGTGCAAATACTAATAAAGCACAAACAACTCTACTGTAGCATGTCGAGTAGCAACACTCATGACACCTGTATGTTATATGTCCAATCCAAAGTATCAAATGCCTTCTCTATATCAATTTTAATGGCTAAATTACTACCAAAACAGTGTGAATCATATTTATAGCCTCCATAACAATGCCAACACAAACTCTCAAATTTGTGGTGCAATAAATTTGACAATTTTCTTTAGATGATATTTGATAAAGCAACGAATGGTTGCTTAGATAATATTCATTACTTATTAGAAGTTAATTGGAAAGTTAAATTACCCAGTTGTAACAAGACTAGATATCTCGTTTGCTGTGAGTAGAAAAAGCCAATTCCACAACTCTCAATGTGAATGTCACTAGGATGCTACTATCAATTTACTTCAATCTCTAGAGAGCACTTAAAAAATGAAGGCTTACCATTCGAAGATAAGGAGCATATGGAGATTGGTGGTTAAACAAATGTTGATATTGCAAGCACTCTACTATGTTCTCTTGGGGAAAAATGTGAAATTGTGGAAAAGCAAGAAGCAAATTTGGTTGATGTAATTGGTCATAGATTCAAGATATGTGAACAACAGTCAATGAACTCATGTGATAGTCAGGCGACACTGCACATATTTTCAAATCCTATTATTCATGAAAGGACTAAAATCATTGAGATTGATTGTCTTTTTGTTTGGGAGAATGTCGTATACTAAGATAGCAACAAAATTCATAAAGGGTATGTTTGGACAAGCTTCTCCATAAGGACTTCTAACATTAAAATATGAAGAAAAAACTAATGGGTTTTTCCATAAGCTAAAATTATTCCATTTACAAGTTAAAAATAAAAAATTTAGAGAAGTTATAAGAGATTGTGGTAGTAGGATAATCAGCTAGAGAAGTTATTGCATCTGATATTGAATCCTTGCAATTAATTCCAGCACACTAATATATACCGACCATGTACTATTATAGACATATTGTCAACCTTAGTTTTATTCTCTAAATTCAAGTATAAGTTGAAAAGAGTAACTAAGTCCACATAGTAGGATAAGGATTTGGTGGTGGTGATTAAGAAATAACACAATCAAGGGAATGAGTGAGACGAATGATAGATAGTAAGTTAAATGGAGAATTAGGGACATAAAGAACATTATCAATTGATAAAGAAGGAAAAAGATTAACAGTACCAACACCACGAGATAAGACCTTAGATCCATCAACTGAAGGTAAATAGCTTGTAGAATATAGAGAAGATAACAAAGGTTTATTACCCATAATATTATCGGTGGCACCTGAGTCAAGAATCCAAGGTCCAAAAGGGAAATAAATTGATTTAGCCCAACAAAAAGATCCTCATACCATTTGAGAAATTCATTGAGAACAACAGAGTCTTTTGCTGATGAAATAGGATCCACATTTGATGGTTGGGAGAGAGGATCATTGTGGACCAAGGTTATCAGACTCGAGAGTCTACGTAGACACGTGAGAGTTTCGTAGACTCATAAGAGTCTACTTTGATCCAATGTTTCCATCTAATGTCAGTCCTGAGTTTTGTTTCTTGATGCGTTTTTACTCTTAGGTCTAGGAAATGAAGATGCACTAACACTGGGATCACACAAATTTGAAGTAGTTCCATCTCCAGACATTATAAATCGGTGTCATTCAACTAAAAATGAAATAATTTGTTGTTTTAGAACATAGAAATAAAAAATAATAATTTAAATCAGGAAAACAAAATATATATATTTAATATATGTGAGATAATGCATGGAGGGAGACAGAAAAATACGAGAGTGAGTGAGCTCCACGCGAAGCAAAGAAGATGAATGGACTGGCGAACTATGACGTTACGGATCACCCACTCGCCGGAGGATTGCGACGCGACGGACGATAGCGGGATGACATACGAATTGTGGTAAAGCTATAACAAGAGGTGGCGAAATGTGAAGTAGAGGTATTTTCACCTTCTATTTCGCTTTGTTCTTCGATTAACGTATTGGATTTGTGAATTCGGCTTCTAGATCTCCTTTCTTCGATTTAGGTTTGGGGTTTTCATTTGGATTTAAATGAACGACAAATTTTGCTGTCCTTTCTTGAACTCACGAGTCTGTTACGAGTCAACCGAGTCTAGTCATAAACGAGTTTACAAATGAGTAAACTTGTGACCACTGCCCAGACTCGTAGACTCGTACAGGTGTTCGAGTCAACCTCGCGGGTTTTATAACCATGGTTTTGACTATTGTATGAGATCCAGGTGGCTGACCAAGTAAAGCATAACAACTGACAATCTTATGACCGGGTTTGTGACAATGTTCACACTTGTGACGCCCTTTGCTCGACTTGCGAGAGCAATTACGCTCACCACATTGA
>Ga0214542_1011277_pt1 | contig 12342 bp, 6 predicted proteins | sample CNSS1metaG_FD_160096 | JGI IMG/M metagenome (GOLD analysis project Ga0214542, IMG submission 160096) | Root nodule microbial communities from cowpea collected in UCLA plant growth center, Los Angeles, California, USA - CNSS1 | ecosystem: Host-associated > Plants > Roots > Nodule | place: USA...
CCATCACAAATATATCCTTTACCAATAAAAACACCATGTTTAGTAATAACAACTCTATTGGACTCAAAAACAACTTTGTAACCTTGTTGTACTAACAAAGAAGTACTTATGAGATTTTTTCTAATTTCAAAAACATGAAAGACTCCATTTAAAATAATATAATTTGTAGAAGACAACTCTAATTTCACTTGACCCTCTCCTAGAACATGTGTGATGTTCCAATTTCCCATACTCATGGTGCGTGTGCTTGTTTCCTGATATAGAGAAAATAATTTTCTATCAGCACACACATGAACATTAGCCCTAGAGTCTATAAACCAATCGTTTGAGTTAAAAACATAATTTAACTCAGGGCTAGTGACATGGTACCTTTCAAATGGGAAATCAGAGGCAACACCCATAGTAATAGTATTAGCTTCAGGTTTGGAATTAGACACAGGTTGGCGACGACGCTGAAAGCAATTTTTGGCTAGATCATTAGTCCACCCACAAACAAAACAAAACATCTCGTTCCCCATATTTTTATCTTTATTTTTATTGTTGTTATAAGAAAAGTTGTTCTTTGGTTTAGAGAAAGAAGGTTTTTTCATAAACTTATTTTTATTAAAACCATGTCTTTTGAATTGTTTAAGATTAGGCTTGTAAGAGTTCTCAGATTTATTAGAGTTCTCAACAAAAAAAGGCTTTAGACTGACAATTTTGAACAGAATTTTGAGAAAAAACGATGTTTTTCCTCAATACGAAGACACACAAGCAAATCATCAAAAGAGAAATTTTCGGGCTTATGTTTTAAACTTCGAGCAGAATCAGACCAAGAAGGAGGCAACTTAGAGATCAAAAGAGCCACAAGCATAATGTCTGGTAAAATAATATTTTTTAATTTCATGTCATGGACAATATTTTCAAACTCATGAATTTGATCAGAAATGAGTTTATTATCAACCATTTGAAATTCAATAACTTTTTCACAAGAATATCTAGATAAACCTTTTTCTGCAGATCCATATTTAAGTTCAAGTGCTTCCCATAACTCAATAGCAGTTTTGGTGTGGCAAAATATTTTATAAATATTATCAGACAAAGCATTTAAAATATGTCCGTGACATAAAATATCTTTATCAGAAGTATCAGAAGAAGAAGAAGAAGAAGAATCACTTAATATGATAGAAGAATCAGTAGCTTTAGAAATCACATAAAATAATCCTATTTTAGTGACCATTCCTGGATTCTCTCATCAACGATCTGACACAGAATGTCGACAAGCGGTGAATACGAGTTTCTCATCCTATGTGCATAGAGGAAAACAAATATACTAAATAAAGAATATTGGATTATCCCAACCCACACACAAAAAAATATATACAAAAAAGTTTAATATTTATATAGATAACAAATTTGGTCCTAATTTGGAGAGGGATAACATTGCTCCTGTAACATCCCTAAGGAATATTACATAAAATAAATAATAAAAGAAATAAATTATATCAAACGTCGCATTAAATAATACTCCCAATGCGGGAAAATTTAAATTCATGAAAAACGCGCGCCAAAACTTATAACATAAATAATAAAGTATTACAAGGTTCCAAAATTCGTGTTCATAAATAAAAACATAATAAAACACATGTGAGAAAAACCCTAGCTCTAATCCCAAAGCTAGCCCTCACTCCGTCGCCTGGACATCCTCAGCACCACCTGTATCAACATCTGCTCACGTGTAATGAATCACACGATCATCGCCATACACAAACAGAAAGGGTGAGCTGAGAAAATAAAATAATAGATATAAAATACGCAAGATAAATCATACATCCATCTTATTCATTCTACATAGTTCTTGGCCAAGATGTTAACCCCAAGGCTTTATAGCCTTCTAATCACACAACTGGTTAGCCTTGGACTCGGGAATATGATGCTCACACAAACCTGCCCGCTCGTGGTCCTGCCTCTACGAACCTCCCCACTCGTAGTTCTGCTCTACGAACCTCCCCGCTCGTAGTCCTACTCTACGGACCTGCCCGCCCGTAGTCCAACACATGTGATCCACCAGCCCCGTACCTCCCCGCACGTGGCATCTTTCAAGCATGAGCACGGAACATACGAACCTACCTCGCTCGTATCCCCACGTGAGAGTAACTGGATATGAACCTCCACGCTCATACCATCATATGTTAACCACCATCCATGAACCTACCTGCTCATGGCACAGCATCTCCCGATCCAAGTGTAGCATCATTGCTCAAACAACGCACCAAACAAACAAAGGACAACAGCATTTCCGCCTAGCTCGACCCACACACCACTAGGAGAATCGTTCTAGACCGCCTGGCGGTATCCACTCACCGTCAGGCGCCAGCGTCCTTCCAGAGCTACTGTTTTCTTGTCACTGCCTGGCGGAGCACACCGTGCCACCAGGTGCTAAGCAATACAGGGACCCCTGACGCTAGCCCCACCGCCTGGCGCACCTACCCGTGCCGCCAGGCTCTGTATGAGCAGCAGAACCCCTTTGGTTTTTTTTAGCACCTCAATTAGTCTAATATGATACATGACTCAATTCCAAGCCCCAAATAAAGACTCCTCTATGGAATGCACATTATGGTTAGTCTACAACTAACATAAGTATCAGCACCTAAACTTTACAATGGTAAATCCATTTATACAAGTTTCACAATACATGATCATTATCATAGTAAAGCAACTTCATCCATATCTATGAACACAATCAACAATTCAATACCTTCAATCACGTTCCCAATTATATTCCACTGTAATAAGCAAAACTTTACTCCCAATCGTCTTAGAATACTTTCCCATGATTCCTCATGCATAGCCATACCTAACCACATTTTTCCTCCAGTGCATATAACTTTAACCCTATGCAATATAACATAACCAATTATCATCCACTATTGAATATATCCACAATTGTTACCTAAAATCGGTAAGTCATAATCAGCCCTTATCCAGTCACACGTAAACAAATGCTATGCTTCCAAAAACATGATCTATTAACCACAATTTTCCCTTCTCCCCTTCTTCCCTTAATATTCCATCCAACACCATAACTAGTTATGCATCCACTCTTTACCATCCACACAATTAATCATCATAATATTTTGTCCTTTTTCTATGCTACCAAATTATCTTAACCCTCACCCCCTCCAAAGCTCCTCCCTCAGTTTCTGCTACCAGAATTTCGCAGAACAACCCCTGACCGTGTCATCACCTAGCGGCGCTATGCTTGTCGCCAGGCGGAGTAACAGTGCCTGCACAAACCAGACTTCTTCATACCTACGACAGATTCTACCCTTTTTCCAGTATTCATTCCCATCACTTACCTTCACCCAGATACGGCAATACCTATATAAAGGACTAGTTTCTTGTTCTTAATTCAATTCATATAGGCTTATCGATCTTTACTCTCTTGAATAACCCAATTCAATTCATGCACGAGTATACCTAGAACGTTGCCATACCCCGAATTTCAATTGATTTCTGACCAACAAAGTATCCAATAGAAGCTAAACAAATCAATTTTAGTAATCACATTGATTCCCACACAAACAACATTAAAACCATCAAAGAAAACACGAACAGTGTCGCGCCGCCTGGCAGAAATTCATCGCCGCCAGGCGGTTCATGGCAAAACAAGAATTGCTTCTGAAAAACCTCCGCCCAAACCCTACCCATCTATTGGCTGCTAAGTTTCTAACCCATTCATATTCATGCCAAAGGAAAAATTGGCAAATAGAAATTATTTAATTCTCAACAAGATTTGAACTCACAACCTTGCAATTACAAAGCAAGTGCACAACCAATTCAACCAAATCACAATTATGATAATTCCTTAAATTTTAAGGTTATGTGATCACATCACTCTTTAAAATATAAAACTTAAAAATTCATAATTAAATAACACACATAAGACTCGAACTCAAGTCCTCTCACATAATAAAGTACTCTCAACCACTTGAGCTAATACCTTTCCACGTCATAGCTATTTGCATTAAATACTTTAAACGCTCCTATTACCTGCATTTATTAAATAATTATTTAATTAACTATTTAATTTTTCTCGGGTCTTACAGCTTCAATCTAAACATAATTGAGATTGAATTGGAATAAAAAGACATATATATATATATATATATATATATATAGGGATTGAATTGAATATAAGACAATGACATGTGATACTGCGGTTAGAAATCACGTAGCGTAATGATTCACGTGTGGACAAAAACCAAAAAGGAGGGTGAATTGGGTTATTAATAAAAATTATGCTTTTAAAACTTTTCCCTTTTAATATCAAAATTCAATTAAAAATCTTTTCTTTATTTTAAAATTACAATAAAATAAAGAGAGTAGAGAAGATAAAATTGCACCAGGTATTTATACTTGTTCGGATCAAAAGATCCTATGTCTAGTTGTTAATCTCTCAAAAATGAGATTAACTTAATCACTAAAATAAACCACAAATACAATCATAGATAAAAAAGTTTAGGATTTCGAAAACATCTCTCTTGAAGCCACAAGAGATGAAGACACCTCCCTTGAATTCCAAAAGGGATGAAAACACCTTCTTTGAATCACACAAGGAATGAATACCTCATTTGAATCACACAAAGGATGATTGGCTTCTTTAAGCAACAACAACAACATTCAATCACTCAAGATCCTACTCGATGAAAGTTATCGTTCTACTCGCAGTAGGTTTTTCAAAGTCTTCCCACAAAGAGTTCTTAAGTACTCAGACTTCTCTAACTTTTGATTTTCCAAATGAAAGCCTACCACTTTATTTATATAAGTCTATTTAGAAAATAGGTTAAGAATATGAAAATTTAAGACATAACTACCATAGATAATCGATTATCATAAGTGATAATCGATTATTCCAAAGTAGTTTCTGAAAAATTAAGAAAATACTTATGATAATTGATTATCATAGTGCGTTTTATAAAAATAAAACCTTCTCTCAATGCTTTGTTGCTTGGGTTCTCCCTTTTGACTCTTGACCTACTAATTTAACTATTTTAAATAACATACACATATTACAAGACTTAAACAACTAAACTCTTAAGTCTTCAATTAATCTCTTGAATCCAAGCTTCATGCATTCTTTAAGTCTTCAACATTTCTCCATAAGTCATCATCATCATCATCATCAAAACTCTTTATTGAAGGAAGATGTCCATCTTCTTCTTTTTGTCAACAACTGCCACTGCCACGTGGCACAAACGCCATGAACTTGACACATGGATAATTTTTTTTTTTGAAAAAAAATACAATAAAAAAACAAAAAAAAAACTAGGAAGTGACACGTGACATGTCTTTAACATAGTTGGTATGATACTAACAGAAAGACCTAATTGAGTTAATTTTTTAAAAATTGGGACAAAATTGAACAAAAATCTCATTAAGGAGCGGCTTAAAATTTTCCAAACAAACTTGGGACCAAGCGAGTAATTAAGCCTTTTAAATACTTTAAATTATTGCCACCTATCAACATCTAATTTCATCTAGGTAAATAAAATTTATTTTGAAAAAAAAAAGTCAAAATATAGTTGTAAATAAAAAAGAGGTGAGATAAAAGTTTTACAAAAATATTTTAAATTAATAAAAAAAATTCAACAAAATAAATGATGAAGAATAAATCGAAAAAAGGTGGGTAAATAATAAATAAAAGAAAAAAAGCAAAAAAAAAAAGAGTAAAGGAAGAAGGAGAGGATTTACGTAATTCACTCTAAGCATTTGGACCAACTTCCTTGTGGCTCATGATGCTACAACGACATCCAAAAACCCGAAACATTTTCTCTTATGAAAACCTAATTTGTATCAAGAGAGACACACCTTATTTTAAACTAGAAAATCCTAAGATAATGAGGGAAAGTTCTCATCGAACTTCTATATTCCTCCTCCAACCCTTATCACAAAATAAAAGTTGCACCCTTTGGAAGAGAGAAAATAAAGAGAAAATTTGTTGCCATATTCCCCAAGTCGTCCCAATAAAATTGCGATTCTTGCTTCGTTCACCATTAGATAGGACTAAAATTTTGACAATTGGTTTGCAACATATTGTTACTCTATTTGACTGTTGGAACTGTCAATTGGAGGTATTTCATTATAGAAATCAGTCTCACACTATTGCTCTATTTTGATTATAGAAATTGTCAATTCCTGTTTTATTCACTATTAATTGGAGTTCTGCAGTTAGGTAAACCAATCACATATTGTTGCTCTATTTTAGGTTTCTATTCTTCATATTTGAGAGTATTATTGCTTTAATGTATTGGCTGGTTGTGGACATTTGTTTGTATTTTGGTTTTACTCTTTTATACCCATATTTGATCTTAGTGCGACATGATTGATTGGCTTGATATTCTGGGTTTTTACTTCTCACATTGAAAGAGTTTTGCGACGTTAAAATATTGTTATTTATTTTGTTATTGTTGCTTCTCATAGTTTTTTGCAAGTTTGGGGAACATGCTTTCCTTGCATGCTTTGACTTTTATTTTTGGGTTGTTTTGTTGTCATTTTCCCAATCATAAATAATCATTTTATTATAAAAATTTCTAAAATACTTATTTCCCATTTTCTTTTAGATATCCTAAGATAAAGTACAAGGATTCATGTGACCACATGTGTCTTCTTAGTACTATGACCTTTCTATTTCAACAAATAAAAAAATATAAAATACAATTTTTTTTTTCAAAAACTAAAAAAATCAACACTCAAATACCCTTGTTCTTCTTAAGACCTATATGATCCATACGTATGAGTGAGGTTAGTCCTTGCCTGGTATAAAAATTTAAGAAAAAATATTTCTTAGGGAAAATTAAATGTTTTTGAAAAATCACATCCTTTTAAGGTACAATCTTAGGACGAAGGCTCTACATGTAACTGATTCCTAAACCAAAATCTAATTTTCACAGACCATGTCTTATTTTATGGTTTTTCCATAGTTTTCTAACATAAACTATGATGGTGACTATAAAGAACCCGTTCTTGAAGCTACCCTCAGTCCAAAGCAATGCTTCTGAACTCTAACATCATTTCTCAACCCACTAAACCAAAACTCAACTTTCCTCCTCTACCGATATACCACATTCTACATCTTCAAATCTTTGAGGCAAAAGATTGTCTCAAAGGCCTTACCAACCCTTGTGAAGGTAAGCAAGTTAAGTTTACCTTGAATCTGCATTCCTCCACCACTATAGACACTGAACACAAACCATATAGGCCTAACTTGACAAGAAAAGGTATAGAAGACAAGAGTCGAACTACAACTCTAACTCTCCATCTAACAAACCTAACTATTCTATACACTTTTTCTCAGCTACATGTTGTCTATCACTCTTCTTTCCCAAACCTTTAGAATTAAGAAAGGAAAATTATCTCTGATATAGCTATGAGTGTGCACCCTCATTACTCTATCAAGATGACTTCTATTCTTAATACTTCTAGTTTTGTAAACAAAATCTACTACACTTTAATTCTTATACAAGCCTAACATGACAAACCCACAACCCTCAAGTCATTTTAAGGACGAAATGCTCTGATACAAAAAATGTAACATCTCATTTAATAGTATAGACAACTAATGTAACATCCCGGCTAGATATTACTAATTTAAATAAAATAAAGTAAAATAATATTAAATATGTCATTATTATTCAAAGTTCTTCCCCAAAACGCGGGAAAATTAAAACCTTACTAAAATGTCTCAAAACTCAAAACCATAAAGTAAACTCCATGTTTACATAGTTCAAAAATGATCAACTAAATGTTTACAAAATAATCAAATACAGTCTATAAAACTTCCCAAGCTAACTCCTCTCTAGCTCTAAGTGTCATCAACTCCACCTGAAACAACATTTGCTCTCGTGTAACAAATTACACGATCATCTCCAAACACACACAAAAAGGGTGAGCTCATGTAACAATATAAATGTATAATTTAATACATAGAAGTTCCCCCTAAAATTACTTTATTTCAGTCAATGCTTAACCAAGAAACCTTATTGCCCTAAGGTTTCCAACCCATAATTTCATGACCATGGACCCAGGATATATATGCTTCCACGAACCTGCCTACTCGTGGTCCTGCCTCTACGAACCTCCTCGTTCGTAGTCCAACTCTACAAACCTCCCTGCCTGTAGTCCAACACACGTGATCCAACAACTACGAACCTCCCCTCTTGCAACAGCCCTCAAGTGTGAGCACAGAACATACGAACCTCCCCGCTCGTATCCTCACATGAGAGTATCATAATATGAACCTCCCCGCTCATATTATCACGTGTTCACCACCGACCATGAACCTACCCGCTCATGACACGGTTAAGCACCTCATGTCCAAGTCCACATCGCAACACATTAAAACGAAATTAAGAAAAACACATTACCCTATACAAGATACAACTCAAGCTGGTCGTGGTCCAACTCTACCTCTCCGTTCGTAGTCCAACTCTACGGACCTCCCCGCCCGTAGTCCAACACGCGTGATTCATCAAGCTACGAACCTCTCCGCTCGTAGCAACTCGCAAGTGTGAGCACAGAACATACGAACCTCTTCGCTCGTATCCTCACACAAGAGTATAAATAATATGAACCTCCTCGCTCATATTAACCACGCGTTCCATCACCAATCTCGAACCTACCCGCTCGTGATACGGTCAAGCATATCCCAAACCAAGACCAATACAATAAGCCATGCAAAACATATCACAAACGCACATTGCCACTACACCATCATCTGGCGTAGCCTAAGCACCGCCAAGTGAAATGTTAGTGTAGACCACTTGGTAGTTCCACAACACCGTCATCCGCCACGACACATAAGGCTTCCCTATTTCTTGCTATCGCCTGGCGGTTCACTCTGCACCGTCAGGAGCAACACTAGTAATGTGACTACTTGTTTTAGGTACTCTAACTCAATTCCTAGCATCTAACAATTATATTCTCAAACATCCAGAAATCAAAATATGCATTCATATACTTCATATACTCAAACTTACAACATCATAGCTCATATGCATCCTTCAATTATAAGCATACATCTATCCCTTTCTAAATTCATATAAAACTATCAAAACAAACGTGTTATACCCAACACACAATCATGGACAACCAAACAATATACAAACCAAGAAGAACACATAACCATTGTCCCAAAATATCGCACAGGCAACAAAATAGTAATAATGATAATAATAAAAATAACAAAAACAATAATAATAATGATAATAATAATAATAATAAAATGAAACAATAAAATAAAAATAAAATTAATGAAAATAATAATAAAATAAAATGAAAAAATAATAATAAAATAATAATACTAATAAAATAAAATAAGAATAATAATAATAATAATAGTAATAATAAAAAAATAATAATAATAGTAAAATAAAATAGTAATAATAAAAATAGTAATAATAATAAAAATAAAAATAATAATAATAATTATTATTATTATAATAATATAAATAACAATAATAATTATAATAATAATAGTAAAATTAATAATAATAATATTAAGGATAATAATAATAGAAATAATAATAATAATAATAATAATAATAGAAATAATAATAATGATAAGAATAATAATAATAACAATAACAATAATAGTAGTAAAATAAAATAATAATAATAATAAATAATAATAATAATAATAATAATAATAATAAAAAAATGTGTTGTGATTAGAAGAAGAACTCTAAACATGCACCGAAGTCGAATGCAACTAAAGCCAATTAATTAAATACCAACTTAAATTAATAAAATCGCCTCTGCAATCCCCAATTATAAATCACTTTCTATAACTATTCCCTTCCCCTCTTGTATAATATATTAAAAATTACTAATTATACCACATCATAATTTCTATAAGAAAACACTACCAAAGAAAATTACTAATTATTCTAAAACCTTAACTAGAGCATACTAAAAGTTTAGTCACTAACAAAGCTTAATACCGAAAAGCTACAAGTCATATATAGTATCAAATACAACAAAAAAAAAAGAAGGAAAGCGAACTCCACTTCTAACCTTCTTTAATATATATATATATATATATATATATATATATATATATATAATAAAAAAACTATTTAGTGTAATCGATGCTCTACACCAAAGCAGGTAATTTGTTTCCTTTTTTTCTTTAATATTATATAAATTACTAGATGATGAATGTCGTAAAATATCCTCTTAAAATATTATAACAAACCATAACACCACATTTATGTACTTTTTCATATAACTAAAAAAATGAAAGCTCTAGAATGCAACCCCAAGTCACGCTACTGTAAAGGAAAAAACATAAACCCCAACCTTTCCTTTGCATTGTTCACCCACAAATCAAGAAAACCTCAATGCATTCCTGCTATATTAGATTTCGTATTACTAAAATTCACCAATCACATACTTAACATTCAAACGAAAATTTGATGATACTATATTACCATTACAATCAAAATTTCTAAAATATAAAACAAATGCATCACATATTTTTTTTTGTTGTAAACAATAATTCAATCAAACAAAACTTAAAATCTTCTTTCATAGGAAGAGATTAAACTACTCAGCTTCCCTTACCGAGTTCTCTTTGCTCAAATGAAAAATGTTAGAGTCATCTTGCACCACAATTGATCAAACTCGTATTCCTTCCCTCACCCTTGCAGAAACGACCCCACGTGTCCTTGGTTCGACCTCTTTTTGTACAGAATACTCCCCTCCATAACTATATAAAATATTAGTACAATTATCTAAAGCAAATAACTATATAATATAATATATACAATCAGACCAAAAGCATCTAAGTTTTTCAAAAAGGAAAATATTCCTAAACATCTTCAAAATATCTAATTGTATTCAGTAGTCTCACTATTGTCCATTAGAGGAGCATCCTCACCTGTCTCCTCATCTGCTCACACAAATAAGTGATCATTGCAAAGAAAAACAAAAGGAAACCAAACAACACAAAAACCACATGGTAAGCTAGCATCAATATAAAGTTATATAGAAGAAATTAAGACATATCACTTTAGCATCAATATAATTACAATACATGGTTATACACACATAACAAAAACTCAATTATCTGGATACATGCCATTTACATATGATACACTAAGGTGTGCATTTGTAATGGTTTCTAGACTTCGTAGAGTACAAAGCCACAAAGGGGTTATCACCCAACCAAAGGTTAGTCCATTTTGTGCTTAGGACCAAGGAACATATCCAAAGGCTAGGATCTCCTGCTACTCTCATCACATAACTCATTCTACTATATTTGAGTGTGAATGGTTATTAGAGTTCAATACACCAATGGCAGCGGTTATTTTTCATATTTTGCACCGGTTCCCAGACTGAAGCATATTGGGGCGAGGCCAAAGGATGATAGCCTTTGGCCTCGGTTGTCAATCGAAGCCATAAAACACCTCTTCTGCCTCGGTTCCAGCGTACCTGAGGCCATAGAGCACCTCTTCTGCCTCGGTTGTCAGGCCTAACCGAAGCCATATGTGCAACTTATTTTTACTTTTTTAAAAAATTAGCTCACATTTTGCCCTCGGTTTTAGTATGACCCGAGGCCATATGTCACCTTTTGGCTTCGGTTTTGGTCTTACCCGAGGCCATATGTCATCTTTTTGCCTCGGTTCTGGTATGAACCGAGGCCTAATATGGTGTTTTTTTTAATGTAGTTTCTGTTTTGGTGTTATTCCCACATTTAAACCTGCAAATTTTGTTCAGCACCCAACACAGACCAGAACAGAATATTTTATAACACATCCACAATTCAAATTCGTTTAAAAGACAAATACAAATCATTTACAAAGTATTCGTTTTGGCACATGCTATCCTACCAAACTTGATGGACTTTGCGGGAATTGCTGCAGGACTCTTGAATGTCTACAAAATAATAGATTAAGTTAAGTTAGTATATAAAATGGAAATATTGCAAAGTATTCGTTTTAATTCAAATATATATTACCGTTTCCCAATTTGTTGTAATACGAGCACGCATAGTAGTTGTCATCCATTGCATTATATAGTAACCGCACTCATATGAGCCGATTTGTCTATTACATTACATTATATCAACAACGTTACAATTAATTAAGGAAGAAAATCAAGCAAACAATTATAAAGATATGGATAGAAATATCAAACCTGGAGAGAACACCATACAAGACCTTTTGCCTTAGCCTTTGATCTCCCTAACAACATGTTATGTGCAGCAATTGAACTATGATATAGGGAATAAGTTAGGATATTTTTATATAACATGTCATATTCATAAGATTGATATTGAGGTTCTTACCAATCTATCACTTG
>Ga0214542_1011280_pt1 | contig 12339 bp, 9 predicted proteins | sample CNSS1metaG_FD_160096 | JGI IMG/M metagenome (GOLD analysis project Ga0214542, IMG submission 160096) | Root nodule microbial communities from cowpea collected in UCLA plant growth center, Los Angeles, California, USA - CNSS1 | ecosystem: Host-associated > Plants > Roots > Nodule | place: USA...
TAAAGTAATAACACATAAAATATATGTATATACAAAACATCCCCTGCTAGCCCTCGCTCCGAGTCTAAGCATCTCCTGGCCCACCTGTCACATCATCTGCTCCCGGATAACAAGTTATCCGATCATCGCCACACACACAGAGAAAGGGTGAGCTATGCACAATATATATATATATATATATATATATATATATATATATATATATATATATAAACAAACATGAATATAAATATGTTCCCCAACCCAAAATAATCATAACTAAATTCTCATACTTTATCAATCATTCCACCATGACCTCATAGTCCTTCATGAGTCATATGCATGAACTAGATCTTTTGAATTTATCAGATCTTTCTTCGTACCACAATTGAGCTTGACAATAGGGACACTCAATGGAACAATCCCCTACATCAACATTTGCTAAGTACATCAAAAACACTATGTCATTAACTAAAACATATTTATATTTATATGTACACTATAATAATATAAATTGACTAAAAAGTAGTGGCACCTTGAATTTCAGCTCTTGAATACAAATCAGAAGAGAAATGCCCAATTATGTAATCTGAAATAAAATAAAAAAGCAAATATTAATAAAGGAAAATAAATACAATATTAATTTATTTTTTAAAATCAACCATTATTGATTACCATCATTTTCATCTTCATCAGAATTATTGTCAAAATCCAATATCTTTGAAATAGGTGCAATAGCATCCTTAAGAGAAGGTTGACAGAATTTTACAGCTTATAAATATTGAGATGATTTACTTGGTCTTGCACTAGCATAGGATGGCTGCTTAGATATGTCTAAATATTGATTTCAAGATTAGCTACATGAATTTGTAACAATTTAAGTAATTAAAGTAATCAAATAATTTTTTTTAATAGTACAAATTACCTCGACTTTGGTTCTCTTCAACATAAAAAAGATTAACAACTTCAAAATAAGCAGAAGAATCCACAGAAGCAGGAGTGAAGCTGCTACAAACAAATTCTTTATCTAAGTTGTTAGTAATTGTATTCAACAATGGTTGTGTATTAAACAAATTCGTTTTCCTTCTTCCACTATGACAGTCACTTTGAACCATACCTGCAAGTATATGCATAAATTCATGAACTGAATTCAGCATTTATATAGACATGAAATATAAACTGATGATATATTAGTTTGTCACTGTGTTCTTAATTTTAGATTGTACGAATTTGTTTTACTTAAGTTGAATGGAAAATAATTTTGTTGGTTTCACATTTGACTACTGTGAAACAGTGACAAAATTATAAGTTGTATTGGTACCTGTGTTGTTAATGTTGCTTTTGTGCAAAATTGGACCATTGGTGATTTTAATTGAAGTACAATCCTTTCCGGATCCAATGGTGGTAGAACCATTAATTTCTTTACATGAAATGTTAGTAAATGTTAGTAATAGAAAAAGTATGAAAGGAATTGAAATAAAGATAAAATAATAATAGATTTATCAGCAATGATATTACTTTTTTTTGCAATCTTCTAATTCCTAATAACTTCCCTTCTTGTTTGTGCATACTTATAATTAATTTGGTCAATGTCTGCAAATTGCAATTAAACAAAATTAAATAAAAATGTATCCAATTTACAATAGAAAGATTACATTAAATATAAAGATGAATGACAATAAATATGAAAGAGATTGATTATGAAATGCAATGATTTATTCTCCATCTCTGTCAATTTCATTGGATGTCCATTGAATATGGATAAATTGACAAAGACATTGTCATTCCAATTTCATTGTTGGAAATTTGAATGAATTTTACATTCAATGAACAAACTTACCACGATAGGTCAACTCCAACAGTGGCTTTCTATTTGAAGATTGAATTTCTTGATCATGCACGTTTCTATCTTCATTGAGAGATAAGGAGTTTTTGATAGTTGAATTTGGGGTAAGATTTTTATTCCATACTGGAGAATTGTTCAAAAGTAAGATGAGAACATAAGATAAAAATCATTTGAAAAAAAAAATTGTTAAACTATGTAATCCCCAAACTGTTAAACTTTAGCAGTAAAAGCAATCTAACTATTGAATCCAAATAATAAACATATTAAAAAATATAAAACTGTAAGTTTTTAGAAATTCAAGAAGTTGTGTTAGTCTATTCAAGAAGTTGCATCTGTTGCATTTTTTATATCAATATCTAAAAAAAATTAATAACACAACTTATACGTAAGATGATGTATTCAGTAACTTATTAACACAATGTAACAATGAAAAAATTCTTCAATGTCAATGAATGGACAATGATTACAACAGTTTATATTGAATGAAAAATGATTACCAAAATGTGTATAGTGAGAAAGAGGTGTAGTATTTGCAGAAGAAAATGCTTCAGTGTCAATGGATTTTTCTTGATTGGTATCTGTAGTGAAGTGAACAAAATAAAAATCTATGTTGGTATTTACAACTTTGTTATACCATTTAAATGTTTATGTTATTGTATTGGATGAGAAGTAAATGTATTTATTTGGAAAAAATTTTAACAACAAATGAAATGAGAAATAAATTTATTTTACCTGAGGACTTCATCATCATATTTGAAATATTTTGTGAGACAATGCTCTTCCTTTCTCTTCTTGCATCTCTTGAATCATTTGCAGCCATTTGTGTGTATTACTGTTCAAAGTGTCCAGAAGTTATGCATTCTCTTGCTGTTATGTTTCTTTACACATTCAAGAGAAGTTGAATAAAAAAAAGATTTTGATTAATAATTAAATTTTGTTGGAGGATGTGTTGAATATAAAAAGCTAATAATAGATGAAAGGACATTTTCAGTTTTCCACGTTGAATATTCCTAAGTTAGCTAATGTAAGTATAATCTTTTTATAAAACAGAACAACCAAGTCATTGATATGGAAACTGTAACATATAATTCAATATTTTGAACAACGTACCTTTTGAAAAAAGATTTGATCTGCAATGTCCAAATTGGTGATTTGTAGACACTACTATGCTTCTTTTCAGAATGTGCATCTATGCTATAATTTCTTTTTAGGCTAACACATAAGTATTATGCTTGGTAATAGCCAACCATCAAAGTAGAATTTTGTTTCTACATTTAGTGTACCCTAAAACTAATAAAAAAAATTAAAAATTAGGTCAAACAAAAAGAATGAAAGCCCAATCAATTTTTAATTGTCCTTTGATGAAAAATGAATACGTCGAATATTAAGTTTTTAAAACATAAATACACTGTAAAAATTTTAATTTAAATTAAAACACGTGTTTGAGAGTAACAAATCAATTTTTGTTTATTGCATTTTTTTTATAAAAGAAATAATATTGTGTGATAGTATTAGAATAAGTTAACAATTTGTAAATAATCATTACAAAGGAATACCAAGTTAAAACAATTACGAAGTTAGCAAGTTAAGATATTGAGTTATTTATTATGACTTCAAACGTATTTTTTTTAAATCAATTAAATCTTACAAAAAATTTGAATTCCTCTGTTAAAAATGTTTTTATAAAATAATAATTTTTATTCATTTTTATTATCACAATTGAATATTGTTTGTATAAAATAAATATTAAAATAAATCTTAGTGCTTATGATGTTTTTTTAAGAAATTTATATAGAAGTAATACATAACTATAATACATAATTTGAACCACGAAAATAAGTAAAATGAAATTAAGTAAAATATTAAAGTTGACCATAATTAACTTATGGATAATAGTTATAGATATGGCTTCTACTTATTAGAAGCAACAAAATTACCATGCATTCAGTCTTACAAACAAAATAAAAGCAAACTTCCTTGAAAGTGCAATAATGTAAACCATAAATACCATCTAAAGTAAAATTAAAGAAAAGTTAAATATTAAAAGAATTCTTTTTTGATATAGACTTTTATCTTCTTCTTTCTCATTTGGTTGTGAGCTGCAAACACAATAACATCCCCTTCTTTCAATCGATTGAATCTGCAGAAGTCCTTCCATCCCTTCCCAAACTTAGTTGACTTCTTAGGTGAATTATGCACCAAAAGCTTACATTGAACAATGAATGTGTTCTTCGATCCCTGTAATTCCAATCTCTTGAATCTATGTTTCCGAACGTAACCTGCAAAGTCAGTTGGTAGGTCCTGAAAAAAGAAATAAATAAGAAACAAAATAATAAATAACAACTTATATCAACAAAATAACATATAAAAAAACAATGTAAAACCACATTGTTCACCATATGGCTCACTTTCTTTGAGATTTTGTCAATTTCATTCTAAAAAGATGTTTTGTTCGCATTCAAAGTATGTTTGTAAGAAACTTCGTCGCAGTCGATATTGCAGACATGCTGGAGAATACAGTAATCTGGAATGTTGAGTTCCCAACATATCTGAATAAAATTTGATGGAAATGTTCCAATTTATAAAAAAACTCTTAGGCTAGACCAACAGTCAGTGACCAATGGATCATTGACATCCATATTAAAAGTTAACTGATGGCGATTTTCTTTAATATCTTCCAACTTCCAAATCGGTCCTAATTCTTGCGCAAACATAGCAACAAATATTCGATCAACGATTATTGAAGAAAGTTTACATTTTTTTTAAAAAAAGAAAGATTTCTAACCAAGCACAAAAAAATGAATCGGTGATCGAAAGAAAAACATTTTAAAATGAAGAACACACAACGAAAAGAAAAAATCGTAAATTTGAACGATTGTTGAAGAAATTTAACATTTTTAGAATTAAAAAACATAGTAAGTAAGAGTTGCATGTCTGATCAAAGAAAAAACAGTTTGACATAGATGAAGCATGCATAACAAAGAGAAAAAACCATAGATTTGAACGATTATAAAATAAAGTTTTGATTTTTATATATATAAAAAATAAGGTTTCGAACAAAATTTTAAAAAATGCATTGTTGATGGAAGAAAAAACATTCAGAGTACATTTGAACGAATAATATTGATTGAACAAAAAGAGATGAATGCAGAAAGAACATATTTTTCAACTTCTTGTAAAGTAAACATACCTGATTATGAACAAAATGTAGTGTAGTGAACCTTCTTAAAGTTATTCTAGCAGCCACACTGACAGAGGTATCCACGAAGGTTTACGGGGAGTGACCCTTGTGTTTCCTTGATGGATAATAAACAAAACTTGATGGATACTCAACTGTTATATAGATATGAAAACACTGTTTCAAATTCTAATTACTTTAGAAATAATATATATATATATATATATATATATATATATATATATATATATATATATATATATTTAATGATTTCCAAAATATATATTTAAATTCATATATATTTATTACAAATTACAAATATTACAAATAAAAATACAAATTAGAAGTTCAAAGAGTAATACAAAATATTTAAAGAAATAAAATAATCAAAAAATGTCAATTTATTACAACTTACAAATATTAAAAATATTACAAATTATTAAAAATAAAAATACAAATTAGAAGTTCAAAGAGTAATACAAAATATTTAAAGAAATAAATTAATACAAAAATGCAAATTTATTACAAATTACAAATTACAAATTATTAAAAATAAAAATACAAATTAGAATTTCAAAGAGTAATACAAAATATTTAAAGAAATAAAATAATAAAAAAATGTAAATGAATGTCGGTTGATTAAATATAATCAATAATACAAAATATTAAAAAAAACAAAAATAATCAATAAATATAAATGAATGTGAGTTTTTGTCTTGGTTGATTAAAAATAAATTTATTAATTACTAATTCCTTTCAAAAATAAAATTTGAAATTTTAATAGTTTGTGTATATGTGTAGAGATATATGATGTAGAATATATTTCATTTTGCTATCATGGTTTTGAAAACATGAAATAATTTATATCATGGTATAAATTTTCAATCAATGTCGGTTTTTCTCTTGGTTAATTAAAGTTCAAAACTTAATAATTTTATATCTAAAAACATTAACTAAATAAAAAAGACATATGAAAAATATGTGTTCAGAAAATTATTTTTAAAAATAAAAAAGATATCTTAAAAATAGATGAATTAATTTTAAAAATAAATACATATGTTGACAGGTTAGTTGATTAAAAATAATTTTATTAAAAAGAAATTTATTTTAAAAATAAAATTAGAAATTTAAATAATTTGTGTATCTGTGTAGGGAACCCAAAAGAAAATATATTTTAAAATAGAAATATTATGAATTTATTAAAATTTTAATAAACAGAATAAGTTATATATGATGTAGAATATATAGCTACCATGGTTTTGAAAACATAAAATAAGTTATATATGTTGTGCAACAAATAATGTAGTTAAAAAATGTACAGATAGATCAAAAGTTACTCCCTTTGATGTAGCTAGCATGATAGTGTAGTTGACAAAAAAACTAATATCAACACTTTCAGATTCAGCTAGCAACATATAATGATGTTTAAAAATCAACACAGACAACAAAAGATAATATTATATGTATGTAAACTGAAATATATTTTTACGAATAATTGATTGATAAGATTGAAATATAAACAAATGCTGAAAGACTACAATCTCCAAAAACAAAATACACACACAATACACTTCCTTTGATGTAGCTAGCATAATTATGGTGTTGACAATATAAAATAATATCAACACAGTTTGACTATGCTAGCAAATTTTCACTGCAAAAATAATTAGGGATTCATGTTGAGCAATAACTAATATAGTTCATAATTAAATAAACAGAAACTTGAAGTGAATGTTTTCAAAATAATAACAACTTAAGAACAACAAAACATATTGGTCATGAGTACATGCAGTTAAAAGCAGCAAATGTTTTCCAAAAAAAATAACATAACCAACATAAAAACATAAATAAATTTTTGTACAATTTTGAGATTGAAATAACACAAATCACTTTTCAATCTTAATGTTCTTCTTCAACATCTTCACTGGGATCTTCTTGTTTTCTTGAACCAAAGATCAATTCTGCCTTTTAAGTGCCAGGACACGTGCTTGGGTAGGCAACTCAAAGCTAAGATTTTCCAAATAAGATGATTCATTGTGGGTTAACTCATCAATTTCAATATCAATTACTGATTTATTGATCAATGCTTCCTCTGTAGAAACATGGCTTGATCCTATAGTGTTCAAATGATCACTTAGACTCTCAACATCATTTGATTCTTTAGTGAATTTGATCAGCAAATCCTAAAAATAAACTTGAAAAAGTTAGCATATAAAAAGTTTTAGAAAAAAAAGTATAGTTCTAATCTTCACATACCTCTGCAATGATATCAGATGCCATCTCATTTGTAATATGCTTAAGTTTGCTTTCTTCTTCATTTGTAGAGTATACATCCTAACAAAGATATCCAGGTACAAAAAAGAGTAAAATTAAAATTATATATATGATAGGACGTAAAGAGAAATAAATCAGATCTTACCAAAGACTTAACTTCAACATCACTAAAGCTTTTAATGACTTTTTCATCCATGCACACTTTTTTAACTCTGAATGATTGATCAATATTTCCTATTATAATCATTCTTGCACTCAACTTTGAACAAATATGTCTTATCAACGAGGACTTCAAACTCTTTAAGCAAGTTCCCAACAGTAGTGTTCTATTAAAAAAAGTAGAAATACAAATGATTTAACTTAATCAAAAAGCATTTATGTAGATAACAATCATGATTTAAATAATTCGAAAAGAAGTCCAGAATATAGAATACGAAAATATTGATTAAGAATTTCTTTGACTACATAGGAAACTTAACCTTGTCTTGTAAGTCAAGAATATCAGAGCATGATTTCTTCAACAGTGCACTTGCATCACGATCAAATACAACAAAAGTTATAGAATCAGTAGCATCAATTACACGAAGTCTAAGTTTATACCTAAAAATAAACATTGGAACATTATTCATTTATTGAAATTTGTATATTATTAAAATCAGAATTCTAAAGATTAATAATATTACCTAGGTGTAACCTTAATGACATGTTTGTTACATTTTTCACAAAAAAACATTTTGGAATCAGGATACACAACTTTGTTACAGATACATGCTGTGTCCCACCAATCATCATGATCTAGAACATGTTTGATAGTAGCCTTCACTACAAAAGTACTTTCCTAGAACAAAAATAATACAACGATATAAATAAAAAAAATGCACAGTATTCAAACTAAAGAATTTAACTGCAAGATAGAGGAAAAGAATTCAACCTGTTTAAAATCTTTGAGACCTTTAATTGAGCATCTAGGATGCAGCTTAATGAAATCTTCTTCTAAGCTAACTTTTGAAGATTGACAAAGTTGGGTAAGAGGTTGAAAAGGAGATTCAGTACTATCCCACATCCTACAAAAAAAGAAAGAAAATATATATATATATATATATATATATATATATATATATATATATATATATATATATATATATATATATATATATAAAAAAATAAAAAAAATATAAAATATATATATATTTTTTTTTATTTCGTAGCATCTTCACCATCACAGTTAAAAATTATCCTCGTACAGTTCATACAGTTTTGAATAGAAACTTTATCTATAAAATATATGAACATGTCAAACACTTTAAAAAATTACTACAGCTGTACAAAATGTCAAAAAGTTAGTTACCTTGGAAGGTCTTCACTTTGCAATAATGTAAAGCAATGACAACATATTGATTCTCTCCAGAGGCAAGAAATGCATTTAACATATCAACATACTGACCAAATAAAGTACACTCTAGTCGATAACTATTGCATGATGTACAATTTTGTTAGATAAGACTAATGTTAAGCATCATATCAAAGAAGAACAATGCTCTTACCCATCAGATTCAATAAGAATGACATTCATCTTGGTCTTCTTACCACCTTTCTCTAACTCTCTCTTTGTTTCAACACACCAGTAAACATTCCAATGACATCTAAAGAAAAATCAAAAAATAACAAAATAAAACATGAATGAAAAGTTTAATGCAAAGAAGAAAAAAAAGAAAAGAATATACTTACTAACTAAGTAATCTGTGTCAAAACCAGGAGCTTTGATGGTTGAAAAAGGGGTGTATGTAGTACTGATTTTGGGAACTAAGGTAGATTATACCAAATTGACCTTGGTTCCAAATTAGAAGTTGATCTTATAGGCATGATTTGTAGTTCTATAAGAACCACCATTACATGAAACACTAAAAGATTAGATGGCGTAAACCTTATCCTCTTTGATTTCAGATTGAAATTTGTATATCAGTGTGCGTCTAACAGACGCATGGATTAGGACACCCTGCAGAAACAGTTTCATATATGACATAATAATATCATATTGTAACTACAACAATAATGCAAAGTAAGAAAATAACATGCGTTTATAGTATTGTGTAATACCTTTTTGTCTTGAAGAACAATCTCCATGGAAAATGGAGATTTTCCTTTTGTGTAATCTTCAACAAACCATAACCTTACTACTCTTGCAACGATATTCCAGCTTTCCTTCTCTGGGTTTAGTTCTTGTAATGAATGAGTTTGTTTTTACAAAGCAGACATGGTGTAAGGAAAATGGGAAATTAGACAATAGTGAAAAAAGGAAGGTGTGGATAGATGTATTTGTAGAGAACCTAAAAACATAAGAATGGTCTGATGTATTTGTAGAGATCATACATCAAAACTAAAACCATACGCATGTTGTGGTTTTGATTACACAAATTCAGTAAAAATCGGGAAAAGCAATTGTCAAACATATGAAGAGGACAAAAGAAAGCAAAACACCTTTTTTCACATGCTTAAAGATTCATTCAAACCAAAACCATACGCATACTCTGGTTTTGGTTTCCCAAATTGAGTAAAATTTGGGAAAAGCAACTAGTCAAACATATGAAGAGCAGAAAAAAAACCCCATTTCACACAACTCAATGTTGTGGAATAAAAGGAAAATATGGCATAGAGCAGAAGAAAAATAAAAGGAAAGAAGTGACATGATGCAGTCATGTAGCTTTTTTATATCACATAAGAAATAAATTGAAAAACGTTTCCAAATATCGTTCCAACATAAGATGAAAAAAGAAATAAATATGGGAAAGGAAAGAAGTGACCTGATGTTGTCATGTACATTTTTTACTGTTTTAGTTAACTGAGGACTCCAACATAAAATATGGGAAAACCTACATAAAATAAAAGAATAATAACGTTGGAAATAAATTAAAAGGTTGAATAAAATAATTAAAAGATAATTATTTTAAATTAACTAACAAATTATATTTCTAGCATAAATTATAGAGATTGTCAAAGTATGTTGCTTTTTATCGTTATAGAAAGAGCTTTAGAAAAAAAATCTAACAAATATGAAAAATTGATATTTACTTTTTTAGACAAATATACAGTTTGATGTATTTGTAGTAAAATTAAATTAAATATGACAATTAATGTTATTGTTGGGTACAATGATAGCATGGATATATTTTGTCTAATTCAATGTCAAACAAATACATACTGATTTAATTTATGTTTTTCAAAACTTCTACATTATTAGTTCTCATATCCAATCCCATGGACAACAACTTTTGTTCTTGCTTTGAGCTCGTCAAGCATAAGCATGCGCATAGCAGTTGACCATCTTTTTTGCATAAAAAAACATTACTTGTTTTGCCTTGAATTCCAACACTGCCTGAGACAACAGATCCACCTTGGGTTCCAATCAACAAATATGAGTAAGTCCTTTTAAAAAAATCAAAAGCAATACAGAAATAAAACGTATATGAATAAAATTGTGTGGATTTAAGTGCATAACCTGGATTTTCAGAAAAACTAAGATCACAAAAAGTAAGAACATTTTAAAACTACTTAAAAATTAATACAGTTACTTCTGATACAATACAATAATACAACAATAAGAAAATGATACATTAAAATGTGAAATTAATTTCAGGACAAATACATTAAAATGATATCTTTGAATCAACAATACAACAATAATAAAAATAATGGAGAAGATGAAAAAAATATTGGATTATATAGACATGTATTTGGATAATGGAATACTCGCCTGAAAATAGATAATGGAATACTCGCCTGAAAATGGATAATGGAAATGTTAAAGAATGTGAAATCCTAAAAAAATGAGAAATCATGAATATGGTGATGAGAATAAAGTTAAAGAAATGTGAAATAATCACTCAAAATGTGAAATCATCTTGTATAACAATGTTCTTCGTCATTCTGTTTACTGAAGGCGTACCCAAAAAAAAACAAAGCAAATAAAGATAAAGAAAAAATATGAGAAGTAAATTGTAAAGGCATAACCAAAATCTGATATATGGACTTGACGACTTCTCCGATCATCTTCTTTGTTAGTGAAGGCAAAACCAAATCATAAATAACAACGAAGATAGAAAAAACACAAAAATAATCATGTAAACAAAAAACACCAAAACTTTACGAAATAGTGGTCGAATATGATGGAAATCAGAAAATACAGTGTACACATTTTGTACAGGGTTTCGTTGATGATCAGAGAGTAACAGATTATGAATGCCTTTATATCTTCTTTGAACTTGCATACTCTATATCAATCTGAAAAAGATAGAAATAAACCCTAAAAAAATGTGAAATCATGAAAAATAAAATACCATGGAAAGCTCTTCTTCATTCTCTTTACTGAAGGCGTACCCAAAAAGAACATGTTGGTATCGCGCAGCGGAATGTTTGAGCGTGTGGACAAAAACCAAGAGGGGGGTGAATTGGTTTTAAGTAATAAAATTAATACTTTAAAATTTTTCCATAATTTATCAATTGAATCAATAATTAATTTCTTCAAACACAATAATAGATGAAATAAAGAGATAAAGAAGAAGATTGAACACAAGTATTTATACTGGTTCGGATCAAAAGACCCTACGTCCAGTTGCTAATCTCTCAAAAAGTAACAGATTTACAATCAGATATTAAGAGTGTAAGGAAAGAAAACACCTCTCTTGAATCACCCAAGAGATGAACACCTTTCTCTGAATCACACAGAGAACCTTGACCTTAGCTTTCCTAGCAACAGCAGCAACACTCAATCTCCTAGAACACCTCTCAGGAAAAGTTATCGCTCTACCCACACTAGGTTTTTCAAAGCTTCAATTGAGAACACTCAGAGAACTCTCTTGCAGTCACAGCACTAGTACTCTAGCTTCTTAAAAAGGTAAGTGAGAAGTAACTCTAAGGTTCCTTAAATAGGGGTTCCAGAAATTAGGTCAAAAAGCTGAACAGTCGCGCCCAATTGACCAGGATAATCGATTATCACTAGTGATAATCGATTATTCCAGTGTGGTTTATGAAAAACAAATTTTTGAGCAAATAATCGATTATCAGA
>Ga0214542_1011282_pt1 | contig 12335 bp, 7 predicted proteins | sample CNSS1metaG_FD_160096 | JGI IMG/M metagenome (GOLD analysis project Ga0214542, IMG submission 160096) | Root nodule microbial communities from cowpea collected in UCLA plant growth center, Los Angeles, California, USA - CNSS1 | ecosystem: Host-associated > Plants > Roots > Nodule | place: USA...
ACACAATTGTTTAAGGCTAAGTAAATAGAATCACTTGAGACACTAAGCACAAACAAACACAAACAAGACTCAAAGAAAAGAAAAGACTAACACTAAAAACGGACCCCTAAATGGCAAAAATTTTAGAGACTTTGGTCTCACAAATTTAAACCACTAAGCGTCTAACTATGCGGCCTAAAAGCAAGGTGAGAAAGCACTTAGAACTTTCAACACACTCACTTACTAAAACGTTGCACTAGAATATGAAAAAGGTTCTACTTAGGAGATGGGATTGAACACCTTTGGTTCCCCAAGACACCTAAGTAGGCCATGGATACAATGGAATGTTCAAAGCAAAAGAAATTGATGCACAAGTTTTGGTACAAAGTGAAGCAAACCGAGAGCAAATTGGATGCTAGAAAACAAGATTTTAAGGCTTTTTGGAGAACCAATAAAATGCCTTAGAATGCTTCAATTGTACCAAAAAGAGGTGTCCAAATTATACACAATTAAAGAACTAAAAGGTGTTGCTAAAATGAGGTCCAAAATGTGCAGCCAAAGACTCCAAAACAGCACCAAAACAAGCTCTCCAAAGATCACAGCTGCTGGAAAATGTACTATCCCGAGAGCAAAAGAGGCTTTGGTAGCCTTTGTATATGACCAAATTCAAGCACCAAAGTGTGTAAAAGTTTCCTTTGCAGCACCACACTACTACAACATCCAAAAAGAGCAACCAAATCTGCAAAAGAGTGAAAGAAAGAAACAAAACAAACTATGGCAAGCAAACTAGTTAGCACACACTCTCTCAAATGAATAGGCTCAAAACTCTCAAACTCTCAAAGGTGAGGAGAAGGCAATCATATAGAAAACACACAAGCTAAAATTCTACTTCAATATCCACCACCTAAGATGCTACCATATCATACAAACCATTCTAAACTCCATAGCATCATTAATCAACCAAAACCGAGAGACAAGTAGATGAACCCAAACAAAGGAGAAAGCAAGAAAAGCTAATTAGAAATGCTAAACCAAAAGAGAATTGAAATGAAACATGACTAGAAGGAGGTTCAAGAAGTGACAAGCAAAAAATTAAAGGCTGGAAAATAAAAACAAGCACCACAAAAGGAACCTAGAAAGGCACTAGAATAGATGAAAACAGCAAAAACAGCAAAACAAAAGTGCTCAATCATATGGCTGAAGTACTCATTGCAAAGCAGTAGCAAATGAAGTGATGAAGTGACTTCCAAAGCAAATCAATAATGAAGCAATATAGAGTACAAACTCAAGCCAAAATTCATGTGAAAACAAGCACTAAAAACACACAAACACGCACAAAATAGCAATGGAACAATGAATTTTTGGAAACTGCAGTGCCAGAAAACGGAAATATGAGCCTCAACTTGCGTGATTTTTCATTTTTTTATACTCAACATTTTTGAATGATTCTTTTTTTGTATTTTTCGTCTAGATGTTAACTAAATGAGGCAAAAATCAGATTGAATTTTGGTGCACTGAGTTACTCACAGAAAATCAAAAACAGAGACTGTGCGTGTAGTGATTTGGTAGAGAACATAAGAAAACTGGAGCAGATTTGCTCTCTGAAATTGGAGGAGATGTTCTATGGAAAGCATAGCTAAAGAACTTGATTATGAACTGAAATCAAGCATGAATCATAGAAGAACATCTTAGACACACAAAAGCACAATCCAATCGGTGAAATGGATGAAAAACAGTGAGGATTCAGGCCTTAAACATCCACACACTTCCTTGCAGGATCATAGTGTTTTGGTTGTGAGATGTGGCTCAGAAACTCAACCAAATCAGTAAGCAATGCAATTAAACTGTGGAAAAGAGGAATTAAAGCACAAACAAAGCATAGAACATGACTTAAACATAGATGGAATGATAAAATGCAAAGAAGGACTGAATTCACCGAATAAAAATGTAGAAAACTCAAGAACCAAAGAACAAGTGCTGGAAAACGAAAATGGAACCTAAAACAGATTTGCACCAATGAAGCAAGGAGTACTACAAGATGAATTAATGGAGATTCATGTAGCCTCAATGTCAAATGGTGGAGAGCAACAAAAACATGAAAAAAACAATAGCAAAATTGAAGAAAACAGTGGAGAAGAGAGACAAAACGGAAATTGAAACAAGAGACAAGTATGGACCAAGAACCTTACCCAAACCAAGAGGATGGATGCACCAAAGGCTTGGATGGCTCTAGATACCAATTAATGAGACTAAATTGAATAAAAATAATAAATATAAAACATTTAATCTAACACGTGGTACATTACTAGGTTGACACATGGACATTTTTTCAAATATAAAAAAAGTTAAAAAAATAAAAAATAAATAAAAATAAATAAAAAATTTTAAAAAACAAGAAAGTGACATGTGATGGTTACTACTCATTATTTTTAATTATTTAAACAACATTAAAAAAGGACTAAATTAAATAAAAATGACAAAAATTAAAACTTGATTAAAAAAATATTATTGTCAGGTTTTACAGAGGGGGTTTCACTGGGAAGATACAAGACACCAATGAGACCTGAGCCCAACCATAGGACCATATTACAGAGGGGGTTTCACTGGGGAGATACAAGACACCAATGAGACCTGAGCCCAACCATATAAGGCATTGACACCACTCTCAACCCAAAACCTTAAGACAATGGGTTTATGGGTCTTTATTCTTATATAGTGTTCTACTTTCTCATTTCTGGTCAATGTGGGACTTAGACTCACACTTGGATTCCTAACAATTATAACTAAATTGATAAAATTGAACTAGGACCAAATATATATTTTTTAGATTATATTTTATAAGAGATTGTCACGGTAAACTTTTGCATAGGCGTGAAGGTGTAAAGGCACAAGTTTGGAATATAGGATTTAAATCAATATATAGTTGAGCAAGTTCTATCGTGTTACTTCTTAAAAAAAATAAATGAGTTGCTTTAAATAACAAATTAATTTATAAAACTCCCCTTATATAACTTTTATAAAATGTTATATTATGCTTGTTAACTTAATTATCAAAAGTTATTTTATTTTTTTATTCTCTTCTGATCTACTTAAAAAGGAGAAATTTAATCAAAGCACCATTTATTGTATGAAGACCTTGCAACTAATTCCACGCGGAAAATTTATTTGTGCGACCTCAATTTTCATATAACGGGGCCCTACTCCTTCCTTAAGCACCTGTTTTCAAATTAACATTCACACCTTGCTTACATTCCATAACCATATAGCTTTCCTTTTAGAACTCCTAAAAGGCAGAGTATGAATTGAGCAGAACAGTTTGCAGAAGTATGAGGTGGTTTCTTATTCTGCTACTAAGTGTCTTGGTTTTTCAGTTTCCTTCAAAAAGGTCTTCGTCGATGCTATTGCCCTTATGCAACCATCATGATGCCTCTTCCTTGCTTAGCTTCAAAAGCCAATTTAGAGTCGATGGCTGTTCTGGCACTTCTACATGGTACCAATCTACATATCCAAAGACAGAATCTTGGAAAAATGGTACTAATTGTTGTTTCTGGAATGGAGTGAGTTGTGACACAAACTCAGGCCGCGTCATTGGCTTAGACCTCAGTGGCAGTTGCCTTCAAGGTGAATTTGATCCCAACACCACTCTCTTTAAGCTCACTCACCTGCAAAAGCTCAACCTTGCTTTCAACGACTTTTCCTTTTCTCTAATGCCTTCTGGGTTTGGTCATCTTCTCGCTCTTACACATCTCAACCTATCGTATGATGGATTTAGCGGTCTCATTCCTTCCGAAATATCTCATCTCTCAAAACTAGTTTCACTTGATCTCTCACTGTCATATGGAATGAGAATTGAATCAGCAACTCTCGAAAAGCTGATTGTAAATGCAACTCAGTTAAGGGAGCTTATTCTTGATTGCCTAGATATGTCTTTGATTAAACCAAGTTCTCTGTCTTTGTTGGTTAATTTTTCATCCTCTTTGGTTTCTCTTAGCCTTCACAGTACGGGATTGCATTGGAAGTTAGCAAATAAAATACTCTCTTTACCTAATCTTCAAGAGCTTGATCTGTCTGCTAATGGGTATATTGAAGGTGAGCTTCCACAGTCCAATTGGAGCACTCCTCTTAGACACTTGGATCTCTCTTTGAGTACTTTTTCAGGACACATTCAGTCTTTATCTAATCTCACGCAGCTAAAATACTTGGCCCTTTGTGATAGCGAATTCAGTGGCGAGATTCCATTATCACTTTCAAATCTTCAACATCTCACTTACATTGACCTTTCAGATAATAATTTCACAGGACCTATTCCTCAATGCATGGGTAACATCTCACAATTAAACTATCTGGTCCTCCATTCGAATTACTTCAGTGGTGAGATTCCATCATCTCTTTTTAACCTTCACCATCTTATTCACTTAGATCTTTCATATAATAATTTTGATGGTGAAATCCCCAATCTGTTTCGCAAGCTAAGCAAATTAGAAGTTTTAGATCTTTCTAGAAACAACCTAGTGGGCCAATTGCCATCATCGTTGTTTGGGCTCACTAATCTTCGTGATTTAAGTTGTTACGTGAACAAATTACTTGGAGCAATACCAGAGAAAAATAGTGGACTTTCTAATTTAGCTAATCTGGATTTGTCCGATAACCTGTTGAACGGAACAATTCCGCGTTGGTGTTTTTCTTCGTCATCGTTATTTAACTTACACCTCAGTGGGAACCAGCTTACCGGCTCAATTGGTGAATTCTCTGCTTTTTCACTGGATATTTGTGATCTGTCTCATAACAAGCTGCAAGGTGTTATCCCGAGTCAATGTTTCTTCTCCAAAATCTCTCTGAATTAAGTCTATCATCAAATAACCTCAGTGGTCACCTAGATTTTCATAAATTTTCAAATCTTCAACAGCTACAAAATCTTGATCTTTCTCGCAACAATTTTCTTTCTCTTAGTTTTAATGGTGGGGGTGAATACACCTTTCCCAACCTTCACGGTTTACATTTATCTTCATGCAATGTAATTAGTTTCCCGAAATTTCTTAGCCGACTAAATATACTTACTTCCTTAGATCTATCCAACAACCAAATTCATGGAAGGATTCCAAAGTGGTTTACTAATACGACCACATGGAAATATACTTTGTCTTATTTGGACCTCTCTCATAACCTTCTAACATCGGTTGGGAGTCTCTCACTCGTATGGGAGAAAATTTATTACATTGACTTGAGTTTCAACATGTTGGAAGGAGATATTCCGGTCCCTCCATTTCGCACTGAATTCTTTTTTCTCTCTAACAACAAATTGACTGGAGGCATTTCTTCAGCTCTTTGTCATGCAAGCTCACTTGAGATGATCAACTTGTCTCACAATAACTTAACAGGAAAGCTTCCTGAATGCCTTGGAACCTTCCATTACCTTTCAATTTTGGATCTGCGAAGGAACAACCTTAGTGGTATGATACCAAGAACCTATCTTCAGATAGAATCATTGGAAACTATGAATTTTAATGGCAATCAATTGGCGGGACCATTACCTCGGTCGGTAGTAAAATGCAAACAACTAAGAGTTTTGGATCTTGGAGAAAATAACATACAAGATACATTTCCAAGTTGGCTAGAGTCACTCCAACAGCTGCAAGTCCTTGTTCTACGTGCTGATAGGTTTAATGGATCCATCAACAGTTTGAAATCCAAAAATGGCTTTCCTATGTTGCGGGTTTTCGACATCTCCAACAATAATTTCAGTGGAAATCTGCCAACAAGTTACTTTGAAAACTTTAAAGGAATGATGGTGAATATCAATAATAGTTTGCAATATATGAGGGGTGAAAGATATTCTTTAAAATACTATGATTCAATAGTGGTTACCATAAAAGGAGAGATTTTTCCGCTAGAGAGAATCTTAACTATTTTCACAACTATTGATTTATCAAATAACAGATTTGAAGGAATAATTCCAGCAATTGTTGGAGAGTTAAAGTCACTGAAAGGACTTAACCTTTCCCACAATAGAATCACTGGTTGTATTCCACAAACCTTGGGTGGTTTGGAAAATCTGGAATGGTTAGACCTTTCCTCAAACATGCTCAAGGGTGAGATTCCAAATGCATTCACCAATCTTCACTATCTCTCTGTCTTGAACCTTTCACAAAACCAGCTGGTGGGAATGATACCAACAGGTAAACAATTGGACACATTTCAGAATGATTCCTATCTGGGAAATCCAGGGCTATGTGGGTTGCCATTGTCAAAACCATGCCACAAGGATAAAAAACAGCGGAGAGACTCAAACACCTTTTACCATGATGAGCAATTCGGGTTTGGATGGAAACCCGTAGCTATAGGATACGGGTGTGGAGTGGCATTTGGAATAGTGTTGGGGTATATTGTATTCTTCTCTAGGAAACCACAGTGGTCAATAAGGTTTGTTGAAGGCATTCTCAATCAAAGAGTGAGAAAGAAGAGTCACCTAACTCCTGCAAATACAAAACAACACAATGAGGGTCGTTGACGAATCTGACAATCAGTATCCATCCATGCTATAACAGGTAAGTGAAATTTTGTGTTAAATTTTACCTGTTTGGTGTTACTTCATATAAACTTGCATTATGATCCTTAATATGTCAATCCGCAGAAAACAAACACATTCACAGAGGTCTTTCTTCTGTCCCATTCCCTTTTTTGCCTCAATTGAAAGACGTTCATGTCTTATGTTAAGATGTTGAAACAATTTGTTGTAATAAAGTAATCTTTCTGTTTTATTTTTTTAGTATTTTTAATTAATTCTTTATCAAGTATTTAAAAGTTTTATATTTTTCAATTAAATTTGTTTCATTTAATTTCTTCTTTAAGTGACTCATATATTGTTCTCTTGTTTGTCATCTTATTTATTTGTTCTTAAATATTAAGAAACATGAAATTATGATGGTTAATATAAAATTAAATTATATATGGTTAATGTGAACTGAAAAAGATAGCATCACCTATAATTAGTTACGTATATTGTTATTCAATTAAGTCTTAAAAAAAACAAAACCTTATACATCTAGAACAAGTAATAACGAAACAATATAATAATCATGGCAAAATACTTAATCGAAATATAATTTTTTTTAATACTCAATATGTAACACCCTATTTAAAATAATAACTTTAATTTAAATGAAATGTCACATAGATAGAATGAGAAACAAAGTCATGGAGTATAATGTCACTCCTTACTAATATCCAAAGAAATCTAGGAAAAGATTAAAGGCACACCACGATGCCAGATACAAGGTGAAATAAGAAATTGACAGTAATTCAAATAAATCTCAAGACAAGACAATACATGGGCCTTAGCCCTAAATGAAAGTTGGAATCCAACCTAGAGAGGCTACGCAGTAGAATCATCGTTTCCCTATTAACCACGGGTAGTCCTCGCATCTGCTCACATCAATAAATTGATGATCATCACAAAGAGAGAAAACCACACTAGACAGAACATACAACAAATAGAAGGATAAGCTAGAGTAGAAAATAGTTTATGTCACATCCCCACACACAAGGTTAGTCCTTAATGAGTTTTAGGCCTCTTGCTACTCTCACTACTAGAGTTAGCACGCTCTATGTGAGACTAACTAACTCTTTAGAGTGTCAGGATGCAACCTTACCTTGAATCCTTACTAAATTATATAAATGGGGCACCACCATGAACTCCCACTAATAGGGGTCATGAAATTACGTCCTGACCAACTGAGGCACCACCATGAGGTCTCACCTAGAGGCTCATGGAATTACGCCCTAACCAATGAGGCACCACCACGAAACTATCGTGGAATTATGCCCTAAACACACCAATATCATGTTTCATCCATTCATATAGAATCATACCTCATACCAACACCATTCCACTTTCATTACCAACCATCTCATTTATTTTACATGTCAAGACCATACCAACACATCAATCCAATTCATAACCTTAGATATTTCATGCATATTCACATGCCTCATACTTTAAATAGCGCAAACCAATCAATCAAAGAATCAATAACAACCATGTAAGGAAAACAGGGTGGCCTGCAGCAGCAGATCTCACTTAAGCTAGAAGCCCTCGCTCAGACGAGAAGGGTGCCCTCGCTTAAGCTACAGACTCTCGCTTAGGTGAGATCGCGACAAAAGCCCTGAGAGGTTTTGCGAACACTCGCTTAGGCGAGGCCATCTCACCTGACCGAGATGGTCTTTCGCTCAAAACTCAATTCGCTCGCATGTGCGAGTACTCGAACAAAACTCATGGGCGAGGTGAGCTCGCTTGGGCGAAAATAACAGTTTGCGTTCCTTGTTTCACGTGACAGTAGCAACATACCAACTCAAAACAACATTCCATTCATATCCATCTGAACCCAAATATCATCCAGGCATATAAATCACAAAACAGAGGTAAAATAGCCAACGTACAACTAAAATATGAAAAACTCTAGCTTCCCTTACTTGGAAAGGGTGAGCAAAGGACTTCGACACCAACTGTGGAGCGCAATAGCTCAAGGAATATGCTTAGAAAGTGGAGCAGGAAAAATAAGGTTGATCTTCCTTGACCAAGGTGGTATCAAACCCTAGCAGAGAAACAGCAGCAGCTCTAGGAAGGAATAAGGGAAACCTATTTTTCTGAAAGTGAATGGAATGAAGGTGTTAGGCAGATTAGGGTCTTTGGCTCTCTATGGGCCAGCCCTAGGCCCAATTGATTTGAAGGCAGTCCTTTAAAATAAGGACAGAAAAATAATTGGGCCTTACATTCTCCTCAACAAGAAAAATTGTTGCCCTCGAAAATGAAGACTTACCAGAAAAATAGATAGGGATGCGACTTCCTCATATTCTCCTCTAACTCCCAAGTAGAGTCATTTGTCCTCCAATCTCAGATGACTTTGACGTACGCTTTGCTATGTTTAATATATTATTTCAGCTAATTTCTTTTTTTTTTAGTTTTTAACAAATTTATATATAACTTAATTAGTAATATATGTTAAACTATATTTTTTCACTATTTTTTGGCTTTTTAAATGGACTTAAAATATTTTTTTTAAATACAAATTTCTAATTTCTTTTTTATATATAGTATTTGTATTCTTAAATTATTTATTAAATTTTTTAGAAGATAATACTTTATTTTATATATATATATATATATATATATATATATATATATATATATATATATATATATATATATTTTTTTTTTTATATATATATTTTTATTATTTTTTTTTTATAAAATAAATTTTTTAAATTTACCTTTAATTACACGGATAATGAAGGTAATTATTGTTTTATGCAATATTTTGATATATTTATATTATACTATTTATTTTAGTCATTATATTATCTACAATATTTTACTTTACACATCAAGATATTAAAATTGATAGATGATATATTTTATATTAATTTATTTTATAACGATTATATTAATTAGCATGATAAAAAAACATTACCAAATTAAAAGTATGATAGTTTAATTTATTTTAAATTTAAATATTTTAAAATATAGTTTAACATGAATACACAAGAAGAATAACTTATAGAGTCAATTATTTATTAAGGTTTTAACATGACATAATATTAAAAAAGTTAGAAAGTTATATAGTTACTTACAATCGATTTAAATGTGGTGGAAAAATTATAATGTGCGCACTTTGCGGTAGGCTTGCTCGCATAGTTGTCTTTTTCTCCTACACTACTACACTTGGAGAAGAGTTGGGTCTCTTATGTCCATGGAAGTTATCTTCTTTTCTTCTTGTGGAAGCCATCATCTCTTCCCTCCATTAAAGCCATCTTAATCTCTATGTTCCTTGTTCATTTTCCTTTTTGTAAGTATTTCTTCTCCTTTTGTAAGTTATTTTTCTCTTCCCGTAGGTTATTTTTCTCTTCAGGTAATTTTCAAATTTAATTTCCTTTTTGAAGTTTCAACTTGTTATAATTTCTGATTTGAATTTCTTTTTGACATGTGTTTTTGTATTGGTTCACGTTGATTTTTTTTATTCCATTTTTCAATCTCAAGTTCCTCACATCAATTGATCGTCTCTGGTAAATATTTAAACCCTAATTTCAATTTCTTTTAAACCTTAAACCAGGATATTAGGTTTTATTGAAATTAATTTACTCATTGTTGATTGCACTCATTATTGTTACGTGGAATGTTTCCATATGACAAACAAAATTCCACAATGAATTATAATATATAATTTTCATGTATTATACCGAGAGGAGGAGAATGAATATTATTTATTTACGATTCTTTTCTTATCTAATAATATTTTTATTGTCCTTCAAATTGTAAAACTAATTAAGGATCTTTAAGATTTATGATTCTCACACGATAAACATAATAGAGCACTAACCTTGATCTATGAGAGATCTGTGAATATACGTTTTTCAAATTTGTAATCTTGTGTGCTCTTCAATTACCCTTTCCCAATCTATCTCTTTGTCCTTCTTTCTCTTCACACACATTCTTGATGGGTTATTGTGAAAATAATTTTATGGCCAGAGACAGAACCCCAATTCCTTTTATAAACCAACGCCCATCAAGTTGGTTTTTATTTTATCTTTATCTTTATTTTATTTTATTATCACTTCCCATAATAATAACCAATAAGTCTTTATATTTTATTAAATCACAATTGAGCCCATCATAATATTTCAAATGAGTCACTAATAGAATTAATTCGTCAATTAATTCTAACATTCTCCCACTTGACTTATATGATGTCATAACATTATGTGATTTAATACATAAACATAATGCGTGTTAAAAGACCTTGCATAAATTGGTTCCATCATTATTCATAATTAAAGATACAGAAATAATAAGAGTCATTGCGGTCACACATCATTTGGTCGACATGATCCCTTCCATGTACTACTATATCATCCATTTCTCCTTAATATGACCTTAAAAACGAGAAGTTCATAATGGGCTCAAACATAATGTCATTTTACAAAGCAGTAACATAACATAATTTGTTTTCTTCATCATAATTTGCATGCATAAACATAAAGAAGAAAACACAGATTTCAGAAATTTATACATTAGGGAGCTCAGAGTGTCACATAAACATTAAAAATATTAACATTCAACATTTAACATTCACTAGTAGACATAATGCCCATATTCTCTACATGACCAGCATACAATTTGGGCAGTAACCCTTTTGTTAAAGGGTCAGCAATCATAAGATCTGTGCTAATATGTTCTATTCACACTTTACATTTCTGAATTTCTTCTTTAACGGCAAAGTATTTCAACTCCATATGCTTAGCACCTTTAGAATACTTGTCGTTTTTAGAAAAGAAGATTGCTGCGAAATTATCACAATAAATTTTCAGCGGTTTGGAAATACTGTCGACTACTCCAAGTCCTGAAATAAAGGTTCACAACCAATTAGCCTGAATCGTGGCCTCAAAGCATGCCACAAATTCAGCTTCCATGGTGGATGCAGCAATGACAGACTGCTTCGCACTTTTCCATGAAATCGCTCCTCCGGCTAAAAGATACATATAACCAAATGTAGACTTTCTTGTATCCACACAGCTGGCAAAGTATGAATCTATATAACCTATCACCTCAAGGTGATCAAATTTTCTATAAGTAAGCATGTGATTCTTTGTTCCTTGTAGGTATCTTAAAACTTTCTTTGCAGCTTTCCAATACTCCAAACCTGGATTACTTTGGTATCTACCAAGCATACCAACTGCAAAGCTAATATCTAGCCTCGTACAGGTCTGAGCATACATCAAACTCCCAACCACAAATGCATAAGGGATATTTTCCATCTGTTTTCGTTCCAAATCATTCTTTGGACATTGCATGAGACTAAACTTGTCTCCTTTCTGTATTGGAACGAGAGATGCTGAACATTTATCCATTCTGAATCTCTCTAAAACTTTATTAATATATGCATTCTGAGACAAACCTAACCGTCCTTGTGATCTGTCACAGAATATTTCTATTCCTATCACATAGTATGCCTTACCCATATCTTTCATTTTAAAGTTATTAGAGAGAAACCTCTTAGTCTCAGTTAATAGACCAAGATCATTAGTCGCAAGCAAGATATCATCAACATACAGAATCATAAATATAAACTTACTCCCACTGACCTTCAGATATATACACCGATCAACGGTGTTTTCCTTAAATCCAAAGGACACAATAGTATCATTGAACTTAAGATACCATTGCCGAGAAGCTTGCTTAAGTCCATATATCGATCTCTTAAGTTTACACACCATGTGCTCCTTTCCTTCTTCAGCGAACCCCACCGGTTGGTCCATATAGACATCCTCTTCTAAATCCCCATTCAGAAAAGCAGTTTTAACAT
>Ga0214542_1011285_pt1 | contig 12334 bp, 5 predicted proteins | sample CNSS1metaG_FD_160096 | JGI IMG/M metagenome (GOLD analysis project Ga0214542, IMG submission 160096) | Root nodule microbial communities from cowpea collected in UCLA plant growth center, Los Angeles, California, USA - CNSS1 | ecosystem: Host-associated > Plants > Roots > Nodule | place: USA...
ACTTAATTTGGGAAAAACATCCTAAAAAGAATCATAAATTTAACATACATTACTCATAAAAAGATATTAACCTTGATATGTGAGAGATCATGGAAGAATGTATACTTCAATCCCAATCTATGTGTTTATCAGCCTCTATTTCCCACTCTATCTATTTGTATTAATTTCTCTTCAGACACTTTGATGACAATTTATATGGTGGGAAGATCTTATAGTCAGAAAAAAAAAAACCCTAATATCTTTTATAAATCAATGTCTCCATTAATTTTTTATTTTATTTTCTCTCTCCTTAATTATACTTTCTCATAATATAAATAATATATAAATATAATTTTAAATATATATATATATATATATATATATATAAATTTAAAAAAAAAATGGGGTAGCCTAGGCTCCCCTAGTCATAATGTAGTTCCGCCCCTGCAAGGCAAGAAAGAAAAATAGAGCTTAGAAGAATGGTTATGGTGCGCAGAGACAGAAGAAGCATTGAATAGTTAGTTTTTGTGGACAGAAAGATAGCAAGTAACATGTCCCTGACACCCAACACAGAAGCAGGACTCTGTGAATGAATGAATGGCCTTTGGATTCCCTTACACCAACATGCAACTTTTTTTTTTCTGTGTACGCATACATTGCTCTATGTATTCGTTGGTGTGTAACAAAGGGTAAACAAAACAAAGTAAAATAAAACTGAAGAGAAACGTATTTCTAAGTTTTTTATTGCTTAAAGAAGTATATATTTTTATTAATGAATACTCTTTTCCTAATATCTTATCTAGGTTTAATTATGTTATGAGTTTATAATATTTGCAAAGTTTTGAATTTATAAGGAAATTATTTGTAAAGTTTTTAAATTTAACATGAACCTACCTACAAATTTTTTAAATTTATTAAGAACTTACCTACAAAGTTTTTAAATTTATAAGGACCTACGTACAAAGTTTTTAAAATTAAGCGGGACCTACCTACAAATATTTTAAATTTATCAAACCCTTATCTATAATTTTTTTTAATTTATCAGGGACCTATCTACAAATATTTTAAATTTATCAGGGACATACCTGCAAAGTTTTAAATTTATAAGGGACCTACTCGAAAAATGTTTAAATTTAACAAGGACTTATTTGCAAATATTTTAAATATATCGGAGACCTATCTGCAAAGTTTTTAAATCTATCATGGACCTACTGACAAAGTTTTTAAATTTATCAAGGACCTACCGGCAATGTTTTAAATTTATAAGGGACCTACTTGAAAATTTTTTTCATTTGATAAGGGACCTACTTGCAAAGTTTTTAAAATTATAAGGACCTACTTGCAAAGTTTTTAAATTTAACAGGGACCTATCTGCAAATACTTTAAATTTATTAGGAACCTACCTGCAAAATTTTTAAATGTATAAGGGATCTATCTATAAAGTTTTATATTTATGATAGACCTACCTTCAAAGTTTTTAAATTTACGAGATGGCTGCAAAATTTTCAATTTATTAGGGATCTACCTACAAAATTTTTAAATTTCTCATGTACCTACCTACAAACTTTTTAAGTTTATAAAAGACCTACATGTAAAGTTATTAAATTTATCATGAACCTATTTGAACAAATTTTAAATTTATCACAAGGACCTACCTGCAAATTTGTAAATTTATCAGGGACCTACTTGTAAAGTTTTTAAATATACATAGGACCTACTTGCAAATTTTTAAATTTATTAGGGACCTACTTGAAAAATTTTCAAATTTAGTAGGGACCTACCTGCAAATAATTTAAATTTATCAGGAACCTACCTGCAAAATTTTAAATTTATAAGGGACCTACATGCAAAGTTTTTAAATTTATAAGAAACCTACTTGAAAAGTTTTTAAATTTAATAGAGATCTATCTGCAAATATTTACTTTCAAAGTTTTTAAATTTACCAGAGACTTATCAAGAAATATTTTAAACTTATTAGGGACCTATCTGCAAAGTTTTTCAACTTATTAGGAACCTATATGAAGAATTTATAAATTTATCAGAGGGACCTACATGCAAAGTTCTTATATTTATCAAGGACCTACCTACAAATTTTCTAAATTTATTAGGGACCTATTTGCAAAGTTTTTAAATTTAACAGGGACCTACCTGTAAATATTTTAAATTTATTAGGGACCATCCTGCCAATATTTTAAATTTATCATGAATCTATCGACAAAATTTTTAAATTTATAAGGGACTTATACAAAGATTTTAAATTTATAAGGGACGTACGTGAAAATAATTTAAATTTAACAAGGACCTATCGGTAAAGTTCTTAAATTTATCAAGGACGTACCTGCAAAGTTTTTAAATTTATCAAGGTTTAGTTTTTTATTTTAACAGAGAACGTACCTACAGAGTTTTTAAATTTATTAGTGACCTATCTGCAAAGTTTTAAAATTTATCAAAGGGACCTACCTGTAAATATTTTAAATTTATTGGGGACCTATCTACAAAGTTTTTAAATATATCAATGACCTGCCTGCAAAGTTTTTAAATTTATCATGAACTTACATTCAAAGTTTTTTAAAGATGGACTTTACTGCAAATTTTGAAATTTAACAGGAACCTACGTTCAAAGATTTTAAATTTACCATAGGGACTTAATCTCAAATTTTAAAACTTTTCAAGGACTTACTTTCAAAGTTTTTAAATTTATTAGGGACCTACTCGTAAAGTTTTTCATTTGATAAGGAACCTATACAAGTTTTTAAATTTATAAGGGATCTTCTTGCAAACTTTTTAAATTTAGCAGAGACATACCTACAAAATTTTTAAATTTAACAGAGACTTACATGCAAAGTTTTAAATTTTACAAGAGAATTACTAGCAAAGTTTTTAAATTTAAGAAGAACCTACCTACACATATTTTAAATTTCTACAAAGTTTTTAAATTTATAAGGGACTTACATGCAAAATTTTCAAATTTATATGGGATCTACTTACAAAGTTTTTTAAAATTAATCGGGACCTACCTACAAATATTTAAAATTTATCAAGGACCTAATTGGAAAAATTTTAAATTTATCAGTGATCAGTGACCTATCAACAAAGTTTTTAAATTTATCAGAGGGACATACTTGCAAAGTGTTAAATTTATCAGAAACCTACCTGCAAGCTTTATAAATTTATTAGGACATATTGGCAAAGTTTTTTTTTTAATTTAACAAGGACTTACTTGCAGATATTTTAAATTTATGAGGGACTTACCTCCAAAGTTTTAAATTTATAAAGGACCTATCTGAAAGGTGTTAAATTTATAAAAGGACTTACTTGCAAAACTTTTCAATTTATAAGGGATCTACATGCAAGTTTTTAAATTTAACATTGATTTACCTGCAAATATTTTAAATTTATTATGGATGTATCTATAAAGTTTTTTAATTTATCAGGGACCTATTGAAATTTTTTTTAATTTAACAGGCACCTACTTGCAAATATTTTAAATTTAACAAAGACTTACCTACAAAATTGTAAATTTATAAGGGACCTACTTGAAAATTTAATAGGGACCTACCTCAAATATTATATCAGAGACCTATCTGCAAAGTTTTTAAATTTATCAGGGACCTACCTACAAAGTTTTTAAATTTATCAAGGACTCACCTACAAGGTTTTAAATTTATAAGGGTCCTACTTGCAAAAAATTTAAATCTAACAGTGACCTACCTGCAAATATTTTAAATTTATGAGGGACCTACTTGCAAATTTTTTCAATTTAAAGAGGACCTACCTGCAAATACTTTAAATTTATCATAGATTTACCTACAAAGTTTTTAAATTTATAAGGGACATACCTGCAAAGTATTCAAATTTATAAGAGATCTACTTGCAAAGTTTTTACAATTAACAGAGACTTAACTGAAAAATATTTAAAATTTTTTAGAGGGACCTACTTGTAAAGTTTTTAAATTTATCAGGGACTTACTTGAAATTTTTTAAAATTTAACACAAACCTACCTGCAAATATTTTAAATCTATCAAGGATGTACCTGCAAAGTTTTTTATTTTATCAGAGAACGTACCTACAAAGTTTTTAAATTTATTAGTGACCTTTCTGCAGAGTTTTAAAATTTATTAAATATTTTAAATTTATTGTGGACCTACGTACAAAGTTTTTAAATATATCAATGACCTGCCTGTAAAGTTTTTAAATTTATCATGAACCTACATTCAAAGTTTTTAAAGATGGACTTTACTGCAAATTTTGAAATTTAACAAGAACCTACGTTCAAAGATTTTAAATTTACCATAGGGACTTAATCTCAAATTTTAAAACTTTTCAAGGACTTACTTTCAAAGTTTTTAAATTTATTAGGGACCTACTTGTAAAGTTTTTCATTTGATAAGGAACCTATACAAAGTTTTTAAATTTATAAGGGATCTTCTTGCAAACTTTTTAAATTTAGTAGAGACATACCTACAAAATTTTTAAATTTAACAGAGACTTACATGCAAAGTTTTAAATTTACAAGGGAATTACTAGCAAAGTTTTTAAATTTAACAAGAACCTACCTACACATATTTTAAATTTATCAGGACCTACCTACAAAGTTTTTAAATTTATAAGGGACTTACATGCAAAGTTTTCAAATTTATATGAGATCTACTTGCAAAGTTTTTAAAATTAATCGGGACCTACCTATAAATATTTAAAATTTATCAGGGACCTAACTGGAAAAATTTTAAATTTATCAGTGACTAGTGACCTATCAACAGAGTTTTTAAATTTATCAGAGGGACATACTTGCAAAGTGTTAAATTTATCAGAAACCTACCTGCAAGCTTTATAAATTTATTAGGACCTATTGGCAAAGTTTTTTTTTTTAATTTAACAAGGACCTACTTGCACATATTTTAAATTTATGAGGGATTTACCTCCAAAGTTTTAAATTTATAAAGGACTTATCTGAAAGGTGTTAAATTTATAAAAGGACTTACTTGCAAAACTTTTCAATTTATAAGGGATCTACATGCAAGTTTTTAAATTTAACATTGACTTACCTGCAAATATTTTAAATTTATTAGGGATGTATCTACAAAATTTTTAAATTTATCAGGGACCTATTGACAATTTTTTTTTTAATTTAACAGGCACCTACTTGCAAATATTGTAAATTTAGCAGAGACTTACCTACAAAATTGTAAATTTATAAGGGACCTACTTGAAAATCTAATAGGGACCGACCTCAAATATTATATCAGAGACCTATCTGTAAAGTTTTTAAATTTATCAGGGACCTACCTATAAAGTTTTTAAATTTATCAAGGCTCACCTACAAGGTTTTAAATTTATAAGGGACACACTTACAATGTTTTAAAATTTATCAGGGACCTACCTTCAAAGTTTTAAAATTTATTAGAGACTTGCAAATTTTTTAAATTTAACAGGGACGTACATGTAGATATTTTAAATTTATTAGGGACTTACCTAAAGAGTTTTTAAATTTAGCAGGGACCTACTTGCAATCTTTCTAAATTTATAAAGGATCAACCTGCAAAGCTTTTAAGTTATAAGGGACCTATTTGCAAAGCTTTTAAATTTATCAGGGACTTCTCTGCAAAATTTTTAAATTTATCAGGGACCTACTTTCAAAGTTTTTAAATTTATTAAGGACCTATCTGCAAATATTTTAAATTTTCTAGGCACCTATTTGCAAAGTTTTTAAATTTATCAGGGACCTACCAGCAAAGTTTTCATATTTATCTAGGGATCTCCTTGTAAAGATTTTATATTGCTCAAGGACCTACCTGCAAAGTTTTTTAGTTTATCAGGGACATACTTGCAAAGTTTTTAAATTTAACAAGGACTACATGCAAATATTTTAAATTTATCAACGACTTACCTGTAAAAATTTTAAATTTATGAAGGACTTACCTTCAAAGTTTTTAATTGATAAGGGATGTACTTGGAAAGTTTATAAATTTAAGAGGGAACTACCTGCAAATATTTTAATTATATTAGGGACCTACCTATAAAGTCTTTAATTTTATAAGGGACCTACCTGCAAAGTTTTTAAATTTATAAGGAACCTACTTGCAAAGTTTTTAAATTTATAGGGACTTACATGCAAATATTTAAAATTTATTAGCGACTTATATGCAAAGCTTTTAAATTTATCAAGGACCTACCTAAAAAGTTTTTTAATTTATAAGGGACCTACCTGCAAAGTTTTCAAATTTGTCAGGGACCTACTTGCAAAATTTGTAAATTTATCAGATGAACTTACCTGCAATGTTTTTAAGTTTTTAAATTTATCATGGATCTACCTGCAAAGTTTTCAAATTTAGTAGGGACTTACTTGCAAAATTCTTAAATTTAACAGGGACGTACATGCAAATATTTTAAATTTATCAGGGACTTACCTGCAAAGTTTTTAAATTTAGTAGGGACCTACTTGCAATGTTTTTAAATTTATAAGGGATAAACCTGCAAAGCTTTTAAGTTACGAGGGACCTATTTGCAAAGCTTTTAAATTTATCAGGGACTTATCTGGAAATCTTTAAATTTATCAAGGACCTACTTTCAAAGTTTTTAAATTTATCAAGGACCTATCTACAAAGTTTTCATATTTATCTAGGGACGTCCCTGTAACGTTTTTAAATTGATGAAGGACTTACCTGCAAAGTTTTTTAATTTATCAGGGACCTATCTGCAAAGTTTTTAAATTTAACATGGACTACATGCCAATATTTTAAATTTATCAACGACTTACCTGCAAAATGTTTAAATTTATCAAGAACTTACCTTTAAAGTTTTAAATTTATAAGGGACCTACTTGCAAATTTTTTAAATTTAAGAGAGAACTACCTGCAAATATTTTAATTATATTAGGGACCTACCTACAAAGTTTTTAAATTTATAAGGGACCTACTTGCAAAGTTTTTAAATTTATAAGGAACCTGCCTGCAAAGTTTTTAAATTTATAGGGACCTACATGCAAATATTTAAAATTTATTAGGGACTTATATGCAAAGCTTTTAAATTTATCAAGGACCTATCTGCAAAGTTTTTAAATTTATCATAGAGCTACCATCAAAATTTTTCAATTTACTAGAGGGACGTTACTGCAAATTTTTAAATTTATCGGGGACCTACTTTAAAAGTTTTTAAATTTACCATGAATGTAGTTACAAAGTTTTTAGATTTATAAGACACCCACTTGAAAATTCGTGAAATGTATCAGGAACTTATGTACAAAGTTTTTAAATTTATCAAAGGGACCTAACTGCAAATTTTTTAAATTGATCACAGACCTACATGCAAAGTTTTTGAATTTATTAGGGAAGTATCTGCCAACATTTTAAATTTATCAAGGACTTATCTGCAAACTTTTTCATTTTCTAAGGGACCTATACAAATTTTTTAAATTTATAAAGGACTTACTTGAAAACAATCTAAATTTAACTTGGACCTACCTGCAAAGTTTTTAAATTTATCAAGGACCTGTCTGCAAATATTTTAAATTTCTTAGGGACCTAATTGTAAAGTTTTTAAATTTATCAAGGACCTATGTACAAAATTTTCATATTTATCTAGGGACCTCCCTGTAAAATTTTTAAATTGATCAAGGACCTACCTGCAAAGTTTTTAACTTTATCACGAAGATACCTTCAAAGTTTTTCAATTTATTAGTGGGACCTTACTACAAAATTTTTAAATTTGTCAGGGACCTAATTTAAAAGTTTTTAAATTTATCAAGGACCTATATGCAAATATTTTAAATTTCTTAGGGACCTATTTTCAAAGTTTTTAAATTTATAAAGGACCTACCTGCAAAGTTTTCAAATTTTTCAGGGACCTACTTGCAAAATTTTTAAATTTATCAGAGGGACTTACCTGCAATGTTTTTAAATCTATTTGGGACCTACCTGCAAAGTTTTCAAATTTAGTAGGGACTTAATTGATAAATTTTTAAATTTAACAGGGAAGTACATGCAAATATTTTAAATTTATCAAGGACTTACCTGCAAAGTTTTTAAATTTAGCAGAGACCTACTTGTAATGTTTTTAAATTTATAAGGGATCAACCTGCAAAGTTTTTAAGTTATAAGGGACCTATTTGAAAAGCTTTTAAATTTATGAGGAACTTATCTGCAAAATTTTTAAATTTATTAGGGACGTAGTTTCAGAGTTTTTAAATTTATTAAGGAATTATCTGCAAATATTTGAAATTTCTAAGGGTCCTAGTTGCAAAGTTTTTAAATTTATCAGGGACCTACCTGAAAAGTTTTCATATTTATCTAGGGACCTCCCTGTAAAGTTTTTAAATTGATAAAGGACCTACCTGCAAAGTTTTTTAATTTATCAGGGACCTATTTGCAAATTTTTTAAATTTAACAGGGACTACATGCAAATATTTTAAATTTATCAAGGACTTACCTGCAAAATTTTTAAATTTATGAAGGACTTACCGTCAAAGTTTTAAATTTATAAGCGACCTACTGCAAAGTTTTTAAATTTAAGAGGAAACTACCTGCAAATATTTTAATTATATTAGGGACCTACCTACAAAGTTTTTAAATTTATAAGGGACCTACCTGCAAAGTTTTTAAATTTATAAGGAACCTACCTGTAAAGTTTTTAAATTTATAGGGACCAACATGCAAATATTTAAAATTTATTAGAGACCTATATGCAAAGCTTTGGAATTTATCAAGGACCTACATGCAAAGTTTTTTAATTTATCACGAAGCTACCTTCAAAGTTTTTTAATTTATTAGAGGGACCTTACTGCAAAAATTTTAAATTTATCAGGGACCTACTTTCAAAGTTTTAAAATTTATCAAGGACCTATCTGTAAATATTTTAAATTTCTTAGGGACCTATTTTCAAAATTTTTAAATTTATAAAGGACCTACCTGCAAAGTTTTCAAATTTGTAAGGGACTTACTTGCAAAAATTTTAAATTTATCAGAGGGACTTACTTACGATGTTTTTAAATTTATTAGGGACCTACCTACAAACTTTTTAAATTTATATGGGACCTATTTGCAAAGTTTTTAAATTTATAAGGAACCTACCTGCAAAGTTTTTAAATTTATAGAGACCTACATGCAAATATTTAAAATTTATTAGGGACCTATATGCAAAGCTTTTAAATTTATCAAGGACCTACCTACAAAGTTTTTAAATTTATCATGAAGCTACCTTCAAAGTTTTTCAATTTATTTGAGGGACCTCACCGCAAATTTTTAAATTTATTAAGGACATACTTGCAAGGTTTATAAATTTATAATGAATCTACTTACAAAGTTTTTCAATTTAGAAGACACCCACTTGAAAATTCGTGAAATTTATTAGGAACTTATGCACAAAGTTTTCATATTTATCTCTTATCTCTTGTCTCTCATCTCTTATCTCCTATCTCTCATCTACCATTTCTCATCTCTTATCTCTCATCTCTTACCTCTTATATTTTACCTCTTATATTTTGTTTCTTTCTCTTTCTCTTATCTCTAATCTCATATCTATCAACTCTTATATTTTATATTTTATATCTCATCTCTACACGTATGTCTTATCTCTCATATCTAGATTCTTTTGTCTTGTATCATGTCTTTTATATTTTGTTTCTAGCTTCTTGTTTCTTGTCTCTTCTCTCTTATCTTGCATCTTATATATATATATATATATATATATATATATATATATTATCTTATCTTCTATCTCTTATTTATTTTCTATTATCTTTTAGTTTTTATTAATTTTCCTTCTTTTTTTTATTTCTTTTTTTAGCGATTTTTATAATATTTTTTCATTTATTTTCTGTTTTCTTATTTTTTTTATATTTCTTATTTTTTAATGTTTTTCTTTTAATTTTTTATATTTTTTTTACTTTTTAAATTTTTATTTAATTATTTTTTATTTTTTATTTTTTTTTCTTATCTCTTATCTCTAATCTCTTATCTCTTATCTCTTATCTCTTATCTCTTATATCTTATCTCTTATCTCTAATCTCTTATCTCTTATCTCTTATCTCTTATCTCTTATCTCTTATCTCTTATATCTTATATCTTATCTCTTATCTCTTATCTCTTATCTATTATCTCTTATCTCTTATCTCTTATCTCTTATCTCTTATCTCTTATCTCTTATCTCTTATCTCTTATCTCTCATCTCTCATCTCTTATATCTTATATCTTATCTCTTATCTCTTATCTCTTATCTCTTATCTCTCATCTCTCATATCTTATCTCTCATCTCTTACCTCTTATATTTTATCTCCTATCTTTTGTCTTTTTCTCTTATCTCTTATCTCATGTCTATCAACTCTTATATTTTATATTTTATATCTGATCTTTTATATCTCATCTATACTCTTATTTCTAGTTTCTTTTTTCTTGTCTCTTGTATATATTATCTTATCTTGTATCTCTTATTTTTTTCCATTATCTTTTAGTTTTTATTATTTTTCTTTCTTTTTTTTATTTCTTTTTTTATCGTTTTTTCTTGATATTTTTCCATTTATTTTGAGTTTTAATATTTTTTTTTTTTTTTCTTATCTTTTAATTTTTAATTTTATTTTTAGTGTTTTTCTTTTATTCTTTGGTATTTTTTTTTCACTTTTTAAATTTTTTATTTCCTTATACTTAATTTTTTGTCTTATCTTTTATCATTTATCTCTTATCTCTTATCTCTCATCTCTCATCTCTCATATCTCATATCTTATCTTTTGTCTCTTATCTCTTATCTCTTATCTCTAATATCTTATCTCTTATCTCTTATCTCTTATCTCTTATCTCTTATCTCTTATCTCTTATCTCTTATCTCTTATCTCTTATCTCTTATCTCTTATCTCTTATCTCTTATCTCTCATCTCTCATCTCTTATCTCTTATCTCTTATCTCTTATCTCTCATCTCTTATCTCTTATCTCTTATCTCTTATATCTTATCTCTTATCTATTATCTCTTATCTATTATCTCTTATCTCTTATCTCTTATGTCTTATGTGTTATCTCTTATCTCTTATCTCTTATCTCTTATCTCTTATCTCTTATCTCTTATCTCTTATCTCTTATCTCTTATCTCTTATCTCTTATCTCTTATCTCTTATCTCTTATCTCTTATCTCTTATCTGTAATCTCTAATCTCTCATCTCTAATCTCTAATCTCTCATCTCTCATCTCTCATCTCTCATCTCTTACCTGTTATATTTTCTCTCTTCTTATTTGTCTCTTTCTCTTATCACTTATCTCATATCTATCACCTCTTTTATTTATATTTTATATATCATCTCTTGTATCATGTCTCCTATAATTTATTTCCATTTTCTTGTTTCTTGTTTCTTCTCTCTTATCTCGCATCTTATATATATTATCTTATCTTGTATCTCTTATTTATTTTTTTCCATTATCTTTTAGTATTTATTAAGTTTCTATCTTTTTTGATTTCTTTTTATAGCGTTTTTTCTTGATATTTTTCCATTGATTTTCAATTTTCTTATTTTTTATATTTCTTATTTTTTAATTTTTTAATTTATTTTGAATGTTTTTCTTTAATTTTTTTATATTTTTTTCATTTTTTTCATTTTTCATTTCCTTATTTTTTTTTGTTTTTTTTTCTTATCTCTTATCTCTTATCTCGTGTCTCTTATCTCTTATCTCTTATCTCTTATATCATATCTCTTATATCTTATATATTATCTCTTATCTCTTATATCTTATATCTTATATCTTATATCTTATATCTTATCTCTTATCTCTTATCTATTATCTTTTATCTCTTATCTCTTATCTCTTATCTCTTATCTCTTATCTCTTATCTCTTATCTCTTATCTCTTATCTCTTATCTCTTATCTCTTATCTCTTATCTCTTATCACTTATCTCTTATCTCTTATCTCTTATCTATTATCTTTTATCTCTTATCTCTTATCTCTTATCTCTTATCTCTTATCTCTTATCTCTTATCTCTTATCTCTTATCTCTTATCTCTTATCTCTTATCTCTTATCTCTTATCTCTTATCTCTTATCACTTATCTCTTATCTCTTATCTCTTATCTCTTATCTCTTATCTCTTATCTCTTATCTCTTATCTCTTATATCTTATCTCTAATCTATTATCTCTTATCTCTTATCTCTTATTTCTCATCTCTCATCTCTCATCTCTTGTTTCTTGTCTCTTATCTCTTGTCTCTTAATGTTTTTCTTTAATGTTTTTCTATTTTTTTCATTTTTTTCATTTTTCATTTCCGTCTTTTTTATTTTTTGTTTTTTTTCTTATCTCTTATCTCTTATGTCTTATATCTTATCTCTAATCTATTATCTCTTATCTCTAATCTATTATCTCTTATCTCTCATCTCTCATCT
>Ga0214542_1011286_pt1 | contig 12326 bp, 4 predicted proteins | sample CNSS1metaG_FD_160096 | JGI IMG/M metagenome (GOLD analysis project Ga0214542, IMG submission 160096) | Root nodule microbial communities from cowpea collected in UCLA plant growth center, Los Angeles, California, USA - CNSS1 | ecosystem: Host-associated > Plants > Roots > Nodule | place: USA...
ATTCTCACTCTTTGATTTCAGACTTTGAAGAAAGAAGAGGTTTTATTTATGGGTGGTGCAAAAGGGTTGCAATCTGAGAGCCTTAAATAGGCACGTGAATAGGTCATTGGTATGCTATTATTTGGGGCTGTGATGAGTTGGCGAGGTGGGTGCACGTTTGGTCTGTGCAGCAAGTGAAGAAGACAATTAACAAAGTTAGTCGTAGCTCACTATAGTTCTTCTGCAAACAGTTGCAGGGTCCTTCATGAGTTGGAGCGAAACGGATCCGCAATTAACAATTAACAAAGTTAGTCGTAGCTCACTATTCCGTTTCTTCTTCTTTTTTTGAATTTTACTGAAACGGGTTGTGTAATCCGTGTCGGAGGTGTATGAAATGGAATACACATTCCGTTTATGTTTTTTTTGTTTGAAGTGTGCAGAAACGGATTGTGGAATCCGTGTCAGAGGTGTATGAAACGGAATACGCATTCCGTTTCTATTTTTTTTAATTGTGTTGAAACGGATTGTGGATTCCGTGTCGGAGGTGTATGAAACGGAATACACATTCCATTTTTTTTTGAATTGTGGTGAAACGGATTTTAGTATCCGTTGTGGGTTTTTTTGGTGGGTTTTTCAAATTCCCTGTCTAATATTTATATTATTGAACCATCACACACCAGTGTATGTAGTACGTAGATAACTTTTACTTATTATTTTGTTACCAGCATAATTCATTAACCGGAGTAAGAAACTATTTCATTCAAATTATTCATTAGCCTTCAGTTGTTAACAAGAGAATTTCGACAAAGTAGAAAATTGACATTTTGTGAAGTCACTCAAAATTATTAGGATTGTTGGTTACAAGTATTAGGACTTTTTTAGAAGTGATGAGAATCACTTTTATCTTGTGTTTGATGTGTGCAAGGGTATGTGTGGATGCGTAAAAATATAAAACTTCCAGGAAACGGATTACGTAACCCGTTTCGGATAAAATTTTAAATTTTGTGGGAAACGGAATACGAATTCCGTTTCACAAAATCGTGAAACGGATTCTGTAATCCGTTTCAGAAAAAAATTCGCAATTTTTTTTTGGAACGGATTACAGAATCCGTTTCACGATTTTCTGAAACGGAATTCGTATTCCGTTTCCCACAAAATTTAAAATTCTTCCCGAAACGGTTTATGTAATCCGTTTCGTAAATGTGTGAAACGGATGCGGGAATCCGTTTCATAAAAAATTACGTGTATTTCTTCGAAACGGAATGTGAAAGCTGTTTTATATATTTTGAAACGGAATATGAATGCCGTTTCACATCATACACAGAAAAAAAAAAACTTCAACTCAAGACTCTAACCTGGACAGAATGAAAGTACCACACTTGGAGAGGATGCACGTTACTCACGATAACACCTTTCTTCAAACAACCAACAAATAGCTAACCTTCAACCACCACAAGCATAGAGAGTGAGACACTGACACACTGAGAGAAAAAACTTAAAAGAAATTGAATGAAAGTGATACAAACCTCCAAAAGGGGACCACACCACCGGACAATGAAAGAATGAAGCACACAAAATTGAAAGCTCAGGAGAATGAAACGAGAATGAAACTGTGAAAGGGACCACACGAAACGAGAATGAAAGTGAGAAATTTTAAATGAAGGCAGAGTCAAAGAGAGACAAACGGAGAAGAAATAGTATTTGGGGGTGCAGAAGTTGGTGACGCAGTAAATAACCACTCTCAGCTGTATCTTAATAAAGGACATTATTATAACTTTTGAGGGTACAAAAGAAATGTTGGAGGTGCAGGAAGAAGCACCCAAAATTGCTAGGAAATGGGTTAACTTCGAAAACTATGGGCGTTTACTTCTTGTATCCCACAACGTTTCCGTACACCCCTCAAGGTTTCAAAATGTTAGTTTTACGTAAAACGATTAATTCTCGTTCTCGTATTACATCAGAATTTTTTTTGTAATTTTTTTTAAATTTGGAGAAAATGTTTTTTTATTATTTTTTTTAAGAATTTTAATTGACAGGTAATTCTTTCGTAAGTAATTAATTTTTATAAAATTATAAAATTTGTAAGTATTTTTTGTAAAATTTGTTGTGAAAAGTATTTTATACAAAATATTTGTAAAAAAAATCCATAACAATTTCTTATAAATTTTTTTTCATAACAAAATTTATAGGTATTTTTTATAAAAAAAAATTTAAAACAAAATTGACATGAAAATATGAATTTTTTCTAATAGTAATTTCTGAATTATATATTCCAAAAAATTTTCAGAACAGATTTTCTGGAATTTTCAAAATAATATTTCTGAAATGAAATTTCTAGAATGTAATTTTTGGAACAGAAATTTTCGGAATGTACGAATTCCGTTCCAAAAAAAGATTTTTCAGAATGGGATTTTCAAAAAATAATTTCTAAAACTTACAAAATGAATTTCGAAATAATTTTTTTGTAATATATGAAATGTGTTCCGAAAATAGTTTTCCGAAACAAATGAAATACATTCCAAAAAAGAAAAAAATTGGAACAATTTTTTGTGTGTGTTTTCTCTCTTTTCTTTTGCAGCATTCTCTCTTCTTCTTTTTCCTCTGCATCAATGGTAGAATGGTGGTGGTGATGAAAGCGGTGACATTGTGGTGGATGAAAAATGTTTAAATATTTTTCAAATACTGTGGGGGTGCAGTTAATAGTTGTTGGGGTGAAGGAAGCGATTGTCAAAATTATGACCCTATAATCATAACAGGACTTGGACTTCCAATAGATTTGTTTTTTGACGACTTAAACTTAATATACGGTAGGTTGTTTATACATGTTATTCTCAAATTTAGTAGTGTAAAAGCTAAAAGAATGGAAAATGATACATTAGTAAAGTTTTTTTTAATAAAATTTGACAAATTACTAAATAATGTAAAAATTATTATTTTTATTACTTCATTTTCATTAGAAAATAAAAAATTAATCCACTTTAATCCTATTTATATAAAGTTTGTCAAGTTTGTCAAAAATTTCTTTGTTTCATGCCTTTCAAGTAAAGCTTGAGAACAATATATTTAAGTGTATCTGTTAAAATTATCAAGTTATTCGTATTATTACATATTTACCTTTTTCACATGATTTTAACTATTTTTACCATATTTACCATCTACCCATCTAACCAAAATATGAATAAATTCTGTTCAGGCATTTTTTTACTAAGCACTTGTAGAAAGATAAAGTATTTTTATAAGTTGAATTTAACTGGTATATGTATTACTTGCAGAAAAATAAAGTATTTTAAAATACTTTTCTAGTTAACTTGGACATGATTATTATGAGTTACTTTTTTTTATATATTTTTGTTGTCTAAAGTTAATGCACAGAAGTTTATACATATAGTCTTAACTTATTTGAAGTGTGAGGGTATATATATATATATATATATATATATATATATATATATATATATATATATATATATATATATATATATATATATATATATATATAGTTTTATTGTAATTAGACTTTTTTTGTGTTTGTGTAACGTAGATACTAAGAAGGACAAATCTGTAGGACCAACCCTTATTCATTCACGTACGCACTGCATATTATATAGTGTCAATCATTTGAGTCACTTTTCCAACCAAATTAGGTTAACTTGAGCCTTGAAACTACATTTTTAAGAATTCCAGGTTGTCTCCACTCTCAGTCATAGAAATTTCTCACAACACAAAACAACAATCCCATCTCTGTCATTGCAAAACCTTTTCAAATTCAAATGAAGCTATTTGCTCTCGCAATTTATGTGAATTAGTACACTAAACCAGTACTCCCTATATCATGGCTTGGTTTTGAACAACTGCCCCCTGTTCAAACTACATTTTTAAATCATAAACTCACTCCTCAATAAACTACTCTTTCATTGTACTGAAAACTAGCTACATTCTATATCCTACATTTATATATTCTTTTCAAAATCAACCTTTCTGCAGATGTGTCTCAATCATTAAGCAACATCGTGTTCTTTTGTAGTTGGTAGTATTCACAAAGAGTTTGCTTTTGGGTTGCATCATTATGGATTCTTTTTTCTATTGACTACATACTTGATAACATAATTTAAAACTTGCACTCAACATCTTGCATATTATTCTATCAATTTATATTTATGAAATACCATTTTATAGTGCCATTAGAAAAAAGAAGAACGTATAATTCACGTGGAAATTTTCTAGTATTTTTTTTCTAGATTTGTGCAGGATAATAGGATCACGCTAATTCCTTACACCTACATATTTGACTGGTCTTGCTAGACTTGTCAGTTTGTTCATATTTGATCTCCCTGGTTGGTAATTTTCTGCAGAGAGCATAACAGACAACAATTTTCCTAACATTTTCTAAGAATGCTTCTATGATTGAATTAATGTAATGTTGTTTCTTTCTAGATGGACCATGACTTTTACTTTCTGATCTGATATTTTTTAGTTCAGAAATTCAAAATTCTAATTGTCACTTTGCATATATTTAAACCTTGTTTTTAGTTAGCAAGGATATTGAAATATATATTAAGTGAAGATTGCACAACAGTACTCATGTAATTAATACTTATGTTTACATTGTTTACATTAGAGATTACAAAGTTCGGTTTTATTTGAAATTACTAAACTTGCATTAGATTTATAAATGCATGACACATAATTAAAGGTTCGATGTTTCTTTTTCTGAACCTTCTGTTTCTAAATTCATCTTCTATTTGGTTGATTTGTGTTGAAGAATCCGAGCCTGAGTTTTGTTTTAACGTTTAGCGATTATTCTAATTTGGTAAGATTTGTTTTATTTATCCAAATGCGTGCACTTCAATTTTTTTATCACAGAAAAATTGTTCCCAAGCATGTATTTTTTTTTTTTGGTAAAGCCGCAAGAAACACTATTATACAAGATTGGTGGTGACGTGGACATTTGCTGGTGTGGACCCCACTAAAGAGATCAAAGGAAAATAGTTGGTGTTACATCTTGGATTATTAATGTATCAATACCAAAGTATTTTTAATGAGAATTTCTTGTAAATTTTTTAGAAAAAAAAGTGTTATTTTAATATATATTTACGAATATAATTTTTAAAATTAAATTTATTTTATAAAATTTATACTTTTCATTTTAAAGAATTTATGTTTACGAGACTTACCCTCCTCCTACATTTCTTCTCACAAAAATAAAATGTTAAGTATTTTATTAAAACAATATATTTATCAATATCGTGGAATTATTGTTACACGGATTCAATTATTAGTAAGAAATTGGGTGGAGTGTGTCTTGTTGTGCACGTGCACCGCATCCTATAGGAATGCTAACGGCTTTAGCTTACCTTTTGTCCATACTCCTTTTCTTGTCGTTTTGTTTCCAACACAAATGGTTGAAAATTCATAAGATATGTATGGTATTGTAAAAATATATAAAGAGAAAAGTAAACTATATACATATCAATCCAAATAAATCAAAAACACAAATTTAATATATACTTAAAAAGACGTTTAGGGATAAAGTTAAAAAAAATGAAATAGGTTGTGAATAACATTTCAGTTATTGATCTTAACCAGGTAACAGTATAAGGTATGGATGGAATACAAAATCTCAGCTTTAAAGTTCTTATACAGTAATTGGTGTCTCTCATCTTATACTTGTTTAAAATCTCATTAATATGTTAACTGTTTTGTATTCAAGTGTACCAGGTAAATAAATGCAGGATCTTTAGAGGAAGGGAACAAGTTATTCTAAAGTCTTAATAACATCTAATGTTTGACCCATATGGGTTATATGAATGTGACATTCTCTTCCTACAAATCGGAAGACATATTGAAATATTAGATTATAGAAAGCAGGAAGTCTGTTTTTGAATTTAATGTAATTATATATTTTTTGCTTGGAAACATAGGTGTGATTTAATTTATGGTGTGTTCATACATCAGTCCTTTGTTATGAGGATCATACAGTAACATCCAAAGTTTTGTGTTGTATTTTACCCCTGTGATGCTTTTGACTATGACCAGTGGCCTGTTTGGAGATTTTTGTTTTTATAAGACTATAAAGCAAAACTTTTGCATCTATATATAGATGTCGTGGATCTTTTGTATATGGATTAGAGCATTTATTGAGTGCTCTCCTTAATTATATTTATTCTTTGTTGTTAAAAAGAAAATTATGGAAAAACTAACATTGTCACCATTCTAATTTATCATCTTAGTCATTGAGTTCGGATGGCTAAAAAATATATTTACTTGACTTAGATTTCACGTGTACTCACATACGAAAAAAGAAAAAAACAACTTAATCAAAAGTAAAATTTAATTAGTTATTCTTTTCCTAAACATCGATTATTTTGCTTAAAACTTTGTTGACACTGTATGATAATTAGAGTAAATGAATTGGCGAAAAATTTAAAGAAAATGTAATAAAATCTAACTTTGCAATCTATACTTCTTCTTTAATATAGTTTTCATGTACATTATTGAAAGTATACAAAATAATATAAGTAACTATTTAAATATATAAAATTGACGTGAATATATAGGTAACATAATAAAAAATGTAAGCAAATCATGTTTCCACTAATCATTATATTATGAATGGCATTTATTTGGAAATTTTGTGTCTGAATCAAATATTACCCATATATAATGTTTAAGTATTTAAAAATTCAAAACTACCTTATATTTATTAATTTTTTATTAGTGATTTCAGCAAACATTAAATTTTAGAAATGTTTAAATAATATATATATGTATGTATTTATCTATTTATTTTTCAATTAAAAGTTAGTCGTGATTGAATATTATATTAAAGTTAATGACAGAAGAATAATTAAAACACTGACATTGGTCCAGTAGTTGTACATATTCAGCGAATATCAGATAACTGGAAATTGTTAAAGAGATGAGAGAATGAAGAACAGTGACAGTGCAGAGAAGAAAACAATAAACAATTTACGTAAAAGGTGAATATAACTGGCATTTGTATACCCTTTGTGCATGCACTCTTCGGTTTTGCTGATCTGTAACAAGAAAGAAAAAAAAGAAGAAACTGTGATAGAGAAAAGTAAAGAATAGAAAAGATTGTAAGAGGAATATTAGCGATTGTGTATAAAGAATTAGATGGGAAAGAATGATTGGAGAACATCTTCTTCTGTAAAGTGTTTCCATTCTCTTCCTTTCCAGTTACTGCTACCAAAACTAAAACCTAATACAGCTTCCACATTTTTATATATACAAACTATGAAAAGATGACAACAGCCGTACAATTTTTGTAGAACATGCACTAGGTTTTGTCTGAAGAAAACTATGTGGTCTTGGTGGGGCATTATGTATCAGCTAAAGACATATATGTACGTCTACAACTGCATCTCTATCTATGCCAACTTCTCCATTGGCTCATTATTTTTATTTACATTTAATTGATTTTTTTATTATATTATTTTGCTTAAACAGAACCATCTTAACAAATAATTTCATTTGAACTAATTTATAGGTTTGATTATATGTTTTCTGGTTTAGGTCGATTATCAGTTTTCCACTTATATATAGTTTTTTTTTTTTATTGAAGAACCAGTGTTCGATAAATTAAACCATTTTATGAAAATGCTCTGGTTAAAGTTAATCCATTTTTATCAAGCTATTCAATTCGGTTCAGTTTTTTCTTAAAATAATTCGGTCAAAATCGGTTTGAAAACCAGATACTGTATTTAATTTGGTACTGCTCGATTACTAAAAAAACTCATATTTTCTACTAATTTTATTTTAAACCAGATACTGTATTTTTACAGAAAATATTTATAAATTTTGTTATGAAAAAAAATTTACAGAAAATTACTGTCAATTTTTCTTTTTTGCAAAATATGTTGTATAAAATATTTTTTAAAAAAAAATTATAAAAAATAATTATCCACAAAAGAATTATTTGTCAATTAAGATTTTAAAATAAATAATAGAAATTTTTTTTAATAATATTTTTTTTTCCGGTGAATAGACATATCTAAAATGAGATTAAATAAGATTACTTATAGATGTTCTAATAGAAAACATGTAGATAATGTGTTTAGTTACCTCAATTTAATGAAATAAAAATATTAAAAAAAGTAAAAAAAAAATCAAATGTGTGATTGGATTCAAATTTTGAAATTGGTTTCAAGTACACCATTAATTATAAATTAAATTTCTATTCTTTCTACGTTCATATTTTATATAGTGGAAGATATTAAATTAAAAAATAAAAATTTATTATATACTAAAGTGATCATTATTATAAATAAAAAATTATAATGACTAATAATTTTTAATCATTAAAAATAATTATTATTTAAGAATTGTTTTTCTAGTGACTTAAATGTAAGATATTGGTCTCTTTATACCTTCGAACATGTTATATGATTAGAAAAATTCAAAATCCTCAAAAACATGATAATCATTGTTACATATTTTGTTTGTTCTAAGACTGATACATATTTTTTTTTGGACTTCAAGTTAATGATTGTTACACCTCGAGATGTGTCACTTTTTAAGTGATGTCTGTATTTGACTTGACATGCTTAAGAAGCAATTTGTTCTTTAAGGGAAATTTCGATACGAACTCTCTGGGTATCTTATCTTGTTAAGGAAAAAGGAAAAAGAAAGTTGTTCTTCCATAATAGGGACAAGCAGAAATATGCGAATTTGTAAACACAAGTGGTTAAATAAGGTAGGGCTCTAAGGCAGTGAGACATTGAAGTAATAACAAAAAAACAAAAACAAGAAAAGATGCCACTACCTCCTAAATCTCAGAATTCGTAATGCTGTCAAATAAAAGGCTAAAGAGAACATATTTCTATGCAAGCTAACAAAGTTATGTAACTCTCAATTCACGGGGCTCAGACAAATGATCATGAAAACAAAGAAATAATATTATTTTTAGTGGTAGAACGATCGACATTATAGAAATATTCACTGTTGCACAATTAAAAACAGTGGGGATGGATAATTACTAAATTTCCAAAAGAACAATTTTCTTACTCTGATTGGTGTCTTAATCATTTATCATGCCTAAAATCTATAAGGTAGCATCAGATTATCGCGACTGTAGGCATGAAAAGTATTATTAGACTCTTAGGTATAATATATGCATGGTTCTATGTTTCCACCTATCAGTGTCAAAACTTTTACTCACTAAGAATTTTTTGCTATAATTTTGTGTTTTCATTCGAGGTAAAACTGATGGTTGAGCAGTGCGATGAACATATAAGGAAATACAGATTAAAGATATTGGTAATTGACTGTGGTGACTTTATCTAAAGAGGAATGTTGATAGACCAATGCATACATAGACACCTGCGAGAACTAAAACATATTTGCAGACACCCGTTGACAGAACACGATGCAAAGCATAATTAGGCAGATTATTTTGTGGGGAATCGCTGTCAAGACATGATACATTACATCGGCCATACTACAATTAGACCCAACCTTCTATATATTTTTTGAATTTACAATTGGACTGTCCTGATGGATGAATATAAGTTAGGATTTTTTGACTTATAAATGCACCTATCATTTTGTATTGTAGGTACACTATATTATGAAAACTTTTTATATTTGTATACGGGTTGGAGCACCCCTAGTGTTCCAAAAAATATATATATATATATATATACTTGCTGATAAAAAAAATAATATTGTTGATTAGTATTCTGTTGGAAAACTATACACTATTTTTGGAAACTCAAGTAAAGTCTAGAAAGTTGAACAAAATATCATAAAAAGACTTATAAACTCATAATTTTAAGGTTTTGCATCGGAAGTGATATTAATCTCTTATGTGAGTTGAACTCATATTTTATTAGTGTTGTATGTCTTTTCCATGAATTCCTCGAAAGATCCATCTAGAGATGATGGATTGTCCTGATAACCGACTTATGTTGAGTTCATATCTCATTAATATTGTGTCTTTTCAATGAATCCATCATCAATATATTAGAGTTAATAGTTTTGTTTCGGTGACTGACTCATACTAGTACAATATGATTCATGTATCAATAACGGTTCAAGTAGTGTTTCATTACCTGAATGACAGTAATGTAAGTCCTATATTAAAGTTTTGTGGTAGAAGTATTAGATTAAGTTCATGTCTAATTGGTTTTGTCTCCCTAATAAATCCCCTCTCAAAAGACCATCAAGTACTAGTTACTTAAATCGTATAAACCAATGAATCTATCTAATTGAACTTTAATTTATGTAGAACATAACATTTTTATTCATGTGAATGTAAACTTATTCTCACACATGCACATGCGCGCAAGAGCACACATATGTGTTTTATAAATTTATCAGTATTGTATTATTTTCGACATTGATTATTAACATATGTTGAAAATTATAGTTATTCTTGTTTTCATTCATTCACAATTTTAAGTCCTTAAGGAGAGGAGTTAAATCCTTTGGCTTCATTACCATTCCTTTAATGATTGTAACCAAACAATTTACATTAAGAAATTAAGTTTTAATGGCGAAGAATAATTTTACTCTATCTTTAAACATACAGAATATTGGGTATATGTTCTTTAATGATTCATCCAAATTTTATTTTTTCAAAGTAACATCGAAGATGGAGTAATTAGAAAATCAATCACAAGCAGACATTAGGCACATGAGACAAGCAATAACAAATTTATTAAAGATAATGCTTGTATATATGTGACAACTATTTTATCGTGAAGTGATAGGCTGAAAATATTGTAGTATTTTAAATTTTCTTCTTTATAATTGGATGGTCAAATGACTCATTAACAATAAGCTTTTGTGCAGCGCAATTATAATTTTATTAGCACACAAGATTTTTTCTCTCTCTGTTTGGTTTTTGTTTTTGAATAAATTATCTCTTAAATAAATTATACAACCTGAATAAATAATTGTCTCCACTGTCGCTAAATGGTCTAATAAATGAGTTTTGTGATGATCCACTTCGGATATCATGTGACCTGGAGAAAAAAGAACAAACAAAAAAAAAAAAAAAAATCGGTTGGAAAGTTTTGTGTTGAATCAATCATTTAGAGTTTATGTGTCTTCAAATGGGAAGACCATAAAATCCAGAGCAAAGATAAAGATGCATAGCAAAAAGTTTAGGAATAATTAAAATACATACAATGAAAAGCAATATAAATATATAACCACTAATTTAAAAATATTTAATAGACAATACGGTCCTTAGTTTCATTTAACAATCTTGTTTAAACTCAATACAGATGTCCAATGTTTAGGCAAATGATGTATTTATGTTTTAATATTAATTAATTATTTAAATAAATTTAAATTTTTTGGTGTCGTTGATGACTCATAGGGGTAGATATTTTAATTTAACGATAAAACAGGGTTTGTGTTTACAAACGCATGCTGTCTCCAACAGTATTATTCGTTTCTATGCTGTTATGTACCAATTGAAAACAATTCAATACAACTATATATTCCTCTTTGTTTGAGACTGATATTGGCTTTCATTTGAGGCAGATGTCAGGGTAAAGGTTCTATTGATTTGTTTTCTAACTTCTTTCTTTGATTCAATTTACATGGCCTTTTTTTGTTCATAATGCATAGTAAATCTTTTTAAATGTTTAAGTGTTTAGAAATAATTTTTCATTTATATAGATTTTTTTTTGTTCTGTTACGAAAAAAATAAACTTTTTCCACATATATAATCGATTTATATTCAATTACTTTTTTTTTTCTTTTCAAGTTTTGTTAAGAAAAATTCTCATTTCATATTGCATTGTATTAAAGATCTTATATCGATAGAGATAAAATTAAGTTACGAGTAGAACAATCACCACTTTACATATTGGTTTTAAAAATATCACTATAATAAAATCTATAAATAATGATTAATTTTAGTGACAAAAAATAATTATTTATTATAGTGATGACTAACTTATAAATTAAAAATTATTGATAAATTACATCTCGAATATTAAATTAGATATTAAGGGATAGTCCGATAGTGGTTTGATAACACAGATAGAACAATAGACTCAATAAACAACATACTTCGTTAGAATAAATTCTAATTCATGACCAAGTTATCATGCTAAGAAATAAATTTTAAACCTAACCCAACCTTACAAAACTAAATTGTAAAATGAGATTTTGAACCCACTTACAATAAGTTGACCTTTTATTTCTAATTGATGTGAAACTTTTAACAAGAGTTGAAACAAGTTGCCAGAGTTGTTATATCATTTCTTTATATATATATATATATATATATATATATATATATATATATATATATATATATATATATATATATATATATATATATATATATATATATATATATATATATA
>Ga0214542_1011287_pt1 | contig 12325 bp, 7 predicted proteins | sample CNSS1metaG_FD_160096 | JGI IMG/M metagenome (GOLD analysis project Ga0214542, IMG submission 160096) | Root nodule microbial communities from cowpea collected in UCLA plant growth center, Los Angeles, California, USA - CNSS1 | ecosystem: Host-associated > Plants > Roots > Nodule | place: USA...
TATTTTATAAATAAATAATTTTTTTTTTTTTTTTTTTTTTTTTTTTTTTTTTTTTTTTTTTTAAATTTTTAAAATTTTAAAATATTTTTTTTTTTTTTTTTTTAAGGATATCTTGAATGAAAACATTAAATCTAAGGTTTAGTTGAGTGAAAATAATTAAATAAATATATATATGAATAAAGAATTAGATTAAATTGTGAAATTTTAAAATATTAATACTGAAGTGACATGAAAAAACTAAGTTGGTCAATATAGGATATAAAAAGAAAAAATTAAAGAAGAAGGTACAAGTTCTTTTTTCAAAGTATTCAAGTTTAATGATTATATTTTGTTAATATTATTGATATAACTCTTCAAATAATTACCATAAAAGTTAACACATTTATCATATCCTAACAATTTATGATGATTGAATGATAATAATATTCAGAGTATTTACTCAAAATATTGATGTGCCATGTTTTCCATTTATCTTCTATATAAAGAAACTTTTGAATGCAGAGAAGAATAAAGAAGTGAATTGTGAGTGAAGTAATGAAAGAAAGAGTTGGTTCAGAACAATGTGAAGAAGAATAATTTCCCAATTTTGATGAAAAGTGCAAGAATATGTGTTCCAGCAGGCAATTTGCTTTTCAGAGTAAGCTTTTTTTTCGCCACAAAAAGAGTCATCACCTCTTTCTTTACTTCTCCATCCATCAAAGTTTTTTCTGTAACAGTTCATCACTTTCCATATAATGATATCACAGATAATGAACAACAATGGAGGAACTATCATTATATGAGACTACCCTTTTTACAAAAATGTTGCTAATGTTAATGCTTCATAATTGTAATATAATAAACAAGTTTTTTTCATGTATCCCTAATTGGAGATTCTTCAATGCTGCAGCATTGCAGATTTGTCTGAGAGCATAAAAATCAGAGGAAAAAGAAAACTTATTGTCTACACAAAGTTCCTATCAGAATGCTTATGAGCCATCACAAATCACAACTTCACCATTAATCCACATTTGCAGGCTTTAATATGTTTCCAATAAAGTTTTATTTTTCTTATAAACTATTTCATTTAACACCTTTTCAGTTTTAAATTGCAAAACAAAGTCTCAAAACAAAGAAAAACAGTACTCAATGAAAATATCTGCATTTGGCAGTCTTTAAGATTATATATATGATATGGATGTGTACAGTGTTGAAGGAGAATATGAAAAGTAGAAAAAATAATGACTAATTTATATATAAATTCCTGTTCTCCATGTCTATTTTTGCTAAATTTATAAATGTGTGTATTGTATTAAATTATTATAAATTTTACCAACTATTATACTATTAAATGTTTTATCATTTTGAGATCTTTTGTTGGATTTCAAATGCTTATCATATAGATTATGTTTACAAAATCTTTTATTGTATTTTTAAATGATTATATTCATAAATATTTAATTTTAATAAAATTTAGTCAGATATATTTCTAATTTAATTATTAGATCCATATAAAGAAAAACATATTTTATACCTTTTTGTTTTTTATATTCTGCATGAGAGGCTTTTGACTATAACCCTACCACTTAGATAGATTATGAATGCTAAAATTAGTCTTTTGAAAGCGATTTAATTAATTAAAAGCCATTTTTCTCGCGATTCTGTGTTAAAGAAGTGATTTAATGCAAGGCTTTGCTTTCTTTTTCTTTGCCTATTTTTTTATTTTCTCTTTTTCCAATTTATTTAGGCTTTGGGAGATTCATCAAACCACAAAATAACATTCCTTTCCCTATTTTAAAGCTTAAAAGTTAGGAACTTAGATTTATTTTTGCATCACTTTTCTTAAGAGATATTTTTATGTTTGCAGCTAATATAAAAAACCCTCTTGAAGTCTTACTTAAGATGATCGGGTTTGGTATACATTCGGAGCAATGATTTATTAGTATTCTCTTGAATTTTAGTTCAAATACCATAGTTATTTATTAGTCTTACAAATTTTCTTCTTTTTATCAGTGAATTGAAAAAGAAAATTTGCACTATAAGGTCACATGATTAAGGATGTCAACGGGCGGTCCGTACCCTACCCACGTGATAAATATTCGTCCTGTACTTATATTCATATCCGTCGAATATCCGTTATGTGGGGTACCTGCATAATTTTTTAATAACCACAAATATCTATGGGTACCTGCGGAAATTTAAAAAAAATAAAAATAAATATTTAACAACATATTTTAATCATAAATTTAAATAAAATACAATACATAACATTCATAACTTTTAAACAAAGTTCAAATAATCCATTTAAATAGTGTTGAATGACGGGTTACAAAGAAATGAATTTTTTTTTAAAACTAATTGATAAAAAAATAACTCATTCAAAATCAATAGGTTAATATTTTAATTATATTTTTTTAATATTTTTTTAATTTAAATTAGAGTATAGCGGGTACGAATATTCACGGGTATGGATACTATGATACTCGTACCCGTCCCGTTAACATACGGGTATTAAAAATATTTGTACCCACAGGTATCCATTTACAATATTCATTTCCTACCCGTTGCGGATTTTATCCGCAGCAACTCGTGGGTACGAATTTTTTGGACTTCCCTACACATGATGCGATCGATTTGACATAACTTTTTATTTAATTATTTTCTTAATCATGGTAATATAATTTTCTTAATATTTATAAAGTCATACTAATTTTGATCCTCATAGTTTTTTTTAATAGTTGGTAGGGAAATATTTAATGAAGGTGTTAAGTGGTGCAAAGAATTCCACCTAAGCCATGTTCCACACAATGATTCCACCACATACATCTACTTGTGCCAGTTAATTGGAACACACATAGTAAGAAAAAAAGAAGTTAAACTGTGTTGTGGTGCAATGATATATAACAATTGAGTTCTTGAGTTCAAAAGAAAAAATTAAGGAAGAAGAAGTTGATGGACACTATAGAGATAAGAAAGAATCTTAAGAAGACAACGATGATTTTCCCAAAGATGAAGAAGACTTTTGTAATTTTTGGAATGACGTTTGCATAAAATGTCATGTAAGAGGAGAACAATATTTAATAACCCTTTTAAATGTTTTCCAATTGGGTGTCATGTAGGGACATTCAGATTCTACTTGTTTCATGCTTCCTTTTTATATCTAATATTTTTACCAAATAAGGGTCACATAGAGGGTAAATGAGATTCTCAATTCTGTGGTGGGATTTTTTTTCTTCTTTTTTCAACTTCTAATATTTTTTTGTGTGTAATTATTTGTATTGTTTATTTCTACATGGTGTATATACAACTCATTTTTGTTGGTTTATCTAACTCTTAGTTCATTAATTCAAGGAATAATTTTTTTTTATCCTTAAAATTTATCACATGGGAGTTATTAGTGGGATTTGGATAATGTGACTAATTGATGTTGAGGTAAAGAAAAAAAAAAGGAAAAAGAAACTTTGGTTTTAAGTGTTCTTATCGGGACTAAGAGACATGCAAACATATTGTATGTCTTCTTTTCTATCAGTTGTTTGGTTTTCTTGATGTTCTTCTTGATGGATAAGTTTTTATAACTACTAATTATTGTGAATTAGACATTTGTGTGAAGGAAATTCAAAGAAGAAGGTCCGAATGAGTTAAGAAATTTTATAAATAGGTTGGATGATAGACTTGATTGTATTGTTAAATTTGAAAATTGTTAATTGTGATGAAACTAAAAGTGCATTGATAAAATTTATATAGTATAATAAAAAATTTAATTTGAGATGAAGTTGTACTGTATGACCTATTGACACTCCCAGCAGGACCATCAGTTAGGTGGCTCAAGGATAAGTGGCTGAAGGCCGCCGCTACAGGCGGACGATCCAATGGGTTGTTAATATGGCAATTTCTTCGGAGTGATTTAAGGGAGCTCACGATGAAACGACCTCCGCCGTTCATTCTACTGGAATTTTGTCGTCATAACACAATTATGGAGACCTCCGTCAGAATGCACAGCCCTTCGGTCGGGCAGGTGCATTAAACTAAATCAATAAGCTAAAAGTAAATTAAAGTAATGCAAGTCAGTAATCAAGTTTAAAAAGCAATTGGCCATGATTAAGAAAACCCTAATCACGAGTTAATGTCAAAAACTATAAAAAGGGGCCCAGGGTAAGTTGGTGATAACTTTTACTTCGCATTTATTACAACATTAATTGCACTTACCCGAACAGACTTGAATTGACTTAAACATCGAAGCCTTATAGACAAGTATTCCGATCGTCTGGACAACTGAGCGGAAGAAAGCGAAAAGAAACCGAACGGAAAAGAGAACAAGGAGATCGAGCGGTAGAAGTTGGTATAAGAAGAGTATAAGGACAAATTGAGTGTTTTAGATAGGTGCTAGGTCCCTATACCTGAAACAGAAGTCATTGTGTTTTTTTTTTATCGATTGTCTGAAAAGAATAAATATATATAAAACAAATCTATATATAAACAATGTGTATTATTAAGTTAGTTTATTCTCTTTTTCTCTCATTCTTACAATCTTTTTATATGTCATAAGTGCATTTTCTACTTCTCTAATATCTACAAAGATATTGTACATGGCCAAAAGAAAAACATTTTGAGAAAATTGGAATTTCCAGAACATTGTGTTAAACCTGTGCATGTATTTTTATATTCATCTATGATGAAAATTCATTTGGTTTATGATGACGTCTCCTTCTGAGTTTTTATCTTTTGTTTTCTTGCAAGTATAACACACAATAACTAGCTAAAGCCATTATGTTTTTTCTTCAAGATAAACAATATAAATACAAGAAAATGATAAATTAGTAACTTAATTTTATTGAAAGAAAAAATAATCATCGGTAAATAATTTACAGAAGAATTTGAGAATTTTAACTATCAACCGATATTTTCATCGATAATAGATCCGTTAGTAACATCTGTTAATAAATTGTAACTTTTAGTACCAACGGAAATATCTGTCGGTAATTTATAATGTTTATTATATTAATATGTTTGTTGATAAATTTCGTTGGTAAAATGGATGTCAAAGTTCTTGCTTTAGGCTTTGACTATATTGTGATACAATATGATAAAATGGACACCAATTTTTTCAGTCAAATCTCATGAAATATTTGCTATAAATTAATTGAAGATGAGTGTGAAGAAGAAAAGAAGAAGGAAGAGGAACAAAAAGAGGAAGATGAGGAGTAGGCGATGACAGAGGCAGAGGTAGTGATGACAATTACTATGGAGAAGGAAGAGGAGTCAAAGGTGACAAATGTGGTGGTGATGGCAACAACACAAAGGACGAGGAGGAAGAAGAAAAAGAGGAAAAGAAAAAATCACGATATTTAGAGACAAATTTTGATCATCGATAATTATCAATAAATATTTTTATTTACCAATAAAATTTATTGACAATCATTTTGTTAATGAATTTTTTTTCATCGATAAGTCATCACTAATCAAAATTACCATGAAAATCGATGCATTTTTGTCATTGATAAAAAAAAATTCTTGCACCAAAAGTTGAATACCACTTGATTAAGAGAAAAAACTTTAATTAAATCATTCTCACAAAAGCGTCATAACAATATAAAAAATTATTTTTATAAATGAACTATTTTCTATTATTAGACTTCTAATAATTCTTTTTAAAATATTATGATTTTATTTTTATTTTTTGTTTAATTAGTCATGTGTTCCCTATATTAGTCTAAAAATGTCAAGTTAGTCTTCTAAGTTTCTAGTCTTAATTTGATCCCGATTTGTGAAAAATTGATGCAATTTGATATTTTCCATCTATAGTGCACAAACAATGTTAAAGACAATGTCACATGTCAATTTGTAGTTTTTTTTTTAAATAAAATTTCCATGTGTCATATCAACATTGTGGCACATGACACTGTTAGTGTGACATGACAGTAGCAATATGATGTGGCAATATCACATAACAAAGTCTCATTTTAGTCACTATATTTATTTATTTTATTCAATTTAGTCACAATTTTTCTTAAAATGGAGAATGTTGTCCTCTTCACATTGGGACAATTTATTTTTTGTATAAATCTTATGGTAACTTTTTATTAAATATTTTTGGAATTATATTTAAACCAACTCTAAAATTTTTACAAATATTTTTATTAATTAAAATAAATTTTTATTTACCTAGACTTGTTTAATTAGTAATTATATAAGTAAATTTTTATGTTTAAAATTTTATCTATAATTTTTATATACTTCAACTATTTTAAAAAAAATTGGGATGAAATGACTAATTTAATCTTAATTAATATTTTTTTAAAGTAAGTAATTGATTTAAATAGAATATATTAATATAGTTAAAGTTAGTTTAAAAATATTTTCAGAAATATTTAATAAAAATGTGAAATTTAATAAAAATAGTAGCATAAAATTTATACAAAAAATGAATTTGGTCTTAATTTGGATAGGGACAACATTGTTCCATTTTAACAAAAGTTAGAACTAAATTGAATAAAAATAAATAAATATAAAGACTAAATTGAGACTTTGTCACATGAAACTGCCACATCACATTGCTACTATCACGTCATACTAATAGTACCATGTTGCACAACTTTGATATGACACATTGATTTTTTTTTGTCCACGTGTCAATTTGTAGTTTTTTTTTGTCCAAAGTCTTGAACCCCATTTTGGTTAAGCATCCCTTCTCACTTTCTCGTTTCTAGTCGGCATCCCATCTCGAAACCCTATCTTTGTTCATTTCCTCCTTTTCTTGTCCAACTTCCTTTGTGCAACTTCACACTTCTGGCTCTGAATGATAACTAAAGACCTTTAACTAGCCCATGTACTAATGACACCTTTGGTGTTTAAGAGAATTTGCTATTGCATCAACCACTAGGACATGAGTAAAAATACTTCTCCTCTCATACCCCAACTATTCATAAGCATGTTCCACCATCCTTCTGTTGCGCCACTATGATCAACAAACATTCTCACATCTGGTTGTTTAGTCACAAAAGACCTCGAAGACTTACCTGTGCCAAGAATGATCAACTTTGAAACGCCAATTCTGCTTTTCTTCAACATCTTGACGAAACTCTTCATACATGAGAAACTTGCCACAAAACCTTGATAACAACAACAACCTACTTGAAAAACCTTGCTTAGAGTCACTCTTAGAACTTCCTTTCCTTCCACATGTTTCCACTCCTTCTAATCATCCATCATACAAGATTCACCTCTTTTAAACACACTTACGCTTGTATATCTTAACGTACCACCACTTCTCTTTCCAAATTGTTATGTTGTAATCCTTAAGGTGACACACTACAACTGAACCACTAACTACTCCACATGTCGTCTCTACTCCACATTTTTAGAACAAACCATCAAGTAAGGAACTATTGACACTGATTCTGCTTCAAACACCAATGCAATAACAACCTCACTGCTTCAAGGTTAGATCTAGTATCTGCTTCAGAACATAACCAAAAAGTTTCTCCAACACAAAGATCTCTCACGTATGTTCTTCAATGGCCTTCTCTAGATAAACACTCATAAATGTAACACTTTGTTTTCTCTTTTCAACGTTATATCATACTTGATTCACATCCACTTACTCACCTTCTTGAAACATGGAACATGACTTCCTTTGACATCACAATTCTCAAGAATGAGCTTGGAAAGAAACCCAATTACCCTTGAGATTATACTTCAAACTTTGCTAAGGAAACACTTTACGTTGACTTTCAGTTTGAATCCTTTGATCACCATGAGACATACCACACACCTAAGAAAAGTTCACTTATATGCAACTGTAGCAAAACCCCCAACTCAAACTCTAACTCCCCTCTTGTAGTTAACCATGACTCATTTACCATACCGACGATACTAAACGATATCTGACCCTGAGCGAAACCAAAACCTTTAGTCCAGTTACCACCTTCATACCTTGTATCCTTGAATCTGACCATTTGTGCTAACTGTTCTAGCACCAACTATAGTGAACACCATCTTGACCACTTCAGACTTTTCTTCGCCTTCACTATGCTCTTTCTTTACAAGTTTTTTGCCATTCTCGGAAGATTAAACTTAACAACGCGCTTCATCTTTCAATACTAGAATTCCTCTTCCTCATACCAAGGTCAATTTTTCTTCTCATGTGAACTACTTTCTTTGCAACATCCCTACTATACTCGACTTTGACGCTGCTACCAACTACCAAGATCTAATCATCTCTTTCTGATTTTTCAACCTAGCATAAAACTTTTATGGCACCTCTATATCATCCACATTGTTTCTCCATCTAGTTAGGAAACATTAGCCTACCTGATTGATCCTCAAACTCTACTCCATCTTAACCTCCCACGAGAGATTTGTCGTCTTTACACACATTCGGTGTGTTCACTTTTCTTAGCTCTCTCTGTGCCATACAACCTCACTATCCTGCAACCTAGGATCTATTATCTGCTTCTCTTTTACTAATCCAAGAAAATTAATGGATATGGTCATATGACTATATCAAATGACATTTCTCCTCAAACCTCTTGTATTTACATATCTCTGAACCTGAACACTACCCGAAGATAAAACCAAGTTAATTTTCTCAAACGTTGTTGCACTAGCACACGCTGATATCTTCCCCTATGCTAACCTCTAGACTCAACTCCTTTTGTAAAGCTTGTGGTATTTGATCCCAAGAACTTGTCTTAAACCTCTTTCATTCCACACGTTGTTGGTCAACTCTAACATCTTAGTCTACAAACCAAAAACATAGCTTTCCTCGCTCACCGATAAGCCTCATACAACAACTTCATATCTTTGAGGCAATAAGTTGTTTCAGAGATCCTTTCCAACCTTCATGAAGGTTAGTAGGTCAAGTTGATCTTGAATCTGCATCCCTTTATCACTATAGACACTAAACACAAACCACAGAGGTGCAACAAAGACAAACCATAACATAGAAAACAAAACTTTAACGTCTACTGACAGCCAAAACCTTTGGTCTACCACTCTTATATTCTTAAACCATTAGAATTAAGAAAGGAAAACTACCTCTGATCTAGTCATGAGTGTGCACCCTCACTACTATATCAAGATGTTTTCTGTTCTTAATACTTATAGTTTCACAAACGAATTCTACTAAACCCGAGTACTTAAACCTAAAAGACATGACGAACCCACAACCCTCAGGTCATCCTAAGGACGAACTGCTCTGATACCAAAATGTAACATCCCAATTTTAGCAGCTTAAAACTAATAAAATAGGATATTCCACCTTAATATTCAAAACAAATAAACAAGTGTATAAAGTATATTAATACAGTCTTACAAATGATCAGACTATATAAATATATCAATTATACATACCAAACCTTTCTAACCCTAAACACAAGCTAACCACTTACAACAACTTCTCATTGAGACCTCCTTCCGACCTAAAAGATGGCTCCTCAGCCTCCAAAGGTGCCTCTGAAACAGCATCCACCACTGCTCCCACCGAATAGGTGATCATCGCAAAAGGAAAACATACAACACAAGACAAAAACACAGAAGAAGGGTAAGCTAATGACTTTTAAAGATTTTTCTTAAACCATATAGCATTGGTATATCTAACAACTACAAACAAGCATATATTCACACACATATATTTCTAAACTACGACTCAACTAATTCGAATACATGCAGTGAGGTCGGATCCAGTCAATTATGCACTTGTAGTGGCATCTCATGCTCTGCAAAGCAACAGATTAAGAGTCAAAACTCTACCACATACAAGGTCAGTCCGTTAACACCTATGGTTAAGGAAAAACCCCTAGGCTAGGACCTCCTACTAAGACCTCCTGCTCCTCTCACCACATACCTCATTCCTCTCTACTTGAGAATTTGAATGGTTATTAGAGCGTCAGGATAACTGCCAAGACAATCCCTACCTCAATGCATACACTACCACAATAAATGCTAATCCTCCTTGGGTTTGCATTAACCAATCTCATGCTCGCCCAGCCACTGGTCCAAGTTTGGAAGTTCCTGACTTGGAAATTAGCCCAGCGAGTAGCACTAGCCCAGCCACTGGCCCATGCTAGCCCAGCGAGTAGCACTCACCCATCGAGTATGCGAATCTGCATAATTCTACAGATCAGTGTTCTGCATAATTTTGCAGATCAACTTATTCGCCCAGCGAGTAGGCTCGCCCAGCGAATAAGCAATTATGCATAATTCTACAAAAACTGATTTATACATATTCAACCAATCCATACAACTCCAAAACCTCCACCAAAGACCATTTGAGTATCAAACATTAATTCTATCAAAATATTCACATCAATTGCATCCAATTGCACCCATAGCATACAATTATTCTCAAACAACATATAAAACCTAAGCATTTATCGTTTTCAAACATCACAACTCAATTCATATATCAAACACATCAATCAATTATAGAATAATCATATAATAACATTCTTAACAAGTTTGTGAGACATAATAGACATTAGCTTCCCTTACCTGGTATCTTGCTTAAACAACTCTATAATCGTCAGACATCTCTAACTCCACATGATGCTCTATATACACATAGAAACATCACAAGAATGATCAGGACATATCATCATGATCACTGATCAGCAGAGACTTATATTGATACATAAAACAACACATGAAAGCGGAAGAAGGCTTACATGCAACAGAAAATAGAAAAAACCAAAAAGACAACGAAAACTTAACTTACACGAACGGAGAAACTGATCAGTCCAAATTGAAGAGCTCATTGATAGGATCAATCCTATGGTCTCGGTTCTTCAATCAGACGACCGGAAAGACAGAACTTTTAGAGAGAACTTAGAGAGCTCTAGAAAAGTGGTTTCTAGAGAGATAGTGTGTTTTAAAATAATGAAACTCATTTATAACAATTCTATTTATACTTAAACCTTTTTAATATTAAAATAATCGAGTCTCACTATTTTTAAACCACTATCACTTCTAAAATACCATTTTCTAAGATTTTACAACATAATCATAGGTATTCGATACTACAATTAAGACGCCTCCTATTAAATATTTGTTCAACATGATTTTAATAGTATACTCTTATAAATAATAATAGATATTTCAACATTAACCATCATGTCATGAACTATCACTATATTAAGATTCATATTAATAAATAAATATTTTTGTTTGACCGATAAAAATAGATATTAGGATAAACCTTTTACATACTAAATAATTTAATCACAACTAATTTTAAAAATCAGTTTTTAAATTTTATTCTTAAATTTATAAGCGCATACTTTGTAATCTAAGCTTTAAAGAACAGAACAAATCAATATAGTAAAATTTATTCTTACAAATTTATTGCTTTAAAATAGTTTTAGTCAAAATAATTCTAAAGTGACTTTCATCGTTTTAAAGTTTTAAATCAAGAATTATGATTTCAAACAAATGCAAAGATTATGAATACATACCATTAATATAAGATATAAGGTAGATTATAAATATGATTTGAGTCATTACTATTCTCTTTTGTCAAAAAAAATAAAAATCCTAAATGATAGATTCTGATTGTAAAAGGATAAATGATAAATCTTCTAAAAGCAACAAGAAAATTTAGAGTTTAAAAGTAGGCTTAAATGGTCTTTTGGTCCTAGTTTAGGACCACTTTTTTCACTTTGGTCCTACCTTTGAAAATGTTTTCAGTTTGGTCCTACTTTTCATAATTTGTTTTCAATCAAGTCCTTTTCGTTAACTCCGTCAAAATCGTTAACGGAACAGTGCCAGCGTGGTTTTTGCATTGTGACGTGGATACTGTTCAGTGAGTTGGACGTTTGCACTGTCATTGCCCAGATTTTAAATTGAATTTTAGGGTTTATGTGTTCATTGTAGTTTAGGGTTCCATTTCAGCTGAAAACCAATGTCTCGTGGGGCATCTTCGTCTTCTTGCAACAGCTGGGTTCATCGGAGTTGCAATTCCTGCCATGGTGGTTCTAGGGTTTCAGGGTCACCCCCAATTTGCGATTGCGAAGACATTGCAGTGGTGCGCACAGCTAGAACTACAAAGAATTTGGGTAAACAATTTTGGGGCTGTGCGAACTTTAAGGTTTGTTTTCCACTGTTCGGGTTTGGGTGTTTCTATCACTTTCAGTCTTTCACTTTCATCTTCATGGTTTTTTTGTGTTGCAGAGATGTGGTGAAGATGTGTTGGGATGCAACTTTTTCAAGTGGTGTTACGAAGAGGGTGCTGATGAGCGAGATGCCATTATCGCTAGGCAAAGGCAGAAGATTGCTTATATTGAAAATGCATTGACTGTTTGGAGAAAACGGATGCAACTGTCATTAGCTGTGATAGGTGTTCTTATTGTAA